>Ga0207421_10007623_pt1 | contig 11470 bp, 8 predicted proteins | sample SodLakKL_010_SED_4_FD_187542 | JGI IMG/M metagenome (GOLD analysis project Ga0207421, IMG submission 187542) | Alkaline sediment microbial communities from Lake Tanatar, Kulunda Steppe, Russia - 8KL_010_SED (SPAdes) (version 2) | ecosystem: Environmental > Aquatic > Non-marine Saline and... | reverse complement strand
AGCAGCGCCCGATTCCGGGTTCTCAAGCCGGTCATCGGGCCGGTCATCGGGCCGGTCATCGGGCCGGTTTTCAGGTCTGTCTGGATCGCACGGGGGCACATGAGATGGCCATAAAGATTGAACAGAAGATCGTCGGATACGAGGTCCTGAGCGAGGCACCGGCGCCTGCCATGAAGGAATCGTCCACCGCCGGTTCCTCCGCGACCGGGGCGGCGGCGGGCGGTACCCTGTCCGAAGACAACGTCGTGCACATGCACGAGAAGCTCGAGCGCCCGGAAATGCTGATGGGCTCGACCTACAAGATGAAGACCCCGCTCTCCGAGCATGCGCTGTACGTGACCATCAACGACTTCGTGCTGAATCCCGGCACCGAGCACGAGGTACGGCGCCCCTTCGAGGTCTTCATCAACTCGAAGAACATGGACCATTTCCAGTGGATCGTCGCGCTGACGCGGATCATCTCCGCGGTGTTCCGCAAGGGCGGGGACGTGACCTTCCTGGTCGAGGAACTGCGTTCGGTCTTCGACCCGCGCGGCGGGTATTTCAAGAAGGGCGGCAAGTACATGCCCTCGCTGGTGGCCGAGATCGGCGATGCCATCGACGGCCACATGCGCATGATCGGCCTGATCAAGGATGATGGCCTGGACGAGCACCAACGCCGGCATATCGCGGACAAACGGGCCCAGTTCGAGGCTGTACGCAACCCGGGCCTGACCGAAACCGAGCCCGGCGACCCCTTCCCGCCTGGCGCGCACCTGTGCAGCAAATGCCACACCAAGGCCGTGATCGTGATGGACGGCTGCCTGACCTGCCTGAATTGCGGGGAAAGCAAGTGTTCCTAGCGGCTGATGCATCGGCACGCGGCTCCCGCAGGTAGACTGCAAGACACCGGTCCGAACGCCACGTTCCAGCAGACGGGTGCCCATACATGCCTGGAGGAGGCCCGCAATGGATCCGACCCGATCGAATGCCCACGAAGCCTTCGCAGCGCTCGAGGATCTGGCGCGGATCGCCGTATCCGGTGAACGGCGGCTTCAGCGTCTGGAGCGCCTGTTTCGATGGACCGCCGGCCTCTTTCTGCTGACGCTGGGCCTGCTCCTGTACGTACTGTCCCAGGCCCTGATGGTGGCACCGGCGCAGGCCCAGCTTCCGGCGCAGGCCCAGCTTCCGGCGCAGGGGCAGCTTCCGATGCAGGGGCAGCTTCCGATGCAGGGGCAGCTTCCGATGCAGGGGCAGCTTCCGATGCAGGGGCAGCTTCCGGCGCAGGGGCAGGCTCCGATGCCGGGGCTGGTGCAGCTCCAGGGTCCGCGCGGTTGGCCGCACGGGCCTCCGGTGCTGGCGCCCCCGGCGATGCCGGCGGCCCCGGTCGCAGAGGCTCCGGGTCCGGTGGCGATGTTTCGCGACCGCATCGAGGCATTGCGCCACCATGCCGGTCAAGCGGCACTGGAGACGCTGGATCCCGGACATGCACTGGCGGTGATCCTGATGGATGTGCACGACGTCCTGCAGGAAACCCAAGGCATGCTTGCCGTGATGCCGCAGATGGGCGAGGACATGCGCTTCATTGCCGGCACCATGGAGTCGATGGACCGCAAGATGACCGGCGTGCCGGTGATGGCCGATGAAATGCGCCGGCTCAATGCCAACATCGACGTAATGACCACCTCGATCGATTCCACCATGGGCCGGATGGGGCGCATGATGCCCTATGTGTGGTGAGGCCCGTGCAGCCGAGGCGCATCCGGTTGACACCGGCGCACGCGCGTTGCCCAGTGCTCGTTCGGCGCTACGGGGCCCCAGCGCCGTCGGATGAACGGCGGCCCCAAGCGCTGAACGGCAGCCCGAAACGGAGCCCGAACGTGGACCTGACCGGGGGCTTGAACACAGGGCTGACCGCAGGCCTGAAGGTGAGCCTGACGTCGGTTTTGATCGTGGGTTTGATGGTCGGGGCCTCGATCGGCTCGGTGTCCGCGCAGACGGCGCTGGAGCCGATCGTGGTCACCGCGCCGCGGCTGGCCACACCTCTGAGCGATCTGCCGGCCGCGGTCGATATCATCGCGCCACAGGACGCGGTCCGGGCGCGCCAGGGCCTGCAGCTGGATGAGGCCCTGAACCGGATTCCCGGTGTCTTTGCGCAAAATCGCTACAACTTTGCGCAGGACGTGCGCCTGTCGATCCGGGGCTTCGGCGCCCGCGCGCCCTTCGGCATTCGCGGCCTGCGCATTCTGCAGGACGGCATTCCCGAGACCACACCCGACGGGCAGTCCCAGGTCGACGCGATCGATCTGCTCAACGTGCAGTCGATCCAGGTGCTGCGCGGCCCCAATGCCGCCTTGTACGGCAATGCCACTGGCGGCGTGGTGGCGATTCAGACCCGCGACGGCAGCGATCCGCGCGGCCACGGTGGTGGGGTGCTGGGCGGTTCGTTCGGATTCCAGCGCTGGGAGGCTGTGAGCGAAAAGCAGGGCGCATTTCACCGCTATTCGTTGACCGCGCACGACCTGCGCCTCGATGGCTACCGGGATCAGGCGCGTGCCGAAAAACGGCTGCTGCGGTTGCATTCGGCCCATGCCTTCGAGGCCGGCGATTTGAGCCTGCACCTGCGCTACCTCGACGCCCCGCGAACCGAGGACCCGGGCGCGCTCACCGCCGCCGAGCTGGCCGAGGATCGACGCGCAGCGGCGCCGCTCGCGCGGCGGCTGGACAGCACGCAGGAGGCCGAGCAGCGCACCGTCGGCCTGCAATGGCGTCAGCCCGCGGGAGCGGGCGAACTGCGCCTCGGAGCCTTCGCCACCCAACGCGACTATGCCCAGCAGCTCCCGTTCTTCGGCAGCAGCCAAGTCGCCTACGAACGGGATTTCCACGGGCTGAACCTTGGCTACGAGCGGGACCTCGGCCCCACGCGGGCACTGCTGGGTCTGGATCTGGAGCGCCAGCGCGACGACCGTACGCGCCGCTGCATCAACGCCGCATTCGAGACCTTGTGTGTGCTGCGGCGGCCGCCACCAGCGGAGGATCTGATCTTCGGCCCGCTGGCGCTGGACCAACGCGAGCGGGCGAACACCCGCGGCGTCTTCCTGCAGACCGATACCCTGCTCGGCTCCGACTGGAACCTGGGCCTGGGGGTGCGTCACGATCGCATCCGCTTTCGCATCGACGATCACTTGCAACTTTTCGGCCAGGATCTCTCCGACCAGCGCCGCTTCGATGAGACCAGCGCGACCGCCGGGCTGATCCACCACTGGCAGCCCGGGCATCGGGTCTTCGCCAATGTCGCCACCGCCTTCGAAACCCCCACCTTCACCGAATTCGCCAACCCCGCGGGCACCGGCGGCTTCAATCCGGAACTCGAGCCGCAGCGGGCGCGTAGCCTCGAAATCGGGCTGCGTGGCGAGACGGGCACCCTGGGCTACGACCTGACCGCCTACGGCGCCCGGGTGCGCGACGAACTGGTTCCTTTCCAACTGGAGCCCGACGACGGGCGAACCTATTACCGCAACGCCGCCCGCACCGCGCGCGAGGGCCTGGAACTCGGGCTCGATTTTCAGGTGACCCCCGAGTGGAGCCTGCGCAGCGCCCTGAGCCTGAACGACTTTCGCTACCGCGACTTCACCGATGGCAAGGGTGTGGTCCAGGATGGCAATCGCCTGCCCGGCCTGCCGCGTCAGCAGCTGTTCCTGGAGGCCGCCTGGGAACGCGGCCCGCGCTATGTGACCCTGGACGCCCTGCATACCGGTCACCGCTACGCCGACGACGCCAATACCGTGCGCGTCGACGCCCAGGAAGTGGTCAACCTGCGCTTCGGTCGGTACTGGGAACACCGTCGCTGGCGTGCCGAGGGCTTTGTCGCCGTCAACAACCTGCTCGATGCCCAAAACATCGACAACCTGCGCATCAACGCCAATTTTGGCCGCTACTTCGAAGCGGCCCCGGAACGCAACGTCTTCGCCGGCCTACGCCTCTACCACCGCCCCTGATCCCTGATTCCTTATCCCTTATCCCTAAACCTGGAACCTACGCACCCCGCTGGAACGCCGCAGGGCGCAGCCCTCACCCGGACCGTCGGCGGCCATGGATGGCCGCCGTCGAGCGCCCATGGATGGCTTGAGCGTGTCCGGGTGAGGGCTGCGCCTTGCGGCGTACTCCTCACGCTCAGGGCGCGGGCGGCAGCACCCCCGCCTCAGCCAGGGCCTCGCGCCACACGGTGAGCTTGGCCTCGAGGCCCAGGCGGGCGTTGGCCGGGCTGGTCGAGGGCAGGCGTACCGCCGCAAGGCCGAGAGCCTCGATCTCCGGCATCCGGCGGGCGCTCTCGGCACCGTTGTGGACCACCAGGCGCAGCGCTGGCGCCGCCTCGAGGAGGCGGGTCAGATCGTTGGGGACCGCCTCCCGGATCGCCGAATCGAGGCTGCCCTGACGTAGACAACGCGCATAGACGTCCCACAATCCGATCCGGTGTTCGCGCAGGGTGCGCAGGCGGCGGGCATAGTCGTATTCCGGCAGCGGCTGGTCGAGCAGACGCCCGAGAATCGGCCAGAGTTGATTGCGCGGGTGGGCGTAGTACTGTTGCGCCTGCAGCGAGGCGACCCCGGGGAAACTGCCCAGGATCAGCAGGCGGGTGTCGGCCTGCACGACCGGCGCCAGGGCGGTGAGTACGCCGCGAACCTGGGTATCGCAAGCGCGTTCGGCGCGGTCTGGCCTTCTGGCCTCCGGTACACCACCATCTGGCGCGCCCCGGCTGGCCCTGCGGCTCACAGTTGCGCTTGGGGTTCGCGCCCCACGGCCTGGCAGTCGCGGCAGATCCCGTGCAACTCGATCACCTTCTCGGTGAGTCCAAAGCCCTGATCCTGTGCCACCTGGTCCAGGGCCGCACTGATGTCCGTATGCTGCACCTCATGGATCAGGCCGCAGGCATCGCAAATCATCAGGATGATTTCGTGGGCCTCGCCCGGATGATTGCAGGCGACGAAGCCGTTCAGACTTTCGATCCGATGGATGAAACCCTGTTCGAGCAAAAAGGCCAGGCTGCGGTAGACCGTGGGAGGCTTGATGCTGTGGTCGGCGGAGCTCAGTTCGTGAATCAGATCGTAGGCCTTGATCACGCCGTCGGTCTTCAGAATCTGTTCCAGGATGCGACGACGCAGTGACGTCAGGCGTACGCCGCGCCGCGCGCAGACACGCTCGGCCGCCTCCAGTGCCTCGGTTGTTTGGGTGGCCGACATGCCTTCCCTCGGAATGTGGATCGGACAAGCATACCCGATGCCGCTGAAAAGCCGGCAAGGCCCCGATTTTTGGGCCCCAAAGGGGGGCGATGTCCCGAATCAGGCGTCGTTGGGCGGATGCTATTTTTTGATCGGGTTCAAGGCACCGGGATGCTTCGGTTTCATGATCTGGATCAATCCACGGCGTCCCCGTGATTCCTACACTCTTTGGCGTTCCAAGCAGTGCCGTCGGTTGAGCCGGCAGGGGAGTCTGCTCCCTGCAGCTCGAACCGAAGGGCGCAGGCTTGCGAGGGGCGCCCGAGTCTGTCAGTCTTGGGCGCGATTATAGGGGCTCCATGAGTTCTTGCCGGGCCCGAGATTGGCGTTGGTTGGGTAGGAGAAGATCATTGAAAACAGTTCGCGCAACATCCTGGAAGGATTGCTCCATCTGTGTCATTACCCTCGCCGTTGTGGCAGGTGCGCCCATAACGATGTCGATCAGCATGCTGTTCTTCTTCTGAGCATGCTCGAAGCGCCCCCCTCAGCCCCTCATCGAAGTCCAGGCTGATCCGCGCCCCCGTCCGAGGGTCTCGCGTGGGTGGAAGCCGTAGTCGCATGAAGCGCCTGCTACCGTGATCGCCGTGCAGGCGAATCCCAAGCCGATGATGAACCGATCCTGAAGGCGTTGGTGCGCCCCGTGCTACACGTTCCCCGGTGTGATCAGGCCGCTGTGTTGTCCGGCGACGGCACGCAACCGTGGGCGAACCGGGCTTCGATCGGCTATAAAAAGAGACCGCCTCTTCCTGGTTTCGTGCGCTTCATGCTTACGCACCGGTTTCTGATTCCGATCCTTCTGTTACTGGCCGCCGCCGGCTGTAGCGAGCCGGTGGGCGGGGCGGTGGCCCCCGCCTCCGGCCCCGTTTTCGGTGACCTCGAAGCCCTGTTGGAGCGTGGAACGCTGCGGGTCGTGGTGCCGGGAACGGCCTATGGGGAACCCTCGTTGCCGCGGCAGGGTTCCCCGGTCGCCCAGCAGCGAGAATTGGCCGAGGCTTTTGCTGTTTCGCTGGGTCTGGAACTGGAACTGGTCCCGGCGTTCCGGCTGCGCGAGATGCTGCCGCTGTTGGAGCAGGGTCGCGCGGACATCATCGCCGCCAACCTCACCGTTACCGAGCAGCGCCGGGAGCGGGTCGACTTCTCTCTGGCGATCGATCAGGTGCACGAGGTCGTGCTGGTCGCGGCCGAGGACCCCACGGTGGCCACCATCGAGGATCTCGCCGGGCGCCGCGTGATGGTCGACCGCGATGCGTCGTTCTGGTCGACGCTGGCGGCGCTGCGAGAGCAGCACCCCGACATTCATCTGCTGCCAACGCCGGACCACTTCGATGACGAGTCCACGCTGGACATGATCGTTTCCGGCGAGGTTCATGCGACCGTTCGGGACAGTAATATCGCCGAGATGTATCTCAGCTACCGGGACGATCTGCGTGTCGCGTTTCTCCTGGGTGAACGCCAGGCCATCGCCTGGGCGGTGCGTCGCGATACCCCCGCGTTATTGGCGGCGTTGAACCGCTTTCTGACCACCGAACAGTTGACCCGGCCGCGCGAGGCCGTGTTCACGGCCGATCTGCCGGAGCTGCAGGAGCGGCGCCGCTTGCGCATTCTGTTGCCGAACACGGCGGCCTCCTATTTCCTCTGGCGCGGTGAACTGGTGGGCTTCGAATACGAGTTGGCACGCCAGTTCGCGAAGGAACAGGGGCTGCGTCTGGAGGTGGTGGTGCCGCCGCGGCGCGCGGTGGCCCTGGACTGGCTCGAAGAAGGGCGCGTGGACGTGGTCGGCGGATTCCTGGAACCGGACGGGGTCCGGGACGCCCGGCCGGTCGCGTTCACCCACGCCTGGCATCAGGCCCAGCCCTATGTGGTGAGCCATGCCGACCAGGATGCAGTGGAGGATTGGGAGCAGCTGGCCGGCAGCACGGTGGCCGCGGTCGGAGACGCGGTGCTGTGGGACGAGCTGGATCGACTGTCCGCGCTACACGGCTTCGAGCTGATTGCACTGCCGGATACCGGGGGGGATATCGAGGAGGCGATCAGCGACCTGGTGCTGGGTCGCTTCGATTACGCAGTGCTCGAGGAACACCTGCTCGCGGTGGAGTTCGCCCGCCGTGACGACATCCGGCGGCAGTTTCCCGCGGGTGCTCCGGCGGCCCATGCCTGGGCCACCCGCGAAGCGGATCAGGAACTGCTCACGGCATTGAACGCGTTCTTCCGCAAGGAACACCGCAGTACCCTGTACAACATTCTGTACCGGCGTTATTTCCAGGACACCGGGCGCATCCGGCGGCAACAGGATGAGCGCGTGCGGGGCACCGGTCAGCTCTCCCCGTGGGACGACCTGGTGCATCGCCACGTGGAACCCTACGACTTCGACTGGCGACTGATCGTGGCGCAGATGTATCAGGAGAGCCGCTTCGATCCCGCGGCACAGTCGCCGATGGGCGCGATCGGCCTGATGCAGGTCATGCCTCGAACGGGCGAGCAGATGGGGGTAACCAATCTCGAGGATCCGGAGGAGAACGTGCGGGCCGGTATTCTCTATCTCGATTGGGTGCGGCAACGGTTTTCCGAGGATCTGCCGCTCTCCGAGCGCATCTGGTTTACGCTGGCGGCCTACAATGCCGGGCTCGGCCATGTGATGGATGCGCGCCGGCTGGCGGCCCAGAAGGGTTGGGATCCGGACCGCTGGTTCGATCATGTCGAGAATGCGATGCTGCTGCTGTCGCAGCACAAGTACTATTCCCAGGCGCGGCACGGCTACGCGCGGGGGAGTGAGCCGGTCGCCTACCTGCAACGGATCAGCGCCCGCTACACCGCGTATGCCAGTCTCACCACGCAGGACCAGCCGAACCCCTCCGGCGATTGAATCCGGGGGCTTGTGGACTACCGCCAGCACAGGGCCGCCCTGTGCCGCCACGCTGTAAGGAGAAGGCAATGAGTTGGGTAATCGATCTGGCCGCACTCACGATGAACGACGTGGCCCAGGTGGGCGGCAAGAATGCGTCCTTGGGTGAACTCTTGGGTAACCTCGCCGAGGCGGGGGTGCAGGTGCCCGGCGGCTTTGCCACGACGGCCGACGCCTTTCGCGCCCACCTGCACCAGGACGATCTGGCCGGACGCATCCAGGCGCGCCTGCAGGGCCTGGACATCGACGACATTCAGGCTCTGCAGGCCGCCGGTCTCGAGGTCAGGGGCTGGATCGAGGCGGCGCCGCTGCCGCCGGAGCTCGAGGCGGCGGTGCGTGAGCATTACGCCTTGATGGGCGACGATGTGCCGGTCGCCGTGCGCTCGTCGGCCACCGCTGAGGACCTGCCGGAGGCCTCCTTCGCCGGTCAGCAGGAGACCTTCCTGAACGTGCACGGCATCGACGAGGTGCTGGTGGCGCTGCGCAGCGTTTTTGCCAGCCTGTACAACGACCGCGCGATCGCCTACCGCGAGCACCAGGGCTTCGCCCATGACGACGTGGCGCTGTCGGCCGGGGTCCAGCGCATGGTGCGCGCCGACACCGGCTGCGCCGGCGTGATCTTCACCCTCGACACCGAGAGCGGCTTTCGGGACGCGGTGTTCATCACCGGGTCCTGGGGCCTGGGCGAGACAGTGGTGCAGGGTTCGGTGAATCCCGACGAGTTTCAGGTCTACAAGCCCGCGCTACGGGCCGGCAAGTCGGCGATCATCGCCCGCACCCTGGGCAGCAAGGCCATCCGCATGGTGCTGACCGAGGGTGGCGGCACCCGCTTCGAGGATACCCCCGAGGACCTGCGCAGCCGCTTCTGCCTGAGCGACGCGCAGGTGCATCAGCTCGGGCACTATGCGCTGGCGATCGAGGCCCATTACGGGCGGCCGATGGATATCGAATGGGCCGAAGACGGCGAGACCGGCGAGTTGATGATCCTGCAGGCGCGGCCCGAGACCGTCGAGAGTCGGGCCGACGTGGGCATCACCGAAACCTACCGCCTGGCCGCGCACCAGCAGGAATCGCTGGTCGTCGGCCGCGCGATCGGCGCACGGATCGGTTCCGGGCGCGTGCGGGTGGTCGATTCGCCCGAGGCGATGTTCACGGTGGAGGCGGGCGATGTGCTGGTCGCGGACATGACCGACCCGGATTGGGAACCGGTCATGAAGCGCGCCTCGGCGATCGTCACCAACCGCGGCGGTCGAACCTGTCACGCGGCGATCATCGCCCGCGAGATGGGCATCCCGGCGGTGGTCGGCTGCGGCAACGGCACCGAGGTGCTGACCGACGGCATGGAGGCCACGGTCTCCTGCGCCGAGGGCGACGACGGCTTCGTCTATGCCGGCCTGATTCCCTTCGAGGTGCAGCGCACCGGGGCCGGCGACCTGCCGCCGCTGCCGGTCAAGCTGATGCTCAACGTCGCCAACCCCGGCCGGGCCTATGCCTTCTCGCGGCTGCCCCACGCCGGTATCGGTCTGGCGCGGCTCGAGTTCATCATCAACAGCCACATCGGCATTCACCCGCTGGCGCTGCTTGACTACCCCAATGTGCCGGAGGCGGTGCGCGCCGAGATCGCCCAGCGCATCGCCGGCTTCGACGATCCGGTCGAGTTCTTCGTGCGCCGCCTGAGCGAGGGGATCGGTACCCTGGCCGCGGCGTTTGCGCCGGAGCCGGTGATCGTGCGGCTGTCCGATTTCAAGAGCAACGAATATGCGCACCTGCTCGGCGGTCGCGCGTACGAGCCCGAGGAGGAGAACCCGATGCTGGGCTTTCGCGGGACTGCGCGCTATCTGGCCGACTCCTTCCGGCCCGCCTTCGCGCTGGAATGCCAGGCCCTGAAGCGGGTGCGTGAGGACATGGGACTGACCAACGTCCAGGTGATGGTGCCCTTCGTGCGCACGCTGACCGAGGCGCGGGGCGTGATTGCCGTGCTCGAGGAGGAAGGCCTCAAGCGTGGCGAAAACGGCCTGAAGATCGTGATGATGTGCGAGTTGCCGTCCAATGCCCTGCTGGCCGATCAGTTCCTCGAATATTTCGACGGCTTCTCGATTGGTTCCAACGACATGACCCAGCTCACCCTCGGTGTGGACCGCGATTCCGCGTTGGTCGCCAACTGCTTCGACGAGCGCGACGATGCGGTGAAGGCCTTGTTGTCGATGGCCATCCAGGCGGCACGCCGGCAGGGCAAGTACGTCGGCATCTGCGGCCAGGGTCCTTCCGATCACATGGACCTGGCCGAATGGCTGGTGGCCGAGGGTATCCAGAGCCTGTCGCTGAACCCCGACGCGCTGGTCCCGACCTGGGAACGGCTGGCGGAGACCCTGTCCCGTGGGTGATTCGGCACGCCCGCAGATGTACCTGCTGTCCGACGGCACCGGCATCACCGCCGAGACCCTGGCCCGCACCCTGCTGACCCAGTTCGAGGGGCTGAACCCCGAGTGGCATCTGCGTCCCTTCCTGCGCAGCCGGGAGCAGATGGAGCAGATGTTCGAGCGCATTCGCATCGGTCCGCAGCCGGCGCTGGTCGTGGCCACCTTCGCCGATGCCGCGTTGCGCGCGCAGCTGCAGGAATGCCCGGTCCCGGTGCTGGATATCTTCTCCGATCACCTGAAGCAACTCGAGGACGTGTTCCAGCGCCAGGCGGAGTCGGTGTCCGGGCGCGCCCATGGCATGGGCGACGTCGCCCGCTACGATCGGCGCATCGAGGCGCTGAACTTCACCCTCGCGCACGACGATGGCCTGGCCACCGGCGACATCGGCCATGCCCAGGTCGTGCTGATGGGCGTCTCGCGCTCGGGCAAGACTCCCACCTGCCTGTACCTGGCGATGAACTACGGCATGTTCGCCGCGAACTACCCGTTGATCCCCGAGGACATGACCGGCGACACCCGGTTGCCGAGTTCATTGCGCGGCCTGCGCGGGCGCCTGCTGGGTCTGGTGATCTCGCCCGAACGGCTCTCGCAGATCCGCGAGGGGCGCCGCCCGGGCAGCCGCTACGCAAGTCTTGCCCAGTGCCGGGAGGAGTGCCTGGCCATCGACGAGTTCCTGTACCGCGAGCGCATCCCACGCCTGGAAGTCACCCACCTCTCCGTCGAGGAGATCGCCACCCGCGTACGCGGCGACATCGCCTGAACCGTGCGGGCTGTGCCTGAGCCGTGCGGGGTGCGCCCGGTCCGGACACGCTCAAGTCGTCCATGAGCGCTCGAAGATGGCCATCCATGGCCATCTACGGTCCGGACCGGGCACACCCCACACGGCTCTTCAG
>Ga0207421_10007622_pt1 | contig 11470 bp, 13 predicted proteins | sample SodLakKL_010_SED_4_FD_187542 | JGI IMG/M metagenome (GOLD analysis project Ga0207421, IMG submission 187542) | Alkaline sediment microbial communities from Lake Tanatar, Kulunda Steppe, Russia - 8KL_010_SED (SPAdes) (version 2) | ecosystem: Environmental > Aquatic > Non-marine Saline and... | reverse complement strand
CGAGCGTGTAGGTAACATCGACTGAACGCGGCGTGACGGCTGCAACCTCTTCGAGCGTGTACGCGTCTTCGTCGGCTGGCATAACCGAGACAACTGCAGCAGTATCCTCACCCGACACCCGTGACGAGATTGCCGAGCCGACGTATTCTATCTCGGTAAGTTCCGATTCGACGTGGTCTGCCGCGGCACGACTTCCGGCACTTCGCGTCCGCATTCGCCCCCAGTTTTCCCAGTCAGTAGTTGTGTACACTGGTTCTCGCTCCGGCGGTTCGTCATCATCTCCGTTCGGTTCGCTGCTTGCCTGCCAGGCCTTTACGTACTGGACTTCACCGTCCCCGAGATACTCGACGTGCTCGTCATCTTCTTCGGTCGATTTTTCGAGGGATACGTCGCTTTCACCGCGTACCGTCTCGGATTCGCTCTCCGTTGGTTCCTCCCCACGGAGTTCGGCATCTCGGCTGTCCGCAACTGACACACCGCTGAGTACCGTGGTCGCGAGAGTGCCCGTGGCTGCCAGGAAGGCCCGTCGTCTCATATCTGAGCCTACCCGGAGAGCAATAAAGTGCCTTCTCGAAACTCAAATCGTTCTTTTACTCTTTGGCCGCTTCAGCAAGACGGTCGTAGACCGGCCACGAGGAGTCACCTTCCGGAGGGGTCTGTCTCTTTCCGTTGAGGAGGACTCCCTCTCCTTCGGAAACCTGACCGGCAACCCCAACTGGCGTCCCACGGGAGTCAAGTGCATCGACGATAGCATCTACTGAATCGGATGCAACGGTCAGCACCAGCGTGCCGCCAGTCCCGGCCCGCAAGGGGTCCATTTCCAGTGCAGTGCAAGTTTTCTCGACACCCGGTAGCAGCGGAATTGAGTTGGTCTCGACTTCGAGTTTCACACCCGAGGCGTCGGCTACCTCGAACAGCGCACCGAGCAAGCCGCCTTCGGTCGCGTCGTGCATTGCTGTCACATCGCCGGCAGCTGCCGCGGTCAGTGCATCACGGACGATTCCGGTATCGTCCAGCCGTTCCTGTGCCGTCTGTAACGTCGATTCATCGAGCGGTATCTGTTCGGGAAAGAGCGTGGTGAGCAGACCCGTCGTTTCGACTGCAGGCCCCTTTGTCACGAGCAGGGTATCGCCGGGTCGGGCATCCTGTGGGGTAACAACCTGCTTGCTGTCTCCGACTGCAAAGGCGGTTGCCCCACCAACCCACGGAAACTGACAGCCGGCATACCGGGCCGTGTGGCCAGTCAGGACTGCCACACCGAGGTCGGCACACTCCTCGTGAATCCCTTGCCAGACCTGCTCGAACTGTTCGTCGGTGAGATCTGGCGGCAACGAAAACGAGATAGCGAGATGCGTGGGGGCGAGTCCAGAGACAGCCACATCTGCCAGCACAAACTGGACGGCAAACTGTCCAGCGCGCTCCCACCCTAACTCCGGTAAAATAGAGACGGGGTCCGTCGCCACGACGAGCGCCTGTTCATTTAGGTCGACGACGCCGAAATCGACCCCATGTGTCGGGCCGACAGCGACATCCGGTCGCGACGCTCCGAGCCGCGAGGCGATATAGTCGGTAAAGAACTCGTGGTCAACTTTCCCAGTGTCAGGCATGCAGGAGCGTTCAGCGTATTATTTATACCATGGTAAACCAGTCGGCATACTCGTCTGGACGGCTCTCCACAATCTCGAAGAACTTCGTTTGAATGTCGTCAGTGACTGGTCCTTTCGTTCCTTCGCCGATGGTCGTATCGTCGACAGAGCGGATTGGCGTCACTTCGGCGGCAGTGCCGGTGAAAAACAGTTCATCGGCGGTATAGAGTTCGCCTCGGGAGATGGTGGCCTGGTCGTGGACCGTATAGCCCAGGTCGCGTGCGACTTCAATCACTGAGCGGCGGGTGATACCGTCGAGAATCGATTCGGCCAGTCCTGTCGTGAATATCTCGCCGTCCCGGACCAGAAAGAGGTTCTCACCGGGCCCTTCCGCGACGTTGCCCTCGCCGTTGAGGACAATCGCTTCGACGTAGCCGTTGCCGGTCGCTTCGAGGGAGGCGAGGACGCTGTTGACGTACGCACCGGTCGTTTTTGCGTTCGTGGGTATCTGGTCTGAACCGTACTTTCGCCACGAGGAAACTGCCACATCGACGCCATCTTCGAGGGCTTCCTCACCGAGATACGCACCCCATGGCCACGCGGCAATTGCGACGTTGACTGGACAGTCCGAAGGGTTCAGCCCCAGCATTTCGTAGCCGTAGAACGCAATCGGTCGGATATAACATGAACCGAGGTCCTGTCGGCGGATGAGTTCGAGCGTTGCGTCGGTGATTTCGTCGGGGTCGAACGGAATATCCATCTCGTATGGTTTCCCGGATTCATAAAACCGGTCGAGGTGTTCCTCCCAGCGGAAAATAGCGGGGCCGTCAGCGGTGTCGTAACACCGAACGCCCTCGAAGACACCGGTTCCGTAGTGGAGTCCGTGAGTGAGCACGTGCGTCTGTGCCTCGTCCCAGTCGACGAACTCGCCATCCATCCAGATACTGTCGACATCCATCTCGTCAAATCCCATATCCCGACACATTAGCCGCATCACTATAAAATCCGCGAGGTGAGTGAGTGACAGTGAATACCACGACTTTGGGAAAACAGTGCTCGGCCTACCGGTCTAATTTGCCGGTTCTAGACTCGATACTTTGGGGCACCACTCATAATCGTATAAAAGCAGCCACGATATCATAGATTTTGACTGGCAACCGGGGTCGTGGTCTCATCGATACCGGCAACATCTATCTGCATACCGAAGCCACGGTAAGGTTCGCCATTGTGGCGAGGTTAATGGGTATTGCTGGTATAGAGTGCGCTAATGACCGAAAAGCAGACATGCAGAAAGCAGCCGACTGATGAGACAGAGACTACCGAACAGGTAGCCAAGACAGCGGAAAAAGGGGACGAGCGTGCTGACGATGAGCACCTCTCGGATGTCACGGACGGAATTGGGTGTGTCGAAGTCTGGGAACACCTCTCCGAACAACGTGCCGAGGACGACTGACGGGGACCGATGGTTGGAACTGTCTTTCTCGTTGGTGCTGGTCCTGGCGACCCGGAGTTACTGACGGTCAAAGCGCGACGACTACTTGATGAGGCGGATGTCGTTCTCTACGACGCGTTGACCGACGATAGACTCCACGAGACACTGCTGGCGTCAACGACGACAATCGATGTTGGAAAAAAACCAAACGGCGACCGAACCACGCAGGCTGAAATCAACGATATGTTGGTTTCTCATGCCAGTGACGGCGCACGTGTCGTCCGACTCAAAGGGGGAGACCCGTTCGTCTTCGGGCGTGGTGGCGAGGAAGCCGAATATCTTGCGTCCCAGAACATCCCATTTGAGATTGTGCCCGGCGTCACCAGTGCTATTGCGGGACCAGGTGTGGCCGGCATTCCAGTGACACACCGTGACCACTCCTCGTCAGTGACGGTCCTGACTGGTCACGAGGACCCGACGAAAGACGAAAGCGCGCTCCGCTGGTGTGCACTTGCCGAGATGGTTCAGGCCGGAGGGACGCTCGTCATCTTGATGGGGGTTGGAAAGCTCCCAGACAACGTTTCGGTCCTGAAACAGTACGGACTCTCTCCCGAGACTCCCGTTGCGATGGTTGAGCGGGCGACGTGGGCTGACGAACAGGTCGTTACTGGGACGCTCGATACCATCGTCGAGAAACGTGACGAACAGGGTATCGAACCGCCGGCGGTGACCGTTATCGGCGATGTAGTCTCTGTTCGGGAAGAGCTTCGGACAGTTGTCGAACAGCAACTATCCGTTTCGACGCCTGCGGAATCAGTATCGGCTGCTCCAGCACATCAGCCCGGAACAGCTTCGTCGGCGCTGGGTGCCCAAGCCAATACCACGACGACTGCTGAAACCGCCGAACTCACGGCAACCGACCAGCCGTTTCGTGACCAGACCGCACCGTCGTTGCTTGAACGAACTATCATTCCGAACTACGACCTGGAGGAGTGACAGATGAGTACTGAAACAGGCGACGAATGGACGCTGAAACGCTTGATGACTGCGGTTGTCGGGTCCGGTCCCCGCTCTGCGGAGGATATGACCCGCGAGCAGGCTGCAGCCGCAATGCATCGTATCCTTGACGGGGAGCCAAAGGACACGACACTCGGTGCGTTCTGGTTGGCCAACCGCTGGAAGCGAAACACGCCTGAGGAACTTACAGGATTTATCGACGTGTTGCGCGAGCGCGCTATCGAACCCGCGGCTCCCAAGTGTCAACCCGTCGATTGCGGTGCAAACTACGACGGCAAAGCGCGGACTGCATTGCTCGGCGTCGGTGCCGGCCTCGTCGCTGCTGCGGCTGGCACCCCTGTTATCGTCCACAGCGGCGACCGCATCCCGAGCCAGGAGGCGTGTGCCTACAAACACGTCCTTGACGAACTTGGTGTCGAGACGGAGCTTACACCAGCGGAGAGTGCATCAATGACTGACGCAATCGGTTTCGGCTTCTATTATCAGCCGACCTTTGCGCCGAAACTCGCCGCCCTCGTTGAGCGCCGGCGTGAGATGGGCGTCCGGACCTTCCTCAACACTATCGAGACGCTAGCAAACCCCGCGGACGCAGGGGTTCATCTCGGCAGCTTCTACCACCTTCCCTACGCGAAGAAACTCACTGAGACGGTCGAACTGAGCGAGACGCTCGGGTTCGACCGCGTCATCATGTTCCAGGGAATTGAAGGCTACGACGATATCCGCCCCGGCTACACCAAAGTCGGCGAGTGGGAGGGCGAGGAATTCACCGACTACGAAATTGAGACGGCTGCTTACGGGATGGATTTCGAATTAGCGGACTTGCAGGTTGCCGATGTTCCAGCCAATTCAGCAACCATTACCGAGGAAGTGCTTGCAGGCGACCGGACCGACGCGTTTGCCGATGCGGTTGCACTCAACGCTGCGTTCCGCATCTACGCACGTGGTGACGTCTCCGACCTTGATTCTGGTCTCGAACGCGCTCGCGATGTCCTCGCCGATGGCAGTGGGATGGACGTTCTCTCGGAACTCCGCACGTTCGACCCTGTAGGGAGAGCATGACGGACGAACCCAACTATCCGGACCCGCAGGAAATCGGCTCCGACGACGGACCGCCAGTCGAACAGAAACCGTACAAGATTCTTTTCGAGGCCAACGCCTGCATCGGCGCAGGTCGCTGTGCGGAGGTTGGCGATACCTGGGAACTGGATTTGGAGACTGGACTTGCCCGACCGAACACCTACTTTCTCTCCGAGGAGGAACTCGACGTGAACATCGAGGCTGCAAACCGGTGTCCGGCAAAGAAAGGTCGTGGTGTCATCCACATTATCGACCGACGAACCGATGAGGAGGTGGCTCCCGACCCACACGGCGACGGGACAATTAGCGTCGATTGGTAAGTTCCTGATTTTCTAAGTCACTCGCGGAACAGGACTCCTTTCTCGCGTAATTTTGCGCGGAGATACCGGGCCCGATAGCGGTTTGCTCCGTCGCCGACATCGGCTTCTCGAATTTCGTCCGTTTTTCCCTCTGCGACGGCATCGAGCAGTTCTTCGAGTTGGTCGCGTTCGCTGGGTGCAAGTTCGAGAGGCATCGCTTCAGTTTCTTCGGCCTCGATGAGCGACCATTTCCGTGCAGCAGCGATGAGCAACGAACATGGCTCCCGACAGGGAAACTCGCCGTTGCCCGCTGGCACGTCGATAGCAGTTTCCTCGTCGTACTCCCACTCTCGCCGCTTGAGACACTGTGAATCGACACAACAGGCCTCGACAGCCCAGTCAACTGCATCCCTGGGCAACTCAGCAGCAACATCATAAATTCCGGTCTGTCGGGCTGTGGTTTCGCTCCAGTGGGTCACCTCCAACCCCCCGGTTGATTCGGCGTACCAGTTCGCCACTGTCGCTGGATAGAAAAAGGAGACTGTTTCCAGCAGGTCAGCGGCCGAACAGTCCGGAAAGTGCCATCCCGTCTGCAGTGTCGGTGCCGTTTTCAGCGGTCGGTATCGCCCGTCGTCATCTTCTTTGGCCAGTCGCTGTGCAGCGAGTGGGTCATCGTAGGCCGTGAGTTCGTCATCTGGCGTCGTTGCATCCGCCTGGTGTCGCAGGGAGTACCGGCGCGTCCCATCTCCGTCGATGGTTGTGGTTATCAGTAGCTCTCCCCAGTGTCGTTCCAGTTCGTCCGCGAGTTGGGTATACCGTTCACCCGGTGGCGGTAGTTCTTCTCCCCGAGCGTCTTCGAGCCAGCGAAGGAAGGCATACTTTGCGTCGCTCACGTCGAGGGCACTCCAGTAATGCCAGTTCGTGAGGGGGACAGGAATGGAGGCAAGTCTTTCACGGAGTGCAGATTCGGTGAGTGTCTCCGACGTGTTCGCTTCCGGAATCGTCAATTTATAGCCACCGTCAGTTTGCCGTAGCTCGAAACCCTCGAAGGAAATACCCTCGTGGGCAGCAGTAATGGCTGCGTCGATTTGTCCTTCGGTGACGGTACAGTGAGCAGCTTCGACCATCAGGCACCCGGTGTCGGTTTCGTCGCACGTGTCGTTCGGTCCTGGTCAATTGTCGCGCCTGCTTCCGCCGCTCGTTCGAGAATCACATCAGCGAGGAGTGGCTCGGTTCCGACCGCCCCGGAATACCAGATTCGGTGGCCGCCGATGGTGGTTGGGATGTCGTAGCCGTCCCGGTAATCGTCGGTGAGTCCCATATCCTCCGGAATATCCTCGCGGGTGTGGTAGCCATCCGCGACAAAGAGGGGAACGACGACGATATCCCCCGTTTCGAAGTGTTCAGTGACGTCGTCGATATACGGCGGTTCGTCCATAAACAGCGCTTGGACCTCGTCGAACCGGTCACGCGCTCGGATTGCTGCTGCGTGTGCATTCGTCGATGCATTGCTGTCCTCGTGGCGTTCCGTGCCGTGGCCGACGACGGCCAGCCCAGTTTCCGGCCCGACTGCTGGATTGTTTGTTACGGTCTCCACACGCCGGATAATCACGTCAGTCATCGAGTCGTGCGTGCCGACCGGCTCGCTGTAGTGTACTTGCCCGTCGGTTTCGGGTTTCCAGCCATCTGCGATGCGTAACTCCCGTGGGATGATTTGGTTGGTAAAGTAGCCGTTACTCATGAACGCTGGAACGACGTAGATTTCGTCGCTGTCGAGCGTTCGTAGAACTTCTCGAAACGCAGGCTCTTCTTTCCAGAAGGCTTCCCGAACTTCGTCGAAGACGCCGCGCTCCCGTATCCGGTTAGCGTGTTCGAAAATCGGTGTACTCGATTCGGGATTGAGATGAGAGCCGTGTCCGGCAACGACCAGCGCCTGTGACGGTTCGGGCATCTGTTGGCTGAGGATAGTGAGTTACCACGAATGAACGCTTCGCTACCGGAGACAACGGGGTAGTTTCTGTGACGGCACGTGTGTTCGAAGCGATTTAGCTGCTGTCGTTTTTATCACATAACGAGCCACTATCGGCTATGCCTACCTGTGTTCACTGTGGTAAGCCGCTTGGCGGCGATAGCGTTCTGTGTTACTCCTGTCGCTCTGCAGGAGTCTCGGTTGAATCGGTTGTAGACGTCGACTCATCAGTTCGCGAGCGTGTCGAGCGATATCTCATCGTTGCATCTCTTCGGTGTGCCGACTGTGGCGATATCCACGGCACCGTCACCGTTGACGGCACCGAGTATACCGCGGCCGACTTTGGTATCGACTCCGTCGACGAGTGGGAACTCGAACTCGACAAGGAGGCAGACTGGATGCGGGAACACCGAGACGACGTGACTGCTGCGTTGGCGTCGCTTGCCGATGAGTGGCCACGGTCGGTCGCCGCCGTTCGGGAAACTGTTCTGTGAGTTTTCCAGCAGTGCCTATCCCGGACCAAGGGCCGCAATATCTGCCCCGACGGTCGCCAGCGCGTCGGCAGGGTTCGGGTCGCTGTCGGCCAGATGCGTATACCGGTGTTCTGGGATAGCTGCTAGCGCTGCTGTCACCGCTTCGCTGTACGCCTCGACGCCCTGTTCTGTTGGCTCCTCGCCACCCCAGACATCACGAATAACCGTCATCGAGTCGATGCGAACCTCTAGGCTGTGTGGCTCGTAGCGAGCGAGCAGTTCGGAGAGTCCAAGCTGGAGGGCAACGTATTCCGCGGTATTGTTCCCGGTCCGGGAGCCGACAGGACGACCTAGTCGGGCGAGTTCGTTCTCCGCAGCATCCATGATGACAGCACCCGCGCCAGCGGGGCCGGGATTGCCGCGCGAACTGCCGTCAACGTAGAGGATGAACTTATCGCTCGCCGGTTCGGTGATGGGTGGTCTGGTGAACTCAGCAGCCAGCAGCTCTTCAAGGGCAGAACGCAGTTCGGCCGAGGTGGTTGTCGGGTCGAAGAGACCACCGTGTCCCGGAACTGTCTCGTTAACCGCGTCGGTTGCAGCCAGCATCTCGTAGCCAACGCCCGCCAGCACCGCATCAACGAGTGCGGCAAGCGGCGTGAGATATTCCCGTGGTAAGGGGTCGTCGGTCATTCGAAATCCGGTAAGTCATCCGGCGCTTCGTACTCGGATTCCCAGTCGATATACTCGTCTTTCAGCACGTCACAGACAACCTGACCGAGTTCGGTCAGCGCTGCATTAATGCCTGAAACGCTGCCCCATGACTGTAACTCGGGATGATACTCCCGTTCTTTCCAGTCTTCGGGGATACCGGGTGCGTGATAGCCAACTCGCTCTGCAAAGGAATCCCAGAAGAAATCGAACTGCTGAATCATGTTGAGGTCGGTAATAATCTCGAAATCTGACTCGCTGAGTGCCGTCGTTGCCGCCCATTCGGTGAATGCCTCCTCCCAGGCACCCTCCTGCAGGAACTGTTGAATCTCGTCGCGTTTGTAATCGCTCGTTCCGACGACCTCTGCATCCTCGTACTCGTTGGGGTCTTTCGTTTCGAGTTCTGGTGGCTCCGGAACGTCGACATCGAGGCTCATACCACGTTCTCGGTCGGTAGCGGAATAAACCTGACCACCACCCGGCGGCTGGAAACAATCGACTGCTTTTAGTTTCAACTGTAAGCGAGAGTTGGTAGAGAGTGAACATTGTTCACTTTGTGGCAAGAATTATACGCTTTGACCCCGGTGATTGAAAGGATGAGCGAACTGGTAGTCTTCGATATCACGGATGGGGTTGCAACCCTTCGATTGAACCGGCCGGACAACCGAAATGCACTGACTGCGGAGATGTCCGGTGCAATCGTGGATGCACTCGATGAAGCCGAAAAAGCCGATAACGTTCGGTGTCTGGTGATTACTGGGACAGATGGAACCTTTTGTGCCGGAGGAGATATCAACGCTCTTAAAAAAGCTCTAGAAACGGACCCAGAAAGCAGTTTTGGAGTAGTCCGTAAGGTAGGTCTTGCTGCTCTGCGAATAAGAAATGCTAGAAAACCTGTGATAGCATCTATCAATGGTGCTGCTGCTGGTGCAGGCTTCAATCTTGCCTTAGCCTGTGATTTCCGTATATGTGCTGATAATGCAAAGTTCATCCAGTCTTTTGTTAACTTGGGGCTAGTTCCAGACATGGGTGGCACCTTCTTCTTAACAAAAATGATAGGAGCAGCTAAGGCAACAGAGCTTATAATGACCGGAAGAACAGTAAAAGCTGAAGAAGCCGAAAAACTAGGATTAGTTAACCAGGTGGTCTCAGTGGAGGAGTTGGAAAATAAGACCAAGGAGTTCGCCGCCACTCTGGCTTCATCGCCAACTAGGGCCCTTGGCAATATGAAAGCTCTGATCAATAGAAGCGCTTTTGATGGGTTAGAAAATATCCTTGACAACGAACTAGAATATCAGATTCAGTGTGCCAAGACAGAAGATTTTAAAGAAGGAGTAACGGCTTTTCTAGAAAAACGTCCCCCTACGTTCAAAGGGAAATAATCATATATTACATTTGGATTATCAGATTATCCAGATTATCGATTATTTCTACTCTAGGAAGCCACAATAATCTTAAATGGTTGTTGTGGCTTTTTAAAACTTCCTTATTACAAACATCATTGTGGGTTTGGAGCCAAGAAAGGAGAATTTCATTCACATATGAAGGCTAATAACATCATTGAAGTCAAAAACCTAGAAAAAAGGTTTGATGATATAATTGCAGTTGATAACATTTCATTTCAGGTTCCCGAAGGAGATATTTTTGCTTTTTTGGGACCTAACGGTGCAGGCAAGAGTACTGCAATCAAGATATTGACGACTGTTTTAAAACCTACATCGGGGCAGGTGCTTGTAAACGGCTTTGATGTTTCAAAGAACCAGCATAAGATACGAGAGGCAATCGGAGTCGTATTCCAAGAACATACATTGGACGATGAGTTAACCGCCTATGAAAACCTTTATTATCACTCAGTATTATACAAAATCCCCAAAAAAGAAAGGAAAGATAGAATAGATGAGATGCTAAATAGAATCGGGCTCTGGAATAGAAGAAATAGCAAAATAAAAACATTTTCAGGAGGTATGAAAAGAAGGATCGAAATAGTTAGAGGGCTCTTGCATTTTCCTAAAATATTGATTTTAGACGAACCAACATCAGGTTTAGATGCTCAGACCAGATTTTTTCTCTGGAATCACATTCAAGAGGTAAATAAAGATTACAAAATCACCATTTTTTTAACCAGTCATAACCTAGAAGAAGCAGAAAAAGTAGCCCGAAATATTGCCATCATTGATAAGGGTAAAATTTTCGCTGAGGGTACCCTAGAAGAAATTTTATCGGAAGCAGGAGCAGATTCTCTAGAGAAAGCTTTTTTAGAAATTACAGGCTATGAATTGAGATATTGATGTTTGCCTTGGGCAAAATAAAATCCAATTGGCAGGTTAAATTAAACTTAAATATTAAGGTGCAAAAATCAGAATGGAGGCAATTTAATTGGAAGTAATTTATATGATGGCACTTAGACAGATGAAATTATTTTATAGATCAAGGCCCAGAGTACTGGGATCTATTGCCCAACCTACCTTGTTTTTGCTTGCTTTAGGCCTTGGCTTTGGACCAGTATTTGAACAGGCCGGCGAAGGCATTGATTACATCCAATACTTAACTCCAGGAATTATTGGGATGTCTTTGTTATTTGGATCAATGATGAATGGAATGTCTATCATCTGGGATAAAAAATTTGGCTTTCTAAAAGAAACTTTAGTCGCTCCTGCATCTCGAGTAGGTCTATTAATCGGCAGATGCCTTGGAGGTGCTGTCACAAGTATTTTACAGGGACTTATCGTTTTCACCTTGAGCACTTTACTTCTAGGATACAGGTTGAGCCACATATGGGTCATCCCTTTGTTTGTAGCCGTAATGTTGATCATAGCCCTTCTTTTCTCCCTTCTTGGCACGGTTATAGCAGCTAAGGTGGACGACATGGAAGCTTTTCCTACAGTTATGAACTTTATGATCCTCCCCAT
>Ga0207421_10007621_pt1 | contig 11471 bp, 13 predicted proteins | sample SodLakKL_010_SED_4_FD_187542 | JGI IMG/M metagenome (GOLD analysis project Ga0207421, IMG submission 187542) | Alkaline sediment microbial communities from Lake Tanatar, Kulunda Steppe, Russia - 8KL_010_SED (SPAdes) (version 2) | ecosystem: Environmental > Aquatic > Non-marine Saline and... | reverse complement strand
CCCTCGACCATGTGACGCATGTTACCCTCGACAGTCACATTCAAGTCACCCTGAACAAACATATTCTGATCACGAAGGGTAATGTTGTAACCGTCACCTACAATCTTTACTGTGGTCGTGCCGTCGTGCAGGATCTCTCGATACGACCCCGACGCATGCGACTCAGTGATTCTTGTATTATCCGATGTCGAATCAAATTCTTCTACCTGACCTCCTTCGAACTCACGAACCGAGTTATACGGATAGCTGGATTCCTGTTCCCCACGAAGGTCGGGCTCGTCCCAGGTCGATCGATCGAATTCCTCGTCACGCGGTGTGGCTGATACCGTTGGTACCTGGTACTTCTTTGCTCTTTGAATCTCGGTTATTCTATTATCAAGCCGAGCCTCATAGGTCGGATGTTCTAGAAAACGTTCCTCATCGTTTATGAGTGAGAGTTCTGAGTCCCCCTCGGACCAACGAGGAAACACTCCGAACGGATCCGAGAAACCCTGAGAAAAGTCCGGCCTATCCTCATAGGTGCCAGGGATCGAACCGATTACAAGGGGATCCTGAAGATTCTGATCCATGTACATGACGATTACCCAGGTACCCTCGACGAGTTGTGAGAGCGCGGGTCCGGAGGTAGACGCATTTGCCGGTTGCATAACGAACGACCAGGGAAGAGAGTCTATCGGAACATCGGCCTTACGGTCCGGAGAATGAAGGCCGAATACACGAACGCGCACTCGCCCCAGCCGCTTCGGGTCGTTTCGGTCCTCGACAACGCCCATGTAAAAACCACCCATCATCTTGGTTCTTCCCTCACAAATGAAGCCTCTTCACCTATTCCATCACGAATAAGTTCGACAGACATGTTGTACTCATAGTTCTTAATGTAGTGCCGGATAGCGGATATGATATATTTACCCGAATTAAATTTATCCATCTCCTTGTAGGAACCAGAGAGTCGCGGCATCGACTTAAGAAGGTCGTAGTCCACGGTCTGCCCAACGGTAAAAGGTTCATTGTTTTCAAGAGTAAATGCAATCGAGTCCATGTAGACCTTCACGACGGTCGTCGCGTGTCTGCGAATATAGGAGTTTAGTGTGGTTCGATCCTTGTCATCGATCGTATTAAGATTCGGCGGTTCCTCATTGAACGCAAGTTCGTTTCGAGGAAGATACGTGTTATGAGTATTGAACTGTTCCTCCGGTCTTAATCCTTCTCCATCAACAAAGTCGGGCGATATCCAATTCTGAAAGAAGGGCGGCGCATCGTTCTTATAATTAAACTCGACTACCTCGTACTGGCGCGTCGAAGGATCAGTGATAATAATGTTCGATGCGAGTGATCCTTTGTTTAGATTGTCGAATAGATCATAGGCCCTTGAGATACTCTCGTCGTATACGTTGCCTCTTTCTTTGAGGCTCTTTCGTGATGCCTGACCCTCCGGATCATCGTTTACAGGAGTCTTGCCACTTATTCTTGTGATGCTCTCTCGTTCGGCCATCCTACCGAATGAGTCGAGACGAATCTCGTTTGGATAAAACGTCTCATATACGAACATTGGTGTGTTGTCGTCAGCAAGAACGTTCTTAATGATCATATCGATGGCCTGGAGGGGCTTCATATACGGAAAGACGATCGAATGTTCGGTCTTGCCCACCGTGCCGTCCATGGAAACGACACTCGTACCGAGATGGTCCTCGAATACCAGCTTTATGATCTCATCGGAGACACCCTCGTACGACTGAGAGAATAGGCTAACCGCGTTTCGAGTCTGAACGACAGAGTTCAAGGATATCTCGAATACACCGACACCATCGTTCTGCTTCGACACGTTTGTGACACGATTCGCAAAGAATACTTTTGTCGTAAGCTGATCGTCCCTCTTCCACTGAATAGAAATTCTTTCCTGACCAACCATGGGCACATCGGCGAGTATCATCGAGTTATCGACAACGACCATGTTGCCATGAATGTATGGTCGATAGATGGACTCGAACAAAGACAACTCCGTAACATTATCCGAGATGTCAAATTCCTCGCCGTCATGGGCGGTGATAAGTATCTTAAAGTCACCTATACCCGATGGTGAGTTACTAAACAGCTCAGTATCGGCAGACATTACGACGCTCTTGCTCTTCTCATCTCAACTTCAAACTCGTTTACAACACCACGAATAAACTCGGGGCGAATCACCTTTAGCCTACCCCTGTTGTCGTTGTCTTCGGTCTCGACCTCTTCGATAGTTGTCGGCACAGCATTTTCTACGAACCATGGAACTCTGTTGCCGTCGGGATCCGTAAAGAATGCCGGGGCCTTGTACGCCGGAATCACCGACTCGACCTTTGCCGGAGACAGTGACTCCTGACCGATCACATAGTTCGTTCCGTCTCGCCAGATCTCTTCGTCGTCCCAGGCATTGTCGTTTACCTCGTTCCAGAGACCGGTAAGAAGAACCCAGACCTCCTCGGGATCATCAAGAACGTTGAACGTATCCATCGGAACTCGCTCTGCCTGAATGTATCGACGAGTCGGAAATACGTTTAGCACACGGTACACGTTCTCAATATCATGGGCAACGATCTCACCGGGAATAAAGTTTCCGATTACCGTGTCAAGAGGGTCAATGATCAGCGCATCACCGGGATGCTTTCGCTCGAGCGTCTTTCTCAGTGACGGGACACTTCGCGGCATGTCCTTCCACGTGTTAATGATGTCCGCATTAAGAATCGGAATCGTCCAGTAGAAGTCAGGAGTACCGTACAGTTTGTTCGAGATGTTATCGAGACGCTCGGTCGGCTCAGCGTTATAGAACGTATAGAACGCCAGATCATCCGCCACTCTTGAAAAGACCTGTGTGTACTGCGATAGCTTCGTGACCTTCTTGATCACGTTCTCAGAGAGTACATATTCCTCTTTACGAAACTGTGTAAAATACGTCATAGTCCTCGTGCCACCTGCCTCCGTGAGATCGGTCGAAGTTCCGTAAAGGAAAGTTCAAGAGTGATCTCAACGGGAATACCGTTATCGATAAAATAGGATATCGAGTTCGGATTGTAAGTTACATTGATCGATGTACACGCCAACTCCGGAAGCTTAATGACTCCGGAGCCGCCCTGCTTATACGATATGTTAAAGACGTCCGGAAACTCGTACTCAAGACCGTCCTCGTTTGGATAGGCAGCCAGCCTAAAGAACTGAATGATCGCGGGTACGTCGAGCGCCTCCTTGAATGAGTGAGGCACGAAACGAAACGAGAACGAAAAGTCTCGAATGTTCGGTGAGTTGAACAACATAAACTCGCGAGGATTCGTTACTCTCTGGAATGCACGCTGCGATACTCCTCCGATTCCGCCACCAAGAGCGGAAACGATTGATCGACCCGTGCCTCCAGCGACATCACCTATATCGGCGGAGGACGTTTCGTCAGTATTTCTTCCTCCGCCAGGGAATCGATCCAGTATGGCCTGAAGACCGCGACCGGCTAACCCCTCCTCGAACGACTCGTAGTTAAATGAGTCGGAGATCGTATGGCCAACTGGAAAATACAGTCCAACCGATCCACCGGTCTTCGTCTGATTTACTTCGGCGGTGGAGCGATTTCGTCTGTCGTACTGAGCGCGGTGTGTCTCAAAGAGAATCCATGGATCGGTGTTCCCGTCAAGATCTTCTGGAAATCTTAGATTCGCCATGTGATATAAATATCTCTGATGTTACGTAACAATTTGTATTATTTATATGGCGTATAAAGGTAAATTCACTCCCAAGCATCCGGAAAAGTACGTGGGCGATGTCAAGAATATCGTGTATCGCTCACTCTGGGAGAGAAATACCTTTCGCTGGATCGATGCGAATTCGTCGATCGTATACTGGAACTCGGAGGAATTGATCGTTCCCTATGTCTGTGAGACTGACAAAAAGGTACATCGATACTACATGGATCTTTGGTTCCAGACACGTGATGGTAAGAATTATATGATCGAGATCAAACCAAAGAAACAGACGCAACCACCCAAGACACCAAAGAGAAAGACACGTCGATACATTAAGGAATCACTTACCTTTGTCAAGAACCAATCAAAATGGAAGGCCGCATCGGAATTCGCACTCGACCGTGGATGGACCTTTGAAGTATGGACAGAGGATACTCTTAAACAACTCGGTATCAAAATAATCAAATAGAGTATATACCCCTGCCCGACAACAAATTTATTATATCACAGTTCCTACCGCTTGTAAATCCCTCCGACACATATAAATAATATCATGGAAACATTCAAACAATATCTTCTGGAAAGAACGGGTGACAAGGGTCTTACGATCTTTGATATCGATGATACGTTGTTTCATACCAGGGCCAAAATCGATGTCGTTAAGGACGGTGAGGTGGTACGATCACTCACTAATCAAGAGTTCAATGTATACAAGTTAGGCCCTGGAGAAGAATACGACTTTCACGAATTTAAGTCCGCCGAGATTTTTTTCAAGACATCCACACCGATTGGTAGAATGATCGGAAAGATGAAGGCAATTCTTAGGAATGCCGTCAGAAGAGGATCACGAGTGATTCTTGTAACCGCCCGTGGTGATTTCGACAACAAGGAGCTGTTCTTAAACACGTTCAGGGCTCACGGTATCGATATCGATAATGCATATGTCGAACGTGCAGGAAATCTAGGACTCGGATCACCGGCAAAGAACAAGAGATTCATCTTCCATAAATACCTCAGGTCCGGTGATTATGGAAGGGTTAGATTGTTTGATGACAGTAAACAAAATTTGAACACCTTTATGTCTTTACAAAAACACTATCCTGATGTTACGTTCGAAGCATGGTTCGTAAACAGTGACGGAACGACAAAAAAGTTTAGATAGCATATGTCATCACTCTTCACAGAACTTCAGGCAGCCGCGTTCCGAGAAGGACTCAATCCTCGGACAAAGAAGGCGCGTGAATGGTTTCGCAAAAAGGCGCGGCAGCTGACCGACGTGAACAGACTCGATCTTATCGCCGACGAGAGACTTACCCAGCTTCGGGCTCCTCGAACCGGTAAGATGTATATGTTCACGTACGATCCAAAGACAAAGCAGCAGCTTCCTTACTACGATACGTTTCCTCTGATACTTTTTGTCGATACTTACCAGGGTGGATTCCGTGGTCTGAACATGCACTATCTTCCGCCGCCCGCTCGAGCACGTCTGTTCGATGCACTGCTAGAAACGGCAAATAACAGAAAGTTCGATGAGTCGACGAGGCTGAAGCTTAATTACAATCTGCTCAGCTCGACGGCTAAGTACTCTGCCTTTGCGCCTTGCTTCAAACACTATCTGTCGGGACACGTGAAGTCGAGAGTGGTCGAGGTCGATGCACCCGAATGGTCGATCGCACTCTTTCTACCGACAGAGTCGTTCCGCAAGGCATCGACTCGCAAGGTCTGGGCCGACTCGAGGAAGATGATATGAGCGCTAGAATCGATGATTTTAAGGCTGCCTTTACCGAGGGTCTTGCAAGAACGAATAGGTATCGCGTCACTCTTCCGGATGTTACGTTTGGTACAGACACCCAGGCCCTTTCTCTTCTCTGCGATTCGGTGACGATGCCGGGAAGGCAGATCTTTACGTTTGAACGATTCACAAACATGAAGATGCAAAAATCGGCATATACTTTTGGACAGGAGGATATCGAGATATCATTCGTCCTTGGGAACGATTGGCGTGCATGGGACTACCTATACGACTGGCAGGCATTGACGATAGGAAACATTGGTGGGCTGAGAGGGTACACAGTAAATTATAAAACCGACTATGCACGAAACGGTGTTATCATCGAGCATCTTGATACTCAGGGCACAACAAGAAAGGCGATACAACTGTTCAATGCGTTCCCGACCACACTGAACAGCGTCGAACTGAGCAACGCAACGGATAACGAAGTGATCCGAGTAACCGCATCCCTGGCGTACGACAACTGGGATGTAATAGATTAATTCATTGTCATAATATGGAGTTGAGAACGAATGGCACTACCTAAAGTAAATACACCAACATACGAACTGACACTTCCTTCGACCGGACAGCGAGTCGCATACCGACCGTATCTCGTCAAGGAGGAAAAGATCATTATGCTCGCGGCAGAGAGCAACGATGAGAAGCAGATGGTCCGAGCGGTCAAGGACGTCATTGCTTCATGTACCAGCGGCGACGTCGATACTAACAAGATTACGATGTTCGATCTCGAGTACCTATTCACGCAGCTGCGGGCTAAGTCCGTTGGCGAGTCATCGGATATCAAGGTCAAATGTCGTGAGTGTGAGAAGAGCAATGATGTTACGGTGAACCTGGCGGATATTACTGTCGATGTCCCTGAGGCATCGAACAAGGGGACGGTCAAAAAGATCACCGAGGACATCTCTGTTCTCCTTCGGTATCCAATCGTGGACACCGTTCTTGAGTCATCCCAGGGTAAGTCGGAGGTCGACACTGCGTTTGATCTGATCGCATCCTGTATCGACACGATCTATCAGGGCGACGAGGCATTCGATGTATCGGAGGCATCAAAGGCAGAGGTCATTGAGTTCGTTGAGTCGCTCTCGACCCAGCAGTTCCAGGACATCTACGAGTTCGTTGATACAATGCCGTCGGCATGCCTTGATGTACAGTTTAAGTGCGCTCACTGTGGGCATGACAATGATATCACTGTAAAGGGTCTGGCAAATTTTTTCTCATAGCCCTTTCTCATGATTCGCTAGTGAACTACTATAAGACGAACTTTGCTATGATGCAGCATCACAACTACAGTCTGACCGAACTTGACGAGATGATGCCATGGGAAAGGGAAGTATACGTCACGATGCTGATACAGCACATCGAGAAGGAAAACGAGAGGCTACGATCGTCTCGAAAATAGGCAAAGAGTAGTATGGAAACCGGAAAGCGTATAGAAGAGTTATCGACCGAGCTTAGAAAGTTAAATCGTCAGTCTAGCAGTCGGATTGAGGAGCAGGCTCAAAAGACACTTGCGGCTCTAGAAGAAGGGGCTCGAAAAACAAACCAGGCCACTGAAAAGACTCTTTCGACTACTCGAAAGGTCACTCAGAGAGTCGGCTCCGAGCTTAGGCAGTCAACCTCAAAGGCTCTTTCCGATATCGGAGAGAGCGCGAAGAAGACCGTGACGCAGGCGCCAAGAATGGCAATTTCGGCCATTGACCCTCAGCTTGGAATGATTACCGACACAATAGGATCGGTCGTATCTAGATCATTCGGATTCATTCGTTCTATCGGCCAGGAACTGACTGGAGAAGACCAGGAAACTCAGGAGCAGACCCAAAAGACCCAGGAGAAAATCTCTGAGACAAAAGAAACGAATGTAGAGGGTTTTGATAAGCTCAATGAGACAATCGAATTTAATTTCATGGAACTTCTTGCCTTTCTTCGAGGTCAGTCACTCGAAGATCTTGAGCGCGAACGAGAGGAGGCCCGTAACCAAAAGAGATTACTTGAAGCGGTAAAGGATCCTGGTCAGCCGGCTGTGGCGGAAGATGAAGATTCTAGTGGGTTCCGTTTCCTTTTTCTTGGCAAATTGAAGGCAGTAGGACCTCTTTTAATTAAAGTGCTGACACCAATAGCTGCCGCGATTGGTGTAATCGGTGGTTTACTTCTTGCGTCGAGGGATCAACTTCAACTTATTGTAACAGTCTTTAGAGGTATCGCTGCGTCAGTAGCATCAGTAGGAAGACTCTTTTCTACTATCTTCGCACCAAGAGCAATCGCCGGTACATTTACTGGCATTGTGGGAATTTTTAGAAGTGTTGTCGAGGGTGTTCGTACTGCGTTTACCGCTCTCTCTTCTGGTGTAGGTGCCGTCCTTACTCCGATTCGTGCAGCCGTCGACACCGTCAGAGGATTCGTTAGTTCGATGGAGGGTGTATCAAGAGGGTTTCAGGCGGTAAGAGGATTCCTGGCACCCTTAGGAATAATTGTCGGTAACGTCGCAAGAGCAGTTAGGCTTATATTCGTTCCTCTTAGATTCATTCTTATCGGATTTGAAACTCTGAGAGGTGCACTCGATGGATTCAAGGAGGACGGCATCATAGGTGGTATCCAAGGAGCCATCACTGGATTCTTTAACGGACTCATTGGTATACCCGCTGATCTCATTACGAATGCACTTGCATGGGTTACTGATAGAATGGGTTTCTCGAATGCAGCCGCGGCTCTAAGAGAGTTCTCATGGACGGATCTAATCAGTGATCTAGTTGCGTTGCCGTTCAATCTATTAAGAGGCGCATTCGGATGGATCAAAAATCAACTTGGTTTTAACGAGGGCCAAATGCCGTCTATAAAGGATATCTTTATTGGTATCCTGACAGCACCGGCAACGCTTCTTCGTAATGCGGCGAACTGGATTCTTGGTAAATTCGGTCTTGACGATGATATGATTCCTGATCCAAAGGATATCTTAATGAACATCATCATGGCTCCATTCAGAATACTTGAAAACGTCCGTGACTGGATCGCTGATAAGGTATCTGGACTTGGTGCAATCGTGTCGCGTCTGATTCCTTCACCACTTAAGAGACTTCTTGGCATTGGCGATACCGATGACGACGAAGAAACGGAAGAGGATAAAGTCGCCAAGGAACTTCCTGATAGAGTAACCGAGCTTGCCGACGTATCTCGCGAACTGCTCTCTGGTACGGCAGATGCGATAGGAGAGACCGCATCCAACATTCGTGATTCGGTAGGTGGATTTGTTGGTGGCCTATTCGGTGGTGGTGATGACGATGACGATGACGAATCGATTGAACAACCAGATAGGACTACTAGGTCAAGAGGGCGTGGCAGATCACGTGGCGGATCCGACTCTGATGTAGAAATCGCGACCACAGATCTGCCGGCAAGAGTTGCTGCAGCAAGAACCCTCGAAAGAAGTGCGGACGAAAGAGCAGAGGCTCAGAGAGAGGCAGATACCGTACCACCAATGCAGGCACAGCCGGCGGCACAGCAGGGTGGTAACGTGAACATCTCGACTACCAATATGAGTACTGGAATCATCAGAAACCGTCCGCCTGCTTCCGGTACACCGGACAATGCCTCTGATGCAGCGTTCGGACTTTCGGTGGCGCCATAATAAAAAAACCCCTCCGTTGCAGAGGGGTTTGATTTCTTCCTAGACTGCCTGAGGCAATCTTCCTGACCTTAGCTCACGCGTCGCGTAGGCATGATCCTTCTTGTACTCTACTCGTGCCCATATATCGAGAGCAGAATCTTTCCGTCTTTGAGGACTGATTGACACCGCTTCCATCAGGACACGACCACATGAATCGACTGTGATCATAACTTTCTCCTTAGATGTAAAACGATGCTTTTTAAGGCGAGCGCCCCTGTCTTTCCAGGTGCCAGGTCCAGAACGTATCTTGCCGATACTATTTATACTCAGGACCATAAAAAAAGCCCCTCCGTTGCAGAGGGGCCACTAAGACTTTATTATTATCTGTTCTAGTTATTATATCTGGCGGGATTAGTCCTGTGCTGCCAGCTTCTCGAAGTACGACAGAGTATCATCGTCGTCGTCATCATTGCTGGTCGAAGAACTCGTAGTTTCCATCGGAGAGGGTGCCGCCTTAGGTGAAGGAGCAGGAGCGCTCTCATCAAGAGAAACGGATTCGGCAGTCGTCATGGTCTCATCCGATCCCTCACCGAGTACACGAACCAGCTTAGTCTTTAGCTCATCGTACGACTTGTAGTTCTTCGGATCGTTGAACTCAGTCAGAGAGTGCATGCGATTATAGACACCCTCGAGCTCGTCGTCGTCACCATCAAGAAGCGGCGAAGGATTCGCGAACTCGGACTTGTCGTAGTTACGGTAACCCTCGACCTGACGAATCTTGAGCTTGAAGTCAGCACCCTCCCAGAAGTCAAACGGATCGACCGGATCCTCGTCCTCGAAGTCAGGTTGCATGATATCCATGATCTTGTCAAAGATCTTCTTGCCGTACTGATACAGAAAGACCTTACCCTCGTTCTCGGGGTTACCCGGGTCCTTTACGACGTAGATGTTGGACACGTAGTGAAGGCGACGCTTCCTCGCACGTGCGGTCTCCTTGTCCTCCTCACGGCCGGAGTTCCAGAGCCGAGAGTTCATCTCCGAAACCGGATCCTGCTGACCGATGGAAGTGAGTGACCGCTCGATGTACCAGAGGCCCGTCGGTCCCTTGAAACCATGGTCCCAGTAACGTACCCAGGGAAGTTCCTCACCCTCGGCGGCAGGAAGGAATCGAACTACGGCGTAACCGTTACCCGCCTTATCGACCGTGGGCTTCCAGATGCGGTCGTCACCGTACTTGTTCTGTTGCCCGCCACCGGTATTGATCTTCTCGGCCTCCTGGACGAGCTTATCGATATTGCGGCCGCGGTTCTTCTTAAGGTCTTTAAACGCCATATTGTATTCTCCTAGTATATAGCTGAAGTATGAAAGCTGAATTATCCAAACAGCATGTATATTATATCAAAAATGTATCATGATGTAAATATCCGCAGTACGATCTTTCGAATCTTGTCCTCATTGAACCGAAGCAAGAGTCCGTACTTACGAATTCGTTTTGAAACGTCGGGCCATACGATGGTCTCTGTGATCTTACGATCGGCACGTTTCATAAACCCAGTCATGCGGTCGAGGATCACGACCGTCTCAAGTGACACCTGATCCTGCATGTATCGCTCGACCACCAGAGGATAGTTGTCGCCTTCTCGAATCTGTAGCATCTCGTCGAATGACTCGACCTCCTCTGCCAATTTATTTATATCCTCCTCGAACATATACGACAGGGACTGCATCTTTCTTTGCCACTGTGTATACTTCTCCTCGTCCTGTAGCATGTTTCCGACCCATACGGAGTTCGATGGAGTCGATGCGACGAACTGAGAGGTAAAAAAGTCGATCAACTCTCTTGGTTCATCGAACTTTCTGCCCAGTTTGGCAAAGTGGTACTTATCCCTTCGCTTAAAGAACGCCTGCGGTTTCGCGGACGTCTTGTAGTTGTACTTCGGTGCCTCGTACGAGTCTGAGTCGAAGTGAAGCTTCATCGCCATGTAGTACTTGTATACGTCAAAGGGTTCCATACTTCTCATCATATCGGTAGGCTGTTACCTCCGCCCTTTACAAGATTCGCGCTCATTGCTTCTGCCTCGATCTTATCACGAATCGCAGGAGAGATTAGTTTGTTCACGTCCGACGGATCGATCACACGTTCCTCGCAGATATGAAGTACCGCATCCATGTAGGACGAGTCGGGATGCTCCTGAACGTACTCCTCCACTATTCTGGAGAACCGCTTCTTTGTAAGAATGACCTCGTCGAGCGTATCTTCGTTTGTGTCCTCTGCCATGCGCTACTTATTCTCCACTCGTAGTAGGATGGTGTCCCCGTTGATTCGACCCGACGGCTCATTCACCTTGGTGCTCAACTTATTGAACTCCTTGTT
>Ga0207421_10007620_pt1 | contig 11471 bp, 9 predicted proteins | sample SodLakKL_010_SED_4_FD_187542 | JGI IMG/M metagenome (GOLD analysis project Ga0207421, IMG submission 187542) | Alkaline sediment microbial communities from Lake Tanatar, Kulunda Steppe, Russia - 8KL_010_SED (SPAdes) (version 2) | ecosystem: Environmental > Aquatic > Non-marine Saline and... | reverse complement strand
ATGGCGTGCTGAAGGTCAACGACCGCCTGAAACTGGTCCCCGGCCATTGCGACCCGACCTGCAACGTCCACGACTGGTACGTTGGTGTGCGCGGTGGCAAGGTCGAGGTGGTCTGGCCTGTCTCCGCGCGTGGGAAAGCCTACTGACGTAGGCTGCCTCCCGGCGGGGAGTATTTTTGGAAATAAGAAGCGGGGGGCGCCATGATTATTGTGCCAGAGCGTGAAATTGCGGGGCTATTGGGCCCTGCGGATGCTTACAAAGCGGTGGAGGCGGTTTTTGGAGCCATGGCAGCGGGGCGGGCCGTAAATTTCCCCGTGATCCGCGAGGCGATTGGCCATGCCGATGCGCTTTACGGGTTCAAGTCGGGCTTTGACCGCGACGGGTTGGCGCTGGGTTTGAAATCGGGGGGGTATTGGCCGGGCAATGCGGCCAAAGGCCTGACGAATCACCAATCCAGCGTGTTTTTGTTTGACGCTGATACCGGGCAATGTCGCGCAATTGTCGGGGGCAATCTGTTGACGGCCTTGCGCACGGCGGCGGCGTCGGCGGTGTCGATCAACTATCTGGCGCGCAAGGATGCAAAGGTGCTGGGAATCGTGGGCGCAGGGCATCAGTCGGTGTTTCAGCTGCGCGCCGCTTTGGCGCAGCGCGCGTTCGAACGGATCGTGGCGTGGAACCGTGACCCCGTAAAACTGACACGGCTGGCAGATGTGGCGGGCGAACTGAAGATACCGTTTCAGGCGGTCAGCCTGCCAGAACTGGGCGCCATGGCGGATGTGATCATCACCATTGTTTCGGCGCATGTCCCTTTGGTGCTCGATAACCATATCCGCCCCGGCACGCATATCGCCTGTATGGGGACCGACACCAAGGGCAAGCAGGAAATAGGTGCCGCAATCTTTGGCCATGCAACTGTGTTCACGGACGAGATCGCCCAGTCGATCAGCATCGGTGAGGCGCAGCACGCCATCGCAGCAGGGATCATCAAGCAGGCCGATATTCATCAGTTAGGCGCGGTGATTAACGGCAAACACCCGGGCCGCACCAGCGATAGCGAGATCACAATTTTTGACGGCACCGGCGTTGGATTGCAGGACCTTGCTGTCGCATCATCGGTGGTCGATCTGGCGCTTGCCCGCGGCGTCGCGACCGAGGTTGATTTTTAGGCTGCAACAATCCGGTATGGCGTCGGATAATAATGTTCTTCCAGATTGGGCCCCTCACCGATCCGGTCGATTACCGCAAACAGGCCGGGCCCTGAAAGCGGTGTCAGCACGCCGTGCCACGTGCCACGGTGGAAATTGATACCTTCGCCCGGCGCTGTCAGAAACGCCTGTGGCACCAGATCATTCCGCGCGACCACGACCAGAAAACTGTCCATGCTCAGCGGGATGAAGGCCTGGCTTCCCAAAGGATGCCGTTCGATCATATCAAGCTGATAGGGCAGTTGCCGCAGTCTGGACCGGAACATGCTGATGCCTACACGCCCACCCGTGACATGCACGCGCGCACGGTCGTGAAACCGGCCACACAATCCGGCGTTAATCATCCTGTCGGGCGCGCCGTCACAGTTAAGCACATCACCGAACGGGGCAAAGGCCGCGGCGGTCAGCGGTTGGGCGTGTATTTCCTTCATCGTGGCAGCATCCCCCGCAGCCGGTGCAGCGCGATCCGTTCGACCTGATCACAAGCCGCGGCCAATTCTGTCGCGCGATCATTTTGCAGCCTAGTCGCAAAGGCGGCCAAGATCGACGCCTTGTCATGGTCGCGCACGGCGATGATGAAGGGAAAGCCGAATTTTGCCGTGTAGGCGGCATTTTGCGCCTCGAATGCTGTGCGTTCGGCATCTGTCAGCGCATCCAGACCTGCGCTGGCCTGTTCAGCAGTGCTATCTGCCGTCAGGCGCTTGGCTGCCGCCAGCTTGCCTGCCAGATCGGGGTGGGCGTTCAGAACATCCAATCGCGCGTCATCCCCCGCTGACCGGAAAACGCGGCACAGCGCATTGTGCAGGCCAATGGCAGTATCATGCGCCGGCCCCAGTTCCAGCCCGTGCGCACCTTTGGCGATCCATGGCGAATGTTCGAAAACGCCACCATAAGTCGCGACAAAGCTGTCGCAGTCCATCTGTGAGGGACGATCGAACCGCTGATGCGGATGCTGTGCCGCCCAGTGATCGGCGATCTGTTCACGGGTGGCGAACCAGACTCCCTCGTGGTTTTGCGCGTAGTCAATGAATTGCCGCAATGCCTCTGCCCGTCCGGGCCTGCCGATCAGACGGCAATGCAGGCCGATCGACATCATCCGCCCACCTTCACGGTAAAGCGTGTCAAAGCTGGCCTTGAGGTAATCCAGAAACTGCGCGCCCGCGTTGAACCCCTGCGGTGTGGCGAAACGCATGTCATTGGCATCCAGCGTATAGGGCACGATCAGTTGGTCATGTCGGCCAAATTCCACCCAATATGGCAGATCATCGGCGTAACTGTCGGCGACATAGGCGAATTGCCCCGTCTCGGCGGCAAGGCGCACCGTGTTGACCGAACAACGCCCTGTATACCAGCCGCGCGGCGGGCTGCCTGTGACCTCTTTATGCAGGCGGATCGCCTCTGCCATATCGGCACGTTCGACATCTTCGGGCGTGTCTTTATATTCGATCCATTTCAAACCGTGGCTGGCTATTTCCCATCCTGCGGCCTGCATCGCGGCGACCTGTTCGGGGGCGCGGGCAAGGGCAGTGGCAACGCCGTAAACCGTCACAGGCAAGCCCGCCAGCATCCGGTGCAAGCGCCAGAACCCTGCACGTGCGCCGTATTCATAGATGCTTTCCATGTTCCAGTGCCGCTGGCCGGGCCATGCAGCGGCACCGACGATTTCGGACAAGAACGCCTCTGACGCGGGATCACCGTGCAGGATGTTGTTTTCGCCGCCTTCCTCGTAGTTCAGCACGATCTGCACGGCGATACGCGCAGCCCCGGGCCAGTTGGCGGCAGGGGGATGGGCACCGTATCCTGTCATGTCGCGTGGGTATCGTTGCACTTTTGGACTCCTGCGGGATTTACACAGGCTTTGTGCCGGATCAGCGGGCAGTTTTGCAAGCGGACAATCGGAACCGGCGAAAGGTCACTTTTCCGCTGGCGCCCAAGCGCACATAGCGACAAGATCGGGTGCCAGCAGTAAGAGGGAACGGTCAATGTATGATGTAGCGATCTTGTGGGAATGGCTGTCGTTCGCGGTGCGCTGGCTGCATGTCATCACGGCCATCGCATGGATCGGGTCGTCGTTCTATTTTATTGCGCTGGATCTGTCTCTGAACCGCAACATCCCCGGGCCCGCCGATGGCGAAGAATGGCAGGTTCACGGTGGCGGGTTCTATCACATCCAGAAATATCTGGTCGCCCCCGATGCGATGCCCGACCATCTGACGTGGTTCAAATGGGAAAGCTATGCAACGTGGTTGTCAGGTGCAGCCCTGCTTGCGGTCGTTTATTGGGTCGGGGCAGAGCTTTACTTGATCGACCCGGCCAAGGCTGATCTGGCGATCTGGCAGGGAATCCTGATTTCCGCAGCCTCGCTAGGCATTGGCTGGGTGATCTATGACCAGCTTTGCAAATCACCCCTGGGTGAAAAGCCGACCGCGCTGATGCTGTTGTTGTTTGCACTGCTGGTCGTGATGTCCTGGGGGTATAATCAGGTTTTCACCGGACGCGCGGCCTTGCTGCATCTTGGTGCCTTCACCGCGACGATCATGACAGCCAATGTCTTTGCGATCATCATGCCGAACCAGCGGATCGTCGTGGCCGACCTTAAGGCAGGGCGCAAACCGGACCCGAAATATGGCAAAATCGCAAAACTGCGATCCACCCACAATAACTACCTGACGCTGCCGGTCATCTTTCTGATGCTGTCAAACCATTATCCGCTGGCCTTTGGCACACAATATGCGTGGATAATCGCCGCCTTGGTGTTCCTGATGGGGGTCACGATCCGGCATTACTTCAACTCCATGCACGCCCGCAAAGGCAAGCCGACATGGACATGGGCCGTCACGGTGATCATTTTTCTAGCTATCGCTTGGCTGTCCACCTTCCCCGGCCACGACACCTATGAAGAGGCCGAGGTCCGCGCCCTGACCGCATCCGAACAGCGGTTCGCCAGTGCCGCAGGTTTTGATGCCGCCCACGATATCGTCATCGGGCGCTGTTCGATGTGCCATGCCCGCGAACCTGTCTGGGGCAACATGCAATGGGCGCCCAAAGGTGTGTTTCTGGAAACCGAGGCCGATATCGCCCATCACGCCCGTGCCATCTATCTGCAATCCGGCGTCAGCCACGCAATGCCACCCGCTAATATCACCCATCTGCCACCAGAGGATCGGGCCGCGCTGGTTGCCTGGTACCGAGCAGCGACACGCTGATCAGGCGACCATCGCCGCCGCACGTTTCAGATCAACCGACACCAGCTGTGACACGCCCTGTTCGCCCATAGTTACGCCGAAAAGACGATCCATCCGGCTCATCGTGACGGCGTGGTGGGTGATGATCAGAAACCGCGTATCGGTGCGGCGGCACATCTCGTCCAGCAGGTCGCAGAACCGCGTGACGTTGGCATCGTCCAGTGGGGCATCCACCTCGTCAAGCACGCAGATCGGGGCAGGGTTGGCCAGAAATACCGCAAAGATCAGCGCCAGCGCCGTCAGCGTCTGTTCTCCGCCCGACAACAGCGACAATGTGCTTAGCTTTTTGCCGGGTGGCTGGCACATGATTTCCAGCCCCGCCTCCAGCGGATCATCGGATTCGACCAGCACCAACTTGGCCTCGCCCCCGCCGAACAGATGGGTAAACAGCAGCCCGAAACTTTCGTTGACCTGCTCGAACGCGGTCAAAAGCCGTTCGCGGCCTTCCTTGTTCAACCCTGCAATACCCGTGCGCAAAGCCGCAATCGCCGCGAGCAGATCAGCTTTTTCGGACACCAGCGCGTCATGTTCGACCTGTACGCCTTTCGCGTCTTCCTCGGCACGCAAGTTGACTGCGCCCAGCGCATCACGCTGGCGCTTCAGCGCGTTCACCTCGGCCTCGACCGTGGCAACGGGCGGCATATCTTCGACAGCAATTTCCAGCGTCGCCAGCAATTGCGCCGGCGTCACCTCCTGCGCTTCCATGATCCTTTCAGCCGCATAGGCGATGGTTTCGCGTGCGGCATCAGCGCGGGCCTCGGCGCGGGCGCGGGCCTCGCGGGCCTCTGACGCCAGCCTTTCGGCGTCACGTTCGGCATGACCTGCGTCGCGCAAAACCACCTCGGCTTCAGCCAGACGGTCGGCTGCGGCACGACGACGGACTTCAGCAGTCTCGATTGCATCGGCCAGTTCGGCGCGTTTTGCAGCAATCTCTTCCGGTGCGGCCGAAGCCTCGGCCAGTTCTGCTTCTGACGCGGCTTTACGTTCTGCCAGTTCAACGCTGCGCTTGGTCGCGGTTTCCAGCCGGTGCTTCCAGCCAGAGATTTCTTTGGTGATCTCCTGCGACCGGCGCAGGCGGGCGTCACCTTCGCGGCGCAGTTCCTCAGCCGCAGACCGGCGTGACATCATCGTAATGCGCGCTGCCTCGACCGTCATTTTCACATCTTCGACTGATGCGCGCGCTGCTGCCAGATCACCTAGATCAGCCGACGCCTTTTCCGCATCGGTTAAGGCTTTGCGGGCCGCCATCGCCTCTTCCTCGATCCGGCGCAAGGCAAGGCCCAGGCTTTCCAGCCGGCCCTGCGACAGATTGCGGTCAGCCTCTGCACGGCTCGCGGCACGGTTGGCGTCGGCCACGGCACGGTCGGCATCGCGGCGTGCAGCACGGGCGGCCTGGTCGACGGCAGTTGCGTCCTGCAATGCGCGGGTCAACGCGTCATGCGCTGCCACCGCATCTTGTGCCTTGAGCGATGCTGCATCCAGATCGCGCTGCAATTCCGCCAGACGGTTCAACTGTTGCAAGCGCAAAGCAGCCGCCGATGGCGCATCTTCGGCACCAGACCGGAACCCGTCCCAGCGCCATAAATCGCCAGCCACAGAAACCAGCCTTTGCCCCGGCAGCAAATCCGCTTGCAACCGCGCCCCATCGACGGCATCGACCAGACCCACCTGCGCCATCCGACGGGCCAGCACCGAAGGCACCGTCACAAAATCCGCCAAAGGCGCCACACCCGCAGGCAAGCCCTGCGCCGTTGCATAATCAGGCAAACTGGCCCAGCCGGTCGGCGCATCTGCGCCCACCGCAGGCGCGCGCAGGTCATCGGCCAAGGCCGCACCAAGCGCCTTTTCATAGCCCTTTTGCACCGACAGCAGGTCTAGCACCTGCCCACCCTCGGCACGGTCACGATCCACCAGACGCGACAAGGCCGTCACCTCGGCACGCAGGGCGTTGGCCTCGCCTTCGGCCTCGGACCGCGCGGCGCGGGCATCGCTTTCGCGCAACTGGGTTTGCGCGCGCGCAGCTTCTGCGGCGACCAGCGCCTGATCCGCCGCATCCGCAGCCGCAAGTGCGGCTTCCTCGGCCACTCCGGCACTGGCAAAATCCGCCTCGGCCTTGGCCAAAGCGGCAGCCGCATCCTGCGAAGCAGCCTTGGATTTCGCCGCCTCCGCCTCGTTCCGGGCCAAGGTTGCGCGGTAATCATCGATCAAGCGCTGCGCCGACTGGTGCCGGGCCGCCAGACGCGCCACATCCTCGGTCAGTTGCGCTGATGCGGCCTCTGCCTCCTGCAAGACCCCTGCGGCCTCGCGCGCAGCACCTTGGGCCGCGTCAAGCTTTGCTTCATGGCCGTCACCTGCCTTGGCTATCTCGCGGGCTTCCCATTCCAGCCGGGCGATGGTTTCTCCGGCATCCTTGTTCAGCCCCGTTTCGCGGTCCATGTCGCGGGTCAGCTGGTCGATGCGGGCACGCAAGGTCGCGATCATGTCGCGCGCGCGGTCTTCCTGATCCTGCAAAGCATCGCGTTGCACCTGCAAGCGTTGCAGGACAGCCGCCGCAATCGCCTCTTCCTCGCGCAAGGAAGGCAAGGCATCCTCTGCCCCTTGCCGCGCCTTTGTCGCTTCGCGCGCGGCACGTTCTGCCTGCGCTGCAGCGGTGGTGCGGTCCCGCAGCAGATTGCTGGCCTCAAGCAGCGCCTCATCCGCTTCTTTCCAGCGCCGGAACAGCAACATCCCCTCGGCACGGCGCAGGTTCTCACCGATCTCACGGTAACGCGCAGCCTGCCGCGCCTGCCGCGCTAACTGCGCCAGCTGTGCCGCCAATTGCTCGATCACATCGTCGACACGGGTCAGGTTGGTCTCCGCGCCTTTCAGCTTCAACTCGGCCTCGTGGCGGCGCTGATAAAGGCCGGAAATCCCCGCCGCTTCCTCCAGAATCCGGCGGCGCGACTTCGGCTTGGCGTTGATCAGTTCCGAAATCATCCCCTGCCGGACCAGCGCAGGCGAATGTGCACCGGTCGAGGCATCGGCAAATAGCATCTGCACATCGCGCGCGCGCACATCCTTGGCACCGACCTTATAGGCAGACCCCGCATCACGGGTAATCCGGCGCACAATCTCCAACTGGTCGGCATCGTTGAAGGCCGCAGGCGCCAGCCGTTCAGCATTGTCGATGATCAGCGACACTTCGGCAAAATTGCGCGCGGGCCGCGTGGCAGCCCCGGCAAAAATCACATCTTCCATCCCGCCACCACGCATGGCCGAGGCGCGATGTTCGCCCATCACCCAGCGCAAGGCTTCCAACAGATTGGACTTGCCACAGCCATTCGGCCCGACCACGCCGGTCAAACCATCCGCAATGATCAGATCCGTCGGATCGACAAAGCTTTTAAAGCCGTTCAATCGCAATTTGCTGAAACGCACCTGTCCGGTATCCTTGATTCTGTGTCTGGCCGAAATCCTGACGCCTCAGGCCACCCCAAGTCAACGAAACTGGGCTAGATAGGGCCATTTCCCGCCGCTTATCCACAAGATATTGCGAAAACTGCATCGTCAGAGCCCAAATATCCCCGCCGGAGGCAGCGCCAAAGGCGCTTCTGACCCTGCGGGCGTCGGTTTACAGGCTTGACCGCGCAGCTGTGATGCAGGCACAAGAGCAGTGCATGGTTCCCCGCACGGCGCGCAGCGTCAGGGGATCAAATGGGAATGTGGACGCGCCGATCCTGTAAGGGAGGTGTTATGCCACAGCCGCCCCCGCGACTGTATGCGGAGAGCGTCTTGTTATCACGCCACTGGGCTACACCCCGGGAAGGCAACAAGGCGCCCTGACCCGCAAGCCAGGAGACCAGCCATGCACCGGGGCAATCGCCTTGGCCAACAACAACGGACGGGGTGTTCCGTGGGGGTTTTGCAGCGGCCGGAGGGCCGCGTGCTTCCCATGAAATCCCCCCTTTAGTCACGATTCAAAGGGGACAAAATGAAACGCATTCTGACAATCGCGGGGCTCAGCCTTGCCGCATCGCCTGCCTTGGCACATCATCCGCTGAACGGCTTGCCAATGGAAACCTTCGCCCATGGCCTGATGTCGGGCATCGGCCACCCGGTCTTGGGCTTTGACCATCTGTTCTTCGTGGCAGCGATGGGTGTCGCGGCCCTATTCACTGCCAACCGCCTCTTGACGCCCGCCGCCTATATCGGCGCGATGCTGGTTGGTTGCGGGCTGATGTATGCAGGTATCGCCATGCCCGCCGCCGAAATCATGATCGTCGCCTCGCTTCTGGTGCTCGGCGGGATCATCCTGTCCGGCAAGGCGCTGCCAACAACCACTGCACTACTGGTCTTCGCTGTCTTCGGCCTGTTCCATGGCTCTGCATTCGGCGAAGCCGTCGCAGGCAATGAAGGCACCACCGGCGGTGCCGTGCTCTTTGGCTATCTGATCGGTCTGGGCGCGATCCAGTATCTGATCGCCATCGGCGCAGGCTGGGCAGCACAGAAACTGGGTGCAACCAACCCCGCCGCGATCAACGCCCGTCTGGGTGGCGCAATGGTGGCCGGCATCGGCCTGTTCCTCGCCCTAGAAGTCATCGAAGGCCCGATCGTCGCCGCCCTCGTCGGTTAAATCGACTTCCAATCTGTAACAGGCGGCCCGCAAGGGCCGCCATTTCCCGTTTTACGTTCAAGGACATCCCATGCCCGCCAAAATTCCCGCCACCATCGTCACAGGCTTCCTTGGCTCTGGCAAAACCACGCTGATCCGGCACATGCTGCAAAACGCGAACGGCAAACGGATCGCGCTGATCATCAACGAATTCGGTGATCTCGGCGTGGATGGCGACATCCTCAAGGGCTGCGGCGACGAAGTCTGTTCCAAAGACGATATCGTCGAGCTCTCGAACGGTTGCATCTGCTGCACCGTCGCCGATGATTTCATCCCCACGATGGAGGCGCTTCTGGCGCGCAGTCCCGCCCCCGATCATATCGTGATCGAAACATCGGGCCTTGCCCTGCCGCAACCGCTGGTCCGCGCCTTCAACTGGCCGGGGATTTCCACCCGCGTGACGGTGGATGGCGTCGTGACCGTGGTGGACGGACGCGCCGTGCAGGACGGCCAATTCGCCCATAACATCGCCGCCGTCGATGCCCAACGCGCCGCCGACGACAACCTCGACCACGAAACGCCGCTGTCGGAACTGTTCGAGGACCAGATCGCCTGCGCCGATATGATCGTGGTGAACAAGACCGACCTGCTGACGACTGACGAGGCCGAAAGCCTTGCCGCGCAATTGCGCGCCGACAGCCGCGACGGCGTGCAGGTGGTGAAAACCAGCATGGGTGCTCTGCCCGTTGATGTGTTGCTGGGGCAAGGGATCGGCGCGGAAACCGATCTGGAATCGCGCCACGAAGTCCACCACCATCACCATCATGATGATGAAGACGACCACCACGACGAGCACCACCACGACCATGGCCATGACGAGTTTGAGTCCTTCATCGTCACCCGTGACGAGGTGACCGACGCTGCCGCCTTCGCCACACAGGTCAGCGAAACGATCAAGGCCAACAACATCCTGCGCTTGAAAGGCTTTGTCGCCGTCACCGGCAAACCGATGCGCCTGACCCTGCAAGCCGTCGGTCCCCGCGTTGATACCTATTTCGACCAACCCTTCGGTGACGCCCCCCGCCAGACACGGCTTGTCGTGATCGGCGAGGTCGGGCTTGATCAAGCGGCGATCACTACAGCCTTGCAAGCATGATCATCGTCGCCCGCACAGATCCGCATGATCCGCAAGCAACGGCCTTGCTTAAGCAAAGCCATGCGCTGATGCAGGAACTGTTTCCACCCGAGGAAAACTATTACCTCGAAGTGGGCGAACTTGTCGCCGATGACATCCATTTCTACACCGCACGTATCGGCGAGGATATCGTCGGCACTGGCGCGCTGCGCGTCTGTGCCGGCTACGGCGAGATCAAATCAATGTTCGTAGACCAGAACACGCGCGGCAAAGGCGTGGCAGATGCGATTCTGCGCCAGATCGAGGATCAGGCCCGCGATCTGGAACTGCCGTGGCTCAAGCTGGAAACCGGCAATATCCTGCACGCCGCGCAAAAGCTTTATGCCCGCCATGGCTTTGTGCCATGCGGGCCATTCGGCGATTATCCCGCCGTCAAAAGCTCTGTTTTCATGGAAAAGCCGTTGTGATCTCAGCTTTTCTTTTCTTCAGCCGCTTTTTTCATCCGGGCCAGCAATTCAGCTTTGTCGGGACGCGCCCCGAACGGTTTCTTCTTCGAACCCGGAGCGTTGTGTTCTTCGTGCTTGGGGCCTTTTTTAGCCATCTTCGGTGCTCCTGCAGCGTTGTAATCCATGGGGTGATCCTCGTGTTTGGCCGCTCTCTAGCACAAGGCAAAAGCTGATGCACCTGCTCGCCGCCACCCCCGGTGCGATTTCGGACGGGACCGAACCTGTCGATCTGGGCCAGACGCCTGCCGATGTGGTCATCATCTCTGCCGCCGATACCGAACTGGCCGCACTCGCCGAAGCACGGGCCGAAATGACCGACCCGCCCAGCCTGCGGCTGGCGAATATGATGCACCTGACACATCCTTTGTCGGTCGATTTGCATCTGGACGATTGCGCCACCAAATCGCGTCTGGTGATCGCGCGCATCTTGGGCGGCGCAGGCTATTGGAAATACGGCCTGATCCAATATGCCGCGCGCCTGCATGATGCGGGCGTGCCGGTGGCCTTCCTGCCCGGCGACGACAAACCCGACCCCGAATTGCGCGGTCTGTCCACCGTCAGCGGCACCGATTACGACGCGCTCTGGTCCTATCTGGTCGAAGGCGGGCCGCAGAATAGCATCAACGCACTGGCCTATGCCAAGGCTATGCTGGACGGCACCGACAAACCCAGCGCCGCCGCCCCCTTACTGCGTGCAGGCGTCTACTGGCCGGGGTCTGGCATTGCCGATCTGACCACGGCACAGGCGACATGGACCGACGGGGCGCCCATCATCCCGATCATCTTTTC
>Ga0207421_10007619_pt1 | contig 11471 bp, 9 predicted proteins | sample SodLakKL_010_SED_4_FD_187542 | JGI IMG/M metagenome (GOLD analysis project Ga0207421, IMG submission 187542) | Alkaline sediment microbial communities from Lake Tanatar, Kulunda Steppe, Russia - 8KL_010_SED (SPAdes) (version 2) | ecosystem: Environmental > Aquatic > Non-marine Saline and... | reverse complement strand
AAAGATTTTACGCAATTCCTGTCCTCCCACGAAAAACGATACGACTAAAGCCACGATGGTTACTTTGGCCACCAGGTCCACCAGGAGAAATTCCGGCAAACCCGGGGTGGCCACCCCGGTAGCTACCAGTAAATATCCCATCATCAGTCCGAAAATAACAATGATCAAAATCGGGGAATACCTGGTCCCGGCAACCACGGTCCTGGCGATGAGGACCATGGGAATGACCAGGAGCAGGGTAATCCAGAACTGGTTGAGCATTTCCAGGCTGGCCCCCGGTTCCAATAAACTCATGCTTATACCTCCAGTTGCTTGCTTGTTTTTTATTCCTAGGTTAATACTTAAGCAATTCTCATGCCAATTAAGCCCGGCAGCAAAGACCTGAAATATGGCAACAGGGGAACTTTAATTGTTTTGGGCAGGGCAATTTTTCGGCCGGGTGCCAAAAAAATGTAGAAAGCCACTATTTTTTGTTAATCCGGCTTGAATGGACCGCGAATTTTCTCTGAAAATCCGTTGTTCTCGGCAAAAAATATGTTATAGTAATTCAAAGCGCTTTTTTATCATTTGTTTTTAAGGTGAGGGAGAATGGGTGAAAAAATAAAGTCAAGCTTGCTGTTTCCGGAAAAAAAGACGTTGATGCATTTCTTGAAGCACAATATGAAAGAACCGCTTCAAGCCCACGAGATGACAACCCAGGAGCTTAACCAGTTGCTGCACGATTTGCTCTGTTTACTGGATGCCTTGCTGAATAACCCCTTTGAAAAGATAATCCTGACCGATGCCGAAGGGACAATCCTGTTTATTAATGAGTCCTATGCTTCATTGATCTCTGTGGAGCCCCATGAAGTGATTGGAAAAAATGCCAAAAAAGTCCTGGGCAAGGATACGAGAATGCATATTGTTGGTCAAACGCTGAAACCGGAACTGCACGATCTGTTTCATACAGCCAATAATGATGCTGTAGTGCGCCGGCTTCCCCTGCTTTCTGGAGGCCGTTTTTTAGGTGTAATGGGCAAAGACCTGTTTGATAACCTCAATGACTTTTACAAGATGGCCAAAAAGGCAGAAGTCCGGTACAACACCCTGATCCCGGGGCAGACCCTGATGAAAAAGGAAAGACCTCATCGCGCCCGCTATTCGCTGGATGATATCATCACCCGGGATCCCAGGATGCTGAAAATTAAAGAGATCGTCAGAAAAACAGCCCTTACTTCGTCAACTGTGCTCTTGAATGGAGAAACCGGTGTGGGTAAAGAGCTTTTTGCCCATGCCATTCACCGGGAAAGCCTGCGGGCAGCCGATCCCTTTGTTAGCGTGAATTGCGGAGCCATCCCGGAAACGCTCCTGGAAGCGGAGCTTTTTGGCTACGAAGACGGGGCTTTTACGGGAGCCCGAAAGGGAGGCAAGCCCGGCAAGTTTGAGCTGGCTAACGGGGGGACTATTTTCCTCGATGAGATCGGGGAAATACCCATGGTTTCCCAGGCCAAGCTTCTCCGTATACTTCAGGAAAAAGAATTGGAAAGGTTGGGGGGTACATCGACTATTTCCGTTGATGTCCGGGTGGTTGCCTCTTCCAACAAGGATTTATGGCAGTTGCTCCAGGAGGGAACATTCCGGAACGACCTTTATTATCGCTTAAGTGTCGTCCCCATCACGATACCTCCTCTCCGGGAGAGAAAAGGAGATATCCCGGTTTTGGCGGATCATTTTATTCAAAAATTCAACCAGGCTTTTTCTTTCCAGGTCCGTTCCATTGACAGTAAGATTTTAAAGCAGTTTAAACGATATTCCTGGCCCGGAAATGTGCGGGAACTGGAGTCGGCTATTGAGTTTGCCTTCAATTTGGGGGGCAGTGGTGCAGAAGTATTAACAGAGTTCAAGCCTTTTCAGTCTTCTGAAGGCATGGATGCTGCTTCTTCCAGCCTCAAAGATCGGGTGGCTCATTTCGAGGCCGATGTGATCAGCAAAGCCCTGGAAGGGGCTGGAGGCAGCGTGGAAAAAGCGGCAGAAATGCTGGATATTTCCACTGCCTCCCTTTATCGCAAAATTAAACAGTTGGAGATGCAGTAAAAGGCAAGAGATAGTCAAGCACAAATTCTCACGGCTGCTGCAGGCCTTGTGGCAGTGGAAGAAGATTTTTTCCGTTTAACTTGAAGGGCTTCCGGTGCCGGTTACTTGAGGCGTTAGTTCCATATTCAGGCGAAAAAGGACAAAGCGCGCCAGGTGCTGCGTCAGCGCTCTTTGTCCTTTTGTCTTCATTCCAGTGTCCATTTTACCTGGTAATGCCCAGCATTTGCCGGGCCTCACCGGGAGAGGCGGGTTTCAGGTCCAGTTCCTGCATGATGCGAACCATCTTTTCCACCATCTCCGCATTGCTTTTGGCCAGTTTCCCTTTACCCAGGTACAGGCTGTCCTCCAGGCCGACGCGAACATTTCCACCCAGCAGAAGCCCCATAGTGGCTACAGGATATTCCGCTCGTCCTGCCCCGATAACGGACCACTGGTATTTCCCTTTTCCAAACAGGCGCTCGGCAGAGGTGTGCAGGTTCATTATATCATAGGGGGTGGAATTGATTCCCCCCAGGATACCGGTTACAAACTGCAGGTAAATGGGAGGCTTGACGATCCCGGCTTGCAGCAGGTAGGCGATGTTGGTCAGGTGTCCTGTATCATAAACTTCCAGCTCCGGTTTGGTTCCGTTTTCGTCCATAATTTTGCAGATGGTTTCCATGGCACCAAAAGTGTTTTCGAAAATGAAGTCCTTGGTCATGGCCAGCATCTTTTCTTCCCAGGGGTACTTAAACTCCTTGAACCGTTCCAGGGCGGGAAACAGGCCCCAGTTAATCGAACCGCAGTTCATGGAAGCCAGTTCCGGCTTAAATTCGGGGACGACAACTGCTCTTTGCTCCACTGTCATCCCGGCGCCTCCACCGGTGGTGATACAGATAATCACATCTTTGTTTTTTGCCCGGATCTGCTCGACAATTTCCCGGTAAAGCTCCAGGTCCGGTGAGGGCATGCCGTTTTCCGGATTGCGGGCGTGAATATGCACAGAAGCAGCCCCCGCATCAGCGGCTTCCAGGGCGCTTTGCGCAATTTCAGCCGGCGTAACCGGCAGGTGGGGAGACATGGTTGGTGTGTGGATGGAGCCAGTAATGGCGCAATTAATGATTCGTTTCGATGCATCAACAGTCAATGTTGAAAGACCTCCTTTTCATCAGTTGCTTGATTGTGTTATCGAAGTTTACGATCTTCAGTTATGCTGCCAGTTTGTGTGACGCTGCCAGTCCTATGCCGCGAAAAACAGTTTATGCGGCCTTGGCGTAACTGCTTTTCTATTATGCAGGAAGGTCCGGCAGGGCAAACTGCTCCAGGTTATCAAAAACATGCTTCATTTTTCCTGCTTCAATGGCTTTAACTATCTCTACCACTTTATCGTTGACCGGGGTCGGGACATTGGCATTTCGTCCCCGGTTGGAGATATAGCCGTTAATGGCATCTATTTCCGTTTTAAATCCTTTTTCCAGGTCCTGGAGCATGCTGGCTTTCAGCAGGCGGTGCGGCCCCCAGACAGCCTGATAGATGGGGAACATGCCCTCCATTTCTTCCCGGGTGGCAAAGGCCAGTATATTCAGGTCATGGCCCTGGATCGGTTCCAGGGTAATCCCCAGGGCCCGGGATACCTTGATGGTTTCGTTGGCAATATGGGCTACGCAGGTCAGGGCTTTTTCGTTGTCTAAAATATCTCCGAAAGTGCAGCCCAGGGCTGCTGACATACCGCTGAACGTAGCATTTACCAGCAGCTTGGTCCAGCGGACGCCGGGCAAATTGGTGGTGATTTCCACGGGTGCTACCAGTTCGAGTATTTCAGCAACTTTTTTAGCCCGTTCGGTGATCTGTCCATCTAACTCACCCAGGTCAAAAGTCATCTTGTCAGTTTGGGACGTGAGCATGGAAACCCCGGGCTCGATCCAGGTCGCCCCCCATCCCACAGGGCATCCCATGGTTCGTTCTTTTCCGACGATAGTGGCCACTTCATCTTCCGGCACCCCGTTTTGCAGGGTGCAGACCACGCTGTTGTCATCCAGGTGGGGCAGGAGCTGCTTTAAAGCCACTTCATTGTGTGTCTGCTTGACCAGGTAAAACACGATCTCATAAAGGCCTTCCATTTCCTCCGGTAAAATCGCTTTGACGGGAATGTTCTCAAGCTCGATTGTTCCGGTGATGGTTGCCCCTTTTTCATTTAATGCCTTTACCTGCTCTTCGTTGGCATCGATCAGGGTGATTTCACGACCTTTACTGGCAATTAATGCTCCGATGATCGTCCCCAAGGAACCCGCACCCATTAAAGCAATAGACATGACAGATTACTCCTTTCAATTAAATGAATAAAACAGACAAACGGACATTTATTTTTAAGCATAAATCAGGATTCCCAGGAAAATGGCAACCACCAGGGCCACCAGGGGAGCGAACAGGGTGACCACGGCCAGATCTTTATATCCTTCCTTGTGGGTTAGGCCCATAACCATCAAGAGTGTAATTACAGCGCCCGAGTGGGGGAGTGAATCCAGGCCGCCCGAGGCGATGGAAGTGATCCGGTGCAGCAGCTCGGGGTGGAGTCCCATGTTGATATATTCACTGCCCATTGTAGTCATAAAAATGGTCAATCCACCGCTGGCCGAACCGGTGATACCGGCAATGATGTTAACAGACAGAGCTGCTGAAATCAGGGGGTTGAACTGCAGACCCAGGGCAAAAGCGACGAAGCTTTCAAAGGCCTGGACATTCTGGACTACAAAGCCGAAGCCGACTATGGCAGCTGTGTTGATCAAAGGCATAATGCTGTTGCCGCAGCCTTCGTTTAGCGTTTTCATCGGATTTTCCAGGCGGCTCCAGTTAAGCAAATAGGTGGCCAGGATGCCTGCCCCCAGGGCGATGCTGACGCCGTACATGGGGTCGAGCAGGTGGCGTAGTCCGATAATCGTGCCGATAACGATAATAATGGGCAAAAGAGATAAAAACCAGTGGGGCAGTTTGCTCGTGTCGGTAAAGGTTAAATTCTCCATATTGTCCCGGGGACCTGGCACAAAATGCTCATAATTATTCCTTGCTTTTCTCGATTGCCACATGATATACAGGTAGCCCAATAGAAAGATGATCAGGGTAGCCACGATCCCAACCACTGGGGCAGCGGTAGGCGGTGTTCCAATTACCTGGGCAGGGATCAGGTTTTGGATTGCCGGGGATCCGGGTGTGGCGGTCATGGTAAAGGTGCCGGCCCCCAGGGCGACACTGGCCACGATCAACCGCTTGGGCAGATCTTCTGCCTGGAAAAGAATCAGGGCGATGGGGTAAATGGTGAAAATGACGATAAACAGGTTCACCCCGCCGTAGGTTAATATGGCTGTGGCCAGGATAACGGCCAGGACAGCTTTAGAAGAGCCAAAAACATTAATTAATTTATAGGAGATCGCAGTGGCGGCCCCGGAGTCGCCCATGACTTTGCCAAACAAAGAACCCAGGACAAAAATCAGAAAAAATGAACCGGCAAAATAGGTAAATCCTTCAACATAGTCCACTGACAGTGCTTCCCAGAGGTTCCTTGAATTTGTGATGATTACCACCAGGGAGCAAATGAGGGAGGCCGGGATAATTCCCCACCCTCTGTACGCCAGAACCATTACCAGCAGAATTGCAACGATGACACCAATAACTCCGATCAAAAAGCATACCTCCTCGTTATTAAATGAATTTGTAAAAATAAAATTAGGTTGGTTTCTAACAATGCAAAAAGCATGCCGAAAATTTAGCGCAGGAAAAACCCGATAATCAGGCACCTGGAATTAAGCAGGGAAGAGGAATCGCGGCCAAAATTCTTAAAGATGATAAAAAGCCGGGAAATGCCCTTTAATTTTTCTTATAAGTAAGAGAAAAAAACAGCAACTCTTTTCATTGCTATTCATTCATTAATAAGATACAATAATTAAATCGAAGCAAGGTACAGTTTAAAATGAACTGGATCACCAGCATAGGCGAGGCGAAAAAGTGGGAGTTGTGCTTGACCGGGCCCTGGCCAGCAAAAGGTCAAGGCAAATTTTGTTTCCGGGTCTGCATCCAAAAGCAAAGCAGCCTCGTAGGCCATAGAAAACGCCCTCACCGCAAATTAGTGGTGAAGGCGTTTCAATGACAGGTTTCCCTATAGTATAGTTTCCCTGTCGACCGGTCTTGGTTGCTGCAGCAGCCCTTAAAATAAGGTGTCATTTTTCATTATCAATGCGGGAGGATTTATTGCATGTACTTTATTCCGCCTGTAATAGCGTGGATCATAGCCCAGGCGTTGAAAGTGTTAATTGAAGCCCTGCGCCAGGGAAAATTTAACAGGCAGAGAGTCTTTGGCTCTGGCGGAATGCCCAGTTCTCATGCTGCTGCTTCCGTGGCATTAACAACGGCTTTATGGCGAGATTTTGGTATTCATGATCCCATAGTTGCTCTTGCTTTGACCTTTACTTTAATCGTGCTCTATGATGCTGCAGGTGTCCGCTGGGAAACGGGGCGCCAAGCCCAAATTATCAATAAAATTATTGATGAACTGATGCAGACGAAACAGATTACCAACGAGCGCTTGAAAGAGCTCCTGGGACATACACCGCTGCAGGTCCTGGTGGGTTCACTGCTAGGTCTGCTGATTGGCTTTATGTTTTGACATCATGTTGTGCTTTTGTGCTCCCCGGCGAGGCCGCCCTAGGACCCCGAGGGAACCTTAGCGCTTTGCCGCGAAGATAACCGGAGCCGATACCGGGAAACGGAAACTCCATTTTCATACTACTGGACATAAAACTCCATTGTTACTCGGGCCTCAACGCTTACCTCTCCCGGCATGATCGGTGTTTCCGCGCGGGCCTGATCCGGTATCATTTCCCGGTCAAAAGTGGCAATGTAAGGCGAATAACGGGCCTGGTCTTCGGTAATCTTTTTAATTCCCACCAACTGGACTCCGGCACTTTCCGCCATGGCCTCTGCTTTGGTCCTGGCTGTTTTGATCGATTGCTGCAAGGCCTGCAGTTTCAGATCTTCCGGGTCACTGATTTCAAAATTAACCGACTGGACATGGTTGGCTCCTGCTTCAACGGCATGATCGATTACACTCCCCACTTGCTCTAGCCGGGTCATTTCGATATTTAATTCGTTAAAAACACGGTAGACAATTTCATACTCATTTTTTTCCCTGGGTGAATCGATGGGCTGGCGCTGCCCGTGGACCCGGTAGGATCCTGTGGTGATCTGGTCTTCTTCCAGCCCCAGTTCTTTTAAGGCCTCAATAACCTGTTCGGCAATTTTTGCGTTTTCCTGTACTGCAGTTTGGGCCGTTTTATCCTGGGTTTCAACCCCTAGGACAATCGTTGCTTTATCTGGATCAGCAAAAAGCTCCGCTTCCCCGTAAACCTGCAGCAGCCCTCCTTTTTCGCTGTCAGCTGTCTCCCCTGCAGCAATTCCAGCGGCACCTGCCAGCATCAAAACAACAAGACATGCGACAATAAAATAAGTTTTAACCCCGAACCTGTTCATTACCTTTACTTCCTCCTCGTTTTAATATGGTTTAACTATTTTGTTGACGCGTTTGAGCCCTCCGGGGTTGCTTTAAATTGAAAATAATAAACCCCTTGTGATAAAATGAGAAAAGCATTACCGGCAATTCTGCGAAAGAACTCCTGGGGTTAAAATATCCATGAAACGGATGTGGTCCATTGTGAGATATGAAAAACAAGGGGAAGATACCGTGCTGGTTTTTCCTGAAGAAACGCTGAATATTGCCAATGCCGAGGTGTTTAAAGAGCAGCTGAACAATCTTCACGAGGCTGGGTTTCGGAACATAACACTTGATTTCTCCGAAGTTGAGGAGCTGGACAGTGCCGGTCTGGGAAAGATACTGGTCTTTCACAAAAAAATGCGGGAGCAAGGAGGAGAGTTGAAAATTATCAATGTAGTGCAGGGGCAGATCAAAAAAATGTTTGACTTGATTCAGCTGGACCGCTTTATTCATATCAGCTAAAGTTAAGCTTTGGAGTAACTGCCCTGCCCGGTCCAATTGCACGCCACACGCCACGATGCCGGGGGATGGTCCTGCCGTTTGCCTTGTCGGTCCTCCCCTGCGCTGCGGATGCAATCAGGACCGTCCCCACGGCTTCGCTGCCAAGTAGCTCTGAAAAAATACCTTTTAGAGTAAAAAGACCGGGCAGGGGAGCTTAGATCTTAAAAAATATCTTTGGAAAGCAGGTGATCTCACTGGAAAGCAGGGCAAATAAATGCGCTTTTCGCGCAGAATGTGTTTCACCTTTTATTGTTATGGACGTTCTGGAAAAAGCCAAGGAAATGGAAGCCAGGGGAGAGCAGATTATTCACCTGGAGATAGGCGAGCCCGATTTTGACACGCCCCAGCCAATCAAAGATGCCGCTGTTAAAGCCATTTCCGGAGGGGATACCCACTACACCCACAGCATGGGCAAGGCAGAATTAAGGGAGGCAGTGGCTGGCTTTTACAGGAGAAAGTACGGGGCTGTGATTTCCCCGGAGCAGGTGATCATTACCTCGGGAACCTCCCCGGGTTTGCTGCTGATTTTTTCCGTGCTGCTGGAAAGAGGAGACGAGGTGATTCTTTCCGATCCCCATTATGCTTGCTATCCCAATTATATTCGCTACCTGGAAGGCAGCCCTGTTTTTGTGCCTGTAGCTGAGGAAGACGGATTCAAATACAGTCCTGAGGAGGTGGAAAAGATTATCTCCCGGAAGACCCGGGCAATTATGGTCAACTCTCCAGCCAACCCCACCGGTGCTGTGACCACTGCGCAGGAGTATCAGGCTTTGGCCCGGATTTCCCCCTACATTGTTTCCGATGAAGTCTACAGCGGACTGGCCTACCAGGAAGGACGGGAACATTCCATCCTGGAGTTTTCCGACCGTGCCTTTGTGATCAACGGGTTTTCCAAAATATACGCCATGACTGGCTGGCGGTTGGGCTACTTGATTGCACCGCCGGAATATATCCGGCCCATGCAGAAGCTGCAGCAAAATCTTTTCATCTGTGCTTCATCTTTTGCCCAGGAAGCGGCGATTGCAGCCCTGGAGCAGTGCGATGAGCATGTTGCAGAAATGGTGGGAATTTACGATCAGCGCCGCCGTTACCTGTTGGAGCGCTTAAAAAAGATGGGTATTGCCCCCAAAGATGAGCCCACCGGGGCTTTCTATATGCTGGCCAATGTTAAGGCCTTTTCTAAGGACTCCTACAGCCTGGCTTTTGAGATCCTGGAAGAAGCCCGGGTGGCCCTTTCGCCGGGGATTGATTTCGGGGCAAACTGCGAGGGATACCTGCGCATATCCTATGCCAACTCCCTGGAAAACATAAAAGAAGGGATGGACCGTTTGGAACAATTTTTGGAAAAGAAAAAGAGCAGCGGGGTTGCAGGTTAAAGCGGCCTGGCAAACCCCGCTGCTGTTCTTCGCTGTGACTTCTTCCAGGAAGAAAAGGGCAAATCGTCTGAGTCAGGAAGGGCCTGGCAATTATTTCTATCTCCCTGGTTTGGATAGCTTTCCATGGAGTTGCATTTTTGAATTACTCTGGCCCTGATAGTTGGTCCACAGTTGCGAGCTTTTTCTCGGCATTTTCTCGGGCTGTTCTGTTTTCTTTTATTGCATTTCCATCCGGCTGAGAATCAGGCGCCCGTTGGAAGCTTCATAATAATCCAGGATAACCCGGTCACCTGTGTGGAACTGGTCAATTAAAATTTGCTCCGCAGGGACAAAGGCCCTGGGTTCGCCGTCAACGGTAATTTCCACCGATTGACTGTCAATCTGTCCCTCAAATACTCCTTCAACTCCCCGGACCATATTGGCCCTTTCAGCGGTGTCGATATCGACCAGGATATTCTGTTCGTGTTCATTGACGTAATAGGTAATAAACACGTCATCGCCAAAGTTGAGTAATTCATCAAAGGCTGAAAAATATTCCATGAACCGCAGGGCCATGGGCTCACCGTCTACGATTATTTCTGCTGAACTGCTATCCTGCAGGCCCTGGTAAACGCCTTCTGCTTCTTTGAATTCGGGAATTACATCGGGAGAAATCGGCTCAAATGATTCATTTTCCGTACTTACGGCCTGGTATTCATCCCAGTCTCCCTCCAGGAAAAGGGCTGCCAGGGGATAGGTTAGTGCCTGGGTAACGTGGTCATCGGGTCCTGGTTCAATTTCTTCGATGAAAACCTGAAGGGTGCCGTCTTCTGCTTCAACAGAATCAATCAGCAGTTCATAGCCCCCTGTGGGTTTTTCCCCGGCAAAAACGGCAAAAACCTTTTTTTCCAGTTCTTCATATTCTTCCGGGCTAAAGACAAAATAGCCTCGTTCTTTTTTTAAGAACGGCATAACGTTTTGAACATCCTGGGGCAGTTCACCCAGATCATCGATTTTATCGTATTCGACCCCAACTTCTTCCGGCGGTTCTGGGCTGTCAGGAGGCTCCGGGTCAGCCGGATCTGGACCGCATCCGGCAATCATAAGGGTTAAAAAAGCCACCAACAGCCAAGCAGCAATTTTTTTCATTGAATATACACTCCTCTCCAGTAATGGTCCCGGTGAGGGACCGTGAAAAACTTCTATTTCTTACTCTTCTTACTCATCTCTCCCTGCCACTGTTTGGATAACAATTGCTGCCATGTGTTCTGTTTTTTCTGTTAATCCCTCACTTTCTGTGTGTTATCCTTCTATTACTATAGACGTTACTGCCAGGGCTTTTGTTACGTTGCCGGGGAAAATTTTATCACCCTGCACCAAAACAGGGTCGGACTGCCTGTCCATGATTAAATTAAGTGCTCCAGTCTTGACTACGGTTCTTAGGGAAGCATTTCTTTTTCCCGGGCAAAAAGAAACACACCGAGTCCCACGGCTATCACCAGTCCTGCAGAAAAAACGAAGCTGACGATTAAGCTGATATCCAGTAAAACAGCAATTAAGAAGGAGGCTGCAGCAGCTCCCAGGCAGCGGAAAGAGCCAAAAAAGCCGGCGATGATGCCCCGGTGCCCCCGGGTTGCTACCGCAGTGGAAATCGTATCGATGACTGGCAGCAGCAAACCTGTGCTGACGCCCAGTAAAACCAGGGCAGGCCAGAGTAGCGGGGTGTTATGCACCCAGGGGATCGAAGCCAATGATGCTCCGGATAAAAACAGTCCGCTGGACAGGGTGATGCGGGGTCCAAGCCTGGTAGAGATCCAGGAAGCAAACAATGCAGTAATAATTAAAGCAGCGACAGGGATGGAAATGATCAGACCATGAATTATAGTGCCATCGGGAATGGTCTTTTCCAGGAATTCGCCCAACCAGAACATGGTCCCGTACAGGGTGAAAATGGCGGCAAACCCTGTCATCAAGGCCAGAAAATTAGTCAGACTGAACAATTTTTGCAGTGAAGCCAACTC
>Ga0207421_10007618_pt1 | contig 11472 bp, 10 predicted proteins | sample SodLakKL_010_SED_4_FD_187542 | JGI IMG/M metagenome (GOLD analysis project Ga0207421, IMG submission 187542) | Alkaline sediment microbial communities from Lake Tanatar, Kulunda Steppe, Russia - 8KL_010_SED (SPAdes) (version 2) | ecosystem: Environmental > Aquatic > Non-marine Saline and... | reverse complement strand
CCGATGACCGGCACACGACCCCGCTACCTCGACGGCGGCGCTGCGGGGCGCGGAGCCGGCCACCGATGACCGGCACAGCGCCCCGGCCTCGGCGCAGCACGGCGAAGCACGGCGCGACCCACCGGCCGCGGCGCCGAGCACCGGAGCGGCGCGCCGCGATCAGGCGGCGAGCAGCGCCTCGGCGGTGCGACGGCCAGACACCAGCGCCCCCTGGATCGACGACGTATCACGATGGTCACCGCAGACCCAGGTCGACGCGTCGACCCGCACCTCCCTGGCGAGGGTGGGCAGGTCCTCGACGTTCTGCCGCGGCTGGGCGTGGGGGATGCGGTAGGCCGCGATGCGCTCCCAGCCGGCCACCTCGCCGCCGTACCAGCCGGTGAGCTGGGCCCGGATCGCCGCGTCCAACGCGCGGTCGTCCTCGGGCGGCACGCCGACGGTGGAGACCGACACCAGCGCGTCGCCGCCTGGCGGGGCGTAGTTCGACGCGACCTCGCTCATGACGGCCAGCGTGGTGACCGGGCCATCGTGGTCGGCGTCCAGGGCGAGGTCGGGCCGGGCGAACGGGGGCTGACTGGCCCGGTAGTAGACGGTGGCCGTTCCGCGGTCGGGGGCGACGCCACCCGGAAGCCGGGTGCCCAGCAGCCGCTGCGCCGCCGGTCCTTCGGTCGCCACGACGACGTGCTCGGCCGAGAGGCGGTCGCCACCGGCCAGGCTGACGCTGCCGCGATCGACCGTCTCGACCGGGTGCTCGAGCCGGACCGTGTCCAGCGGCAGCCGGGCCGCCAGCTGCTCCGGGAGCTGTTGCATGCCCAGCGCCGGCACCGCCACATCGCCGCGGAAGAAGCTGCGGAACACGAGCTCGGTGACCCGCGAGGAGGTGGTCATGCCGGGGTCGAAGAAGGTGCCCGCCACGAAGGGCGAGAAGAACCCGGCGGTGATCGCCGGCGAGAACGAGCGCTCCTCGAGCAGCTGCCAGGTGGGGACCTGGGCCCGCGCCGCGACCTCCTGACCGCCGGGATGTAGCACCGATCGCCGCCACGCCAGCAGCCGGAGCCCGTCGCCGACGGTGGTGATGGGAGAGGTGATCGAGGCGACGCCGGCCACCGGGGCCCGCAGGGGGTCCGCCAGGCGTCGGAACCGTCCCCGGTGCCGGATCACGACCCCCGGGGAGAAGGCGCGCAGGTCCAGGGCCTCGAGGTCGAACCAGCTCCGGGCGGCGGGGTAGCCGGTCAGCAGCACCTGGAAGCCCCGGTCGAGGCGGTAGCCATCGACCACGTCGGTGCGGATGCGGCCACCGACGCCGTCGCTGGCCTCGAGCACCGTGACCTCGCGACCGGCGGCCCGCAGGGTCAGCGCGCAGGTCAGCCCGGCGAGTCCGGCGCCGACGATGAGCACGTCGGTGTCGGCCACGCTCATGCCGCCCGCTCGTCGAGCAGCGCCGCCTCCAGCGCAGAGACCAGGGTCGTGTGGGTGAACGAGAAGCCGGCCTCGAGCAGCCGCTGTGGCATGACCCGGTTGCTGACGGTGGCCAGCGTGACCCCCATCTCGCCGTACAGCAGACGGATCGCGAAGGGCGGGATGGGCAGCACCGTGGGCCGGCGCAGAACCTGACCGAGCGCCTTGGTGAGCTCCCGGTTGGTGACCGGCTCCGGACCGACGAGGTTCACCGGCCCCGACAGGTCGTCGTGCTCGGCCAGGAACCTGAGCGCCCGGATCTCGTCGTCGAGCGAGATCCAGGGGATGTACTGGTAGCCGTTGCCGACCCTGCCACCGACACCGAGGCGGAAAGGCAGGTCGATCTTCTCGATCAGCGGCCCCCCCTCGGCGATCACGACCCCCGTGCGGGGGTGGATCGTGCGGATGCCCGCATCGACGGCGGGCTGGGCCGCCGCTTCCCAGGCCACGCAGACCTCAGCCAGGAAGTCGTCACCGGCGCTGGACTCCTCGGTGAGGATCTCGTCCCCACGGTCGCCGTAGTACCCGACCGCCGAGGAGGAGAGGAACACCTTCGGACCGGCGGACAAGCCCGCGAGGGCCTCCGAGATCAGCCGGGTGCCGATCTCCCGGGAGTCCCGGATGCGACGCTTGGTCTCGTCCGTCCACCTCGCCGCACCGATCGGCTCGCCAGCGAGGTGGACGACGACGTCCACGCCTTCGAGCTTCTCGGCCTGGATCGTGCGGGACGACAGGTCCCACACGACGTCATCCGGCCCGGCCTTCGACCCGTCCCGCACGACCCGCTGCACCGTGTGCCCGTCAGCGGTCAACGAGGCGATCAACGCCTCGCCGATCAGCCCGCTCGAACCGGTGATCGCGTACCTGGCCACCTGCCACCCTCCACGGTTGGACAACGCTTCAGTTTCGCAGGTCAGGGGGGTAGTGGACGGGGTCGATCAGCCACGCGTGGCGACCGCAACGATCTCTTGCGGTCCGTGGCCACGGCCACGAGCGCCACGGCCACGCGCTGCCCCGCGCCGGCTGGCCAACGGGGGGTTCGACCAGCCGACGCGGGAGAGGGGGTCAGGCCTGGTGGGACCCGACGAGCTTCCAGGTCGCCGGCAGCAGCGCCGCCGCCAGGGCGAGCTTGACCGCATCGCCGATCAGGAACGGCACGGCACCGAGCAGCGTGGCCTCGACGAGACCGACGCCGAGGAACAGCGCCAGCCCGGTGATGCCGAAGGCGTAGATGACGAGGTTGCCGACCACCATCAGCGCGACCGTGCGACCCACGGTGCGGTCGTTGCCGAGCCGGGCGAGGCGACCGACGATCGCGGCCGCCGCGACGAACCCGACGATGTAGCCGAAGGACGCTCCGCCCGTCGCCGTGAACCACGGCACGCCGGCAACCCCGAGCACGAGGTAGAGGCTGCTGCCCAGCGTCGCACGTCCGGCGCCGAGCGCCGCCGCACCGAGCAGGACCGCGAAGGTCTGCCCGGTCACCGGGACCGGGGTGAAGGGCAGCGGTACCGCGATCTGCGCGGACAGCCCGAGCACGACGGCGAACGCGCCGACCAACAGCGCGTCCTTGACCCGTGAGCCGGGAACGAGATCGGCCAGAACGCGACCTGGGGCGACGGGGTTCGGTGCGGAGATGGCGCTCACGGGGTCCTCCGAGGCGGTTGCTGGTGCGGTACGGCAGCCGGGACACGACACCTTCCCCCCGACCACCAGCGAGCACGATAGGCGAACCGTGCGCCGGCGTCAGCGTCGGGCCGCCACCTGCTGCCGGGTCACGTCCAGCCGCGGGCATACGGATCCGGCACCGCCAGCCGGTCCACGGCCCCCAGGGCGACGGCGGCACGGCGCGGCCAGTAGGGATCGCGCAGCGACTCCCGGCCCAGGAGGACCAGGTCCGCGTCGCCGCGGGCGACGATGCCCTCGGCTTGGTCGGGCTCGCTGATCATCCCGACCGCTGCCGTCGCGACGCCGGCCTCGCGGCGGAGGCGCGCCGCGAAGGGGACCTGGTAGCCGGGAGCCGTCGGCACCCGGACCCCGGGCAGCGTCCCCCCGGAGCTGCAGTCGATCAGGTCGCCGCCGTCCTCGACCAGCCACCTCGCCAGCTGGACCGCATCGTCCTCCGACCACCCGCCGGGCACCCAGTCGGTCACGGACAACCGCACGGCCAGCGGGAGGCGGTCGGGCCAGACCTCCCGGATCGCGGTGACCACCTCCCGGGTGAGCCGGGTGCGGCCCACGAGGTCACCGCCGTAGCCATCGGCGCGGTGGTTGGTCAGCGGCGAATGGAAGCTGTGCAGCAGGTAGCCGTGAGCGGCGTGGACCTCGAGCAGCTCGAACCCCGACGCCGCCGCGCGCTGCGCCGCCGACCGGAACGCCGCGACCACCCGCGCGATCCCCGCGGCGTCGAGCTCGCTGGGCACCGGAGCCCGCTCGTCGAAGGCCACCGGGCTGGGCGCGACCACCTCCCAGCCTCCGTCCTCGGGGGCCACCGGACCACCACCCTGCCACGGCGGTGCCGTCGAAGCTTTCCGACCCGCGTGGGCCAGCTGGATGGCCGGGACCGCCCCGTGGTCACGGATCTCGGCGACGATCGGCGTTAGCGCCTCGACCTGCTGGTCGTTCCACAACCCGAGACACCCCGGGGAGATGCGGCCCTCGGGCAGCACCGCCGTCGCCTCGGCGCACACCAGGGCGTTGCCGCCCACCGCCCGGGAGACGAGGTGGACGTGGTGCCACGCGTTGGCCAGCCCGTCGGTGGCGCGGTACTGGCACATCGGGGAGACCCCGATGCGGTTGCGCAGCGTGACCGACCGGAGCTCGAGCGGCGCGAACAGCTGGGACATCGAGGTGCTCCGTGTCGGGGGCGGGGCGCTTGGGCTAAGCGGGGGCCGGGGTGGGCGGGGGCCGGGGGGCGGGGCGCTTGGGCGAGGCGGGGGCCGGGGTGGGCGGGGGCCGGGGGGTGGGGTCCTTGGGCCGAGCGGGGCGGGGTGCCTGGGCGGAGCGGGGCGGGCGGGGCGGTCGTGTGCAGGCTGCGAGGTGGCGGGTGGCGACGTGATCGTGTGAGCTGGCTTCGTGCCGGTCAGCCGACGGCGCGTTCGATCGCCACCACCAAGCGCGCGGCGGAGCCCTCGACCAGGTCCATGAACAGGTTCGGCTCCGTCACCTCGAGCTCGTTGACCTGCCAGGTCCCGACCGCGTCGACCAGCAGGTCCACCCGGGCGTACAGCAGCTGCCGCCCCGTCGCCTCGACGACCCAGCGGGCCAGCTCGGCGGCCTCGGCCGGCACGTCCTGCAGCGGCTCGTACACCCCGCCGTGCTCGATCTGGACCAGGTAGGCACCCGCCGCTGGGCGCTTGCGGACGGCGTGGCTGACCCGGCCATCGAAGAGGATGACGCTGAGCTCGCCCGCCGTCGCGATCGTCGGGAGGAAGGGTTGCACCAGCACGTCACCGGCGTCGCTCAGCGCATCGAGCGCCGCCTGCCCACGGCTCGCTGACAGCCGCTCGATGCCGTCGCCTCCGGCGCCGACCGCCGGCTTGAGCACGACCTCTTCCCACCCCCGTGCCGTCGCGAGCGCGGCCAGATCCACACGGTCACCCCGAGCCAGCCACGCGGTCGGCACGATCGGGGTCCCGCGTTCCTCCAGTTCCATCAGGTAGCTCTTGTGGGTGTTCCACCGCACCACCTCGGCGTCGTTGAACAGCCGGGTGCGCCCACCCACCTCACGGGCCCAGTCCACGAAGGCGTCGCGGCGCGTGTGGTAGTCCCAGGTCGACCGGATCAGGACCGCAGCGAAGCGCTCCCACTCCGCCTCGGGGTCGTCCCAGGCGACCAGTGACGCCTCGTGGCCGGCCGCCGCCAGGGCTGCCAGCAGCGGCGTGTCGTCCTGGTCGGTGTGGACCTGGTCGGCGGCGGTGGCCAGCGCGATGCGCACGGGGCGAGCTCCCTGCGGGGACGGCGAGGTGACGAGCACGACGACGCTACCCGGCCACCCGGACGACCTGGCGCCGGCCCGCGGACACCGACACCGGGACAGGCACCCTGCCGGCCGCCACCGGCGCCCCTAGGGTGACACACCATCCAGGTCGCGCGAGCAGCGCTGCCGAGCGACCCGCCGACCAGTCACGCCCACAGAGAGGGACGCCGTGCTCGAGGAGCTCCAGGTCCGACCCGGCGAGCCGGCGCAGCTCGCGGAACGGGAGACGAAGAGCCGGCTCGGCCTCGGCAAGAAGTCGGACGGCTACGCGCGACTGGCCGAGCTCCAGGAGGAGCTCCGCGAGCTGCAGGCCCACCTGTTCGGCGAGTCGCAGCGCTCGGTGCTGCTGATCCTGCAGGGGATGGACAGCTCCGGGAAGGACTCGACGATCCGGCGGGTGTTCGAGGGGGTCAACCCCCAGGGGGTGTGGGTCCGCGGCTTCGGGCGCCCCGAGGAGGCCGAGCTGGCCCGCGACTACCTGTGGCGGATCCACCGGGACGTGCCCCGCCGCGGCAAGATCGGCATCTTCAACCGCTCCCACTACGAGGACGTCGGGGTGGTGCGGGTCAAGGAGCTGGTGCCCCCGGAGGTGTGGCAGCGCCGCTACCACCACATCCGCGAGTTCGAGCGGCTCCTCACCGACGAGGGCACCACGATCCTCAAGGTGTGGCTGCACATCTCCCACGAGGAGCAGCGGTCCCGGCTCCAACGCCGGATCGACGACCCGGAGCGCAACTGGAAGTTCGAGCCCGAGGACATCGAGGCCCGTCGGGACTGGCCGCTGTACCGCGCCGCCTACGAGGAGGCGATCACCGAGACCTCCACCGAGTGGGCGCCGTGGTACGTCATCCCGGCCGACCGACGATGGGCCAGGGACGTCGCCATCGCGCAGCTACTGGTGGACACCCTGAAGGAGATGGACCCGCAGCTGCCCCCGGCCGACCCCCGGCTGCAGGGCATCACGGTCACCTGAAGGTCACCGCTCCAGCACGCGCCGATCATCGCGGAAGGGCAGGGTGCGCCGCGCCTCGGCGACGACCTCCGCCCGCAGGTCAGCCAGGAGGATCGTCTCGGCACCGGCACCGGCCACCAGGACCTCCCCGAGGGGATCGACCACCCGGCTGTCACCGGCGTAGTCCAGTCCACCACCGACGCCGACGCGGTTCACGGCCACGACGTAGGTCTGGTTCTCGATGGCCCGGGCGTCGACGAGGCGGCGCCAGTGGAGGCGGCGCGCCGCCGGCCAGTTGGCGACCACCAACTCCACATCCACCGCTGGTGAGCGTTCCCAGTACAGGTTCGCGAACCGCAGGTCGTAGCAGACCGACAGGCCGACGGTCAGACCTCCCACCTCGGTGCTGACGACGTCGGTCCCGGCGCGGAAGCGCTCGTGCTCCCCCGCATAGGTGAAGGGATGCAGCTTGTCGTAGCGCGCGCGGAGCCCTTCGGCGTCGACCACCATCAGGCTGTTGGTCGGCAGGCCGGCCGGGCCCGAGGCCCCGGGGGTCGGTGATCGCAGGGGCACCGAGCCGGCCAGCACCACCCCGTGGGACCGGGCCTGCTCGGCCAGCCACGCCACGGTCGGACCGTCCTCCTCCTCGGCGGTCAGGTGGGTCGACATCGAGAAGCCCGTAGCGAACATCTCGGTGAGGACGACCAGGTCCGCGCCCGCTGCGGCGGCGCGGGCCACCATCGGCGTGAGCCTGGCCAGGGTGGCGCCCCGGTCCTCCCACACGATGTCGTGCTGGACGGCAGCGACCCTCATCGAACGTCCTCCTCGATCGGTGACCCGGCAGGTTCGGCCGCGAGCCCGTCGTCGCCACGCGGACGGGCGCCGCCGCTGTCCGCGCGAGCGGATCGGGCCGCCCGGGCACGTCGGGCGACGTAGCGGTCGACCGGATCGGGCTTCAGCCCCCGCAGCCCGTGCCACAGCAGGTTGACGATATGGGCCGCGACCTGCTCGCGCGGCCAGTCGCGGTGCTCGAGCCACCACTCGCCGACCAGCGCCACCGCCCCCACCAGCATCAGGGCGTACATCGGCGCGGTCTCCGCATCGAAGCCCTGGTCGCTGAACCCGTCGACGAGCTGCTGCTCCGCCCGGGTCGCCACATCGGAGATGACGCTGGCGAAGGACCCGCCGGTCATGCCGATGGGCGCGTCACGGATCAGGACACGGAAGCCCTCCTCGTGGTCCTCGATGTAGTCGAGGAACGCCTCCGCAGCCGACTCCGCCACCGCGCGCGGGTCCCGGGCATCGAACGCGGTCGCCAACGAGGACGTCAGCCGCTGGACCTCCCGGTCCACCACCACGGCGTAGACGCCCTCCTTGCCGCCGAAGTGCTGGTAGACCACCGGCTTGGACACCCCGGCCCGTTCCGCGATCTCCTCGATCGAGGTGGCCTCGTACCCGCGCTCGGCGAACAGCGAGCGGGCCACACCGACGAGCTGTTCCCGCCGTTGCTGGGCGGTCATCCGCACCCGCTTGGTCACCGTGGCACCTCTCGTCGGCCGACCTCAACGCCTCACCGACACCGAGCACGTCCCTGGGAGCGAGGTCACCAGCCGTCCGACCACGCTGCGACCGTAGCGCCGCAGCCCGGGTACCGTGCCTCCGTGACCTCCGCCACTGCAGCCTCCGGCCGACCAGACGACGTCGACCTCTTCGTCGCTCGCGACGTGCTCACCGCCGCGCTCGACGAGGTCGCCGGCTGGCTGCTCGCCGACAGCGGCGACCTCGAGGTGACCGTGAAGGCCGACGGCACACCGGTGACCGATGCGGACACCGCGGTGGACGACCATCTGCGTGCGCGGCTGATGGACGCGTACCCCGGCCACGGGGTGCTGAGCGAGGAGCGGGGGACACGCTCCCCGACGACCGCCTGGACGTGGGTGATCGACCCCATCGACGGCACGTCCAACTTCACCAACCGGCTGCCCTACTGGTGCATCTCCGTGGCGTTGCTCCGCGACGGCGAACCCGTGCTCGGCGTGGTGGACGCGCCCGTGCTCGGCCGGCGCTACGTCGCGATCGTCGGTGGCGGCGCCGAGGTGATCAGCCGGACGACCTCGCTCGACGGGCGTGAGGACCACAGCCGCAGCCGACGGCTGGAGGTGCGCCCACCCGTGGCCTGGCGCGACCCGGTCAACGGCCACGTCCCGGTCATGCTGACCACGGGGACCGCTCGCCGGGCGCAGGGTGCCGGCCTGGCGCTGAACCCGCGGGTGATGGGCTCGACGGCCCTGGACCTGGCGATGGTCGCGGAGGGCGTGGCCGCGGCCTCGGTCGCGAAGGTCCCCAAGGTCTGGGACGTCGCAGCCGGGGTGCTCCTGATCCGTGAGGCGGGCGGGGTGATCGTCACCATCGGTGGTGAGCCGCTGCTGCCCTTGGTGGGCGACATCGAGCAGGTCGGGCGGTCGGCGGTGACCGCGTCCGGTCCCGACGAGAGCTACGTCCGTGAACTCGCCGGCGCCCTCCTCGGCGACGTGGGGGACGGTCGAGGGGTCGCGACGGCGTGAGCCGGTTGCCCCTCCACGGGTGACGACGGACGGCGAGCGCCCGTCGAGCGGATGTCGAGCGGATGCCGAGCACCCGTCGCCGCTCGACGGGCATCACCCGCAGCCTCGCCCCGGAGACGAGGACGTGGCTGCGTGCGACCTCGCCGCCGGACCGCGATCCTGGCAGCTGCCCGGTCGCGCCGCAGCCCGCGGCGGGTCAGCCCTTCGACCTCGGAGGCGACCCACCCGCAGCAGGCCGCGACGCCGAACCCGTGGTGCCCCCGACGCCGAACACGAGGTCGCTGTGACGATCCCTGCCACGATGCGTGCTGCCCGCATCCACGCCTACGGCGGTCCGGAGCAACTCGTCGTCGAGGACCTCCCCGTCCCCCCGACAGCTCCGGGCCAGGTGCTCGTCGAGGTCCACGGCACGAGCGTCAACGGCGCGGACCTCGAACTGCGACGCACCGGCTTCGACGGGTACTACTCCCCGCCGCGCACCCTCGGGCTCGACCTCTGCGGGGTCGTGCGTGCGGTGGCTGACGACGTGGACGGGTTCGCTGTCGGCGACCGGGTCCACGGTCGGCGGTCGTCGGCGGCCCGCGGCACCTACAGCACCTTCGCCGCCGTGGACGCCGCCGACCTCATCTCGGTCCCGGAGGAGCTCGACGACGTCGTCGCCGCCGCGGTCCCGCTGGTCGGGTTGGCCGCCTGGCAGGCGGTCGTCGAGGTGGGTCGAGCCGCTCGCGGGGAGCGGGTACTGATCCACGGGGCAGGCGGTGGGGTGGGACACCTCGCCGCTCAGTTCGCTCTCCACCTCGGCGCCCACGTCATCGCCTCCGACGTCGCCGAGGCGCGGGAGCTCCTCGAACGGATCGGCGTGAGGGAGATCCACGACTTCCGCGCCACCGACGTCATCGCCGAGGTGGGCACCGTCGACCTGGTGATCGACCCGGTCGGTGGGCCGGTGACCGCCGCGTCGCTCGCCGCGCTCGGCTCGGGCAGCAGGTTGGTGACGCTGGTCGGGCAGCCCGACCAGGACGCCGCTGCCGCCCGCGGTGCACAGGCTGCCATGCTCGACTCGTGGATGGACCGTGACCATCTGGCGCGCATCGACGACCTCGTGCGCACCGGGGAGGTCACGGTCGAGGTCGCCGAGGTGCTCCCGCTGGAGCAGGCCGCCCGAGCGCACGAGCTCGTCGAGAGCGGCGTGGCCCAGGGCAAGGTCGTGCTGGACCCCAGGCGCTGACACCAGCCCGGGGCGGGTGCCGCTCGGCGGCGATCCGGACAGGTGCGGCCCGACGAGCAGGACGGCGGTGCGGCCCGACGGTGCGGCCGGCCCGACGAGCAGGACGGCGGCGCCGCGATGCGCCGCAGGGCACGACTGAGCCCCCGCCGAGTACTCGGCGGGGGCTCGTCTCTGCAGCGACGATGCGCTGGGTCACGTGGGATGGTCGCCTGGACGGGACCCGTTCCGCACCTCCTTGTTGAGGTGGCGGCCGGTCGCCCGTCCCCACAGCTCGGCCCTTGATGGCCGGTCGCCGTGGTGCGTCCATCACACGAGTTGGGAACACCTCGGAGCACGGTGGGCTTCCGGGTGTGTGGAAGTGGAGCTGCCGGGAGTCGAACCCGGGTCCCGCGATCCCGAAGCGCTGGGCTCTACGTGCGTAGGTTCCGGATGTTCTCGGGCACGGTGCTCCGGAGCCAGACAGCCTCCGTGTCCCATACCACCGTTCGGTGTTCCCCTTGGCCCGGTGGTCATGTCCGCGGGGTTGAGCCTCGTGATGTCGATCCGACCCTCCTACGAGGCGTCGGAGGCGGATCGTCGCAGGTGTTTAGGCTGCGAGGGCGTAGGAGTTGTCCTTGGCCATTATGGTTTCCCGCGCGTGATTAGCGAGGTCGCGTGGGCACCCTCGGCACGCTCCCATGGCAACGGCCAGATCACGATCGAAACCGTGTCAGCCCCATGAGGGTGCGTATCGTCGCTGTGGAGTTGTCAATCCGCGTGGTGGAACTCACCGGACGGAACCCTTGCGGGCCCCTCCGCGTGTCCCCGACGCGGCCTCTCATCGTAACCCATGGTGGCCGGTCTGGCTAGCGGCGAGGTGGCTGGCAGATGGCCGCTCGGCCACGGCCGGCGGACGGTACGGCGACACCGGCCGGCGAGCGCCTTCGGCTGCCCGGGCCCGGGGCCGCGCACGAGCCCAGCGCGGCTGGTTCAGCGCTGCCGGGCCTTGAGCGCCCGATCGATCTCCCGCTTCGCGTCGCGTTCCTTGGCGCTCTGACGCTTGTCCGCGACGTTCTTACCCCGTCCGACCGCGAACTCGAGCTTGACCCGGCCGTGCTTGAGGTAGAGCCGGGTCGGCACCAGGGTCACCCCCCGTGCCCCCACCTCGTGGGCGAGGCGGTCGAGTTCGCGGCGGCGCAGCAGCAGCTTGCGGGGCCGGGTGGGGTCGTGGTTGTTGCGGTTGCCGAAGGCGTACTCGGGGATGTGGGCCTGCATCAGCCAGGCCTCACCCTGGTCGTCGATCTTGACCCAC
>Ga0207421_10007617_pt1 | contig 11473 bp, 8 predicted proteins | sample SodLakKL_010_SED_4_FD_187542 | JGI IMG/M metagenome (GOLD analysis project Ga0207421, IMG submission 187542) | Alkaline sediment microbial communities from Lake Tanatar, Kulunda Steppe, Russia - 8KL_010_SED (SPAdes) (version 2) | ecosystem: Environmental > Aquatic > Non-marine Saline and... | reverse complement strand
TCAGAATATACAAAAAAAATTGTAGATATTTTAATTGAAAATCAAGTGGGGGCAACATTTTTTTTTATAGGGGTACATGCTCTTTCATATCCTGAATCTGTCCAGTATGCTTCTTCTAAGGGCATGTCCATAGGAAATCATACCTGGAGCCATAAAAACCTCACAACTCTTTCAACAGATGAACAAATAAAGGAAATAGAAAAAACGGATGCTTATTTGACCTCCTTGACAGATAAACCTGTTACCCTTTTTAGACCCCCATATGGTCGCGCAGATGAAAAGTTGATGGAGACATTAGACAGTAAACAACTCAGGTTATTAGGATGGAACCGTGATCCTAGAGACTGGCAGGTAAGCACTACCAGGGAAATAGAGAATTATTTTTCTAAAACAGACCCTTGTGGAGCAATTTATTTATTACATGAAAACAAATTTACATCGGAGGCCTTACCAGATTTTATTAAAAAGTTAAAGGAAGAAAACCTGGAAATTGTTGTATTACAGTAAAAAAAATAGCAGAGTATTGGGAGCGATGATTACCTGGTTTGATATGGACGCTTTTTGCCTGGTATGAGTTAGTAGCGTAACCGACCATTTTTTTGTGGTCGTTTTTTTTATTGCTGAAACTTTTTATTTAAAGGAGCAGTTTAAAAGTGACTAAAGGAAAAAAGAAGCATGATGTACCCAAAAAACAGATAGAGAAAATTTGTAAGCAGTCATTACTGGATAAAGATACTGTGAACGAGATCCTGCAAATTTTCCTTACTATAGATGATGAGGATATGTACGGAGAAGTTTTGCAGGTTATCCTCCGGGTTACCGAAAGCAGGTACGGGGTTTTTGGTTATATTGATGAAGATGGTTCCCTGGTGGCCCCCAGTTTGACCAGGGATATCTGGAGCAAATGTCAGGTTCCAGAGAAGGAGGTTTGTTTCCCTAGAGAAGAATGGGGCAATAGTATCTGGAGTAGAGCGATTATGGAAAAGGGAAGCTTTTGGAATAACAAGGTAGAAAGCCTACCAGAAGGACATGTTAAGCTTAAAAATGGGCTGGCAACACCCATAATTTTTCGCGAAAATGTTATTGGCTTACTGGAAGTAGCTGATAGAGAGAACGGTTATGGTGAGTCTGAAAAGATATTGCTGGAAAATATTGCAGAATTTATGGCCCCGGTATTGTTTGCCAGGCTTGAGCGGGACAGTGTTGAGGAATCCCTTCGGGAAAGCGAAGAAAGGTGCCGTGTTCTGGCAGAACACTACAAGAGAATAGTGGAGCTTTTGCCCATTGCAATTTTTGGCCACAGTGAAAAAGAAATATTATTTACCAATAAGGCTGCGGCCAAAATGGTAAATGTGGCGAACCCACAGGAACTTATCGGAATGTCTTTAACAAAGTTTTTACTTCCAGAACATAAAAATATATTTATTCAGAAACTTTATGAGTTAAAGGGAAAAACAGATATTAACGAAAGCTTTATGGTTGAAATTTTCACTACGTCAGGAAGTATTGTGGAAGCAGAGCTGGTTTTAACGCCATTTATATTTCAGAATAGTCAAGTTGTGCAAATTGTTGCCTATGATATGACCAGGCGGAAAAAAATAGATGAAGAAATTATAAAGGCAGGCAAACTGGAATCAATTGGGCTGCTGGCTGGGGGTATTGCCCATGACTTTAACAATTTACTGGCGGTATTAATGGGGAATATATCCCTTTCTTTAAAAGAGATTAAACAGGAGGAGAATATTTATAAGAGGCTGAAAAACTCCGAGAAAACCATCCAACAGGCAAAGGAACTGACTGATCAACTGCAAACTTTTGCCAAAGGAGGGGTCCCTGTTAAAATTACAACTTCTATTGAGGAATTAATTAGAGAGGTGGTCCCTTTTCTAAAAAACGGGTCAAACATTCAATATGATTATTTTTTCCCCCAGGATCTGGCTTATGTTTATATCGATGTGGGGCAAATCACCCAGGTTATAAATAATATTGTTATTAATGCTATCCAGGCCATGCCTGAAGGAGGGACTATAAGTATAAGTGCAGAAAATGTTAACCTGGGGGAAGGGGAGTATGACTGTGCCTGTCCTGTAGAGGATGGGAAGTATGTAAGGTTGATGATTCAAGACAGTGGAGCAGGCATAGACAAGAGAAGCCTTCAAAAAATATTTGATCCTTTTTTTACTACTAAAGTAGAAGGAAGAGGCCTGGGGTTGGCTACTTCCTACTCAATAGTAAATAAGCATGGTGGTTGTATAAAGGTAGAATCAGAGCCTGGTCAAGGTACAGCATTTTATATTTATTTTCCGGCTTCACCGGAAAAAGCTCCCGTAAAGGAAAAAGACTATGAAACAATAGTTAGAGGTAGCGGCAGAATTTTAGTAATGGATGATGAGGAACAAATCAGAAATGTCCTGGGTGAAATGCTATCCTTTCTGGGATATGAGGTTAATTTTGCGCATAACGGACAGGAAACAATCCAAATGTTCAAAAATACGTTAGAAAATAGTAATGCCTATGATGTCGTTATTTTAGATTTAACCATTCCTGGAGGTATGGGAGGCAAAAAAGCTGCTGAAAAAATTTTGGCCATAGATAAAAATGCTAAATTAATAGTGTCCAGCGGCTATTCAGAAGACCCTGTAATTGCTAATTATGAAGAATACGGGTTTAAAGGTGTTATTGCTAAACCCTATAACATTGAACAATTAAGTAAAGTGTTAAATGAAGTAATTTTTTTATAAATTTTCAAAAAAGGACTTTATAAATATAAAAAATCGCCGATAAATATATAAATGTTATATTTGTTTGCTTGTCCTAAAAATAACATGAATATAGAAAGGGGCGATATGTATGAGGGTTGATGGAACGGATCATTTAATTATGGATAAGATTCAACAGCAGACCGGCAGAACTAAGATTAATACAATGGAAGACACCTCTGCTGATAATGAAGTAAAGAAACGTCAGGAATCTATTAGAGGGAAGGCTTTGAGTGGAGAAAATACCTTGGACCAAGCTGAGGAATTAGAAGAGGCCATTGAACAGGCTAATGATGCTTCAGATGCCGTAGATTTAAATCTGCGCTTTCAAATCCATGAAAAATCCGAGAGGATTATGGTAGAAGTTGTGGATATAAGAAATAACGAGGTAGTTAAGGAGATACCCTCAGAGCAAGTGCTGAATTTGGTTGGGCAAATACAGGATTTAATAGGATTTTTCCTGGATGAACAGAGATAGGAAGGAGTGTTTTTATGTTGGCTAACCCTTACCAAAAGTATCAGCAAAACCAGATAGATACCGCTTCACCAGGAAAATTATTAATCATGCTTTATGACGGTGCCTTAAAGTTTACCCAGGCTGCCCGGGAAGGGGTAACAGAAAAAGATTTTGAAAAAGCAAACAACAATATAATAAAGGTGCAGAATATAATATCTGAGCTTATGACATCCTTAGACATGGAAAAAGGTGATGTTGCCACAAACCTCTACAGCCTTTATGATTACATGAATAATCGCTTAATCGAAGCAAACATTCAAAAGGATGAAAAGGTTTTGACTGAAGTTGAGGGTTTACTAAAGGATCTGAAAAACACCTGGCAGGAAGCTATTTTAAAAGGTTAGAAGAGGATACCTGCAGCGTAAATTTGTGGAAAATATATTATTTAAGGTTAAAAAGATTTTTAATGTAGCGGAAAAGCGTTTTAAGGAGAATAAATCCTCAAGGCGCTTCCTTTTTGTTGTTTGTACTTTTTATGCAGGGAAAGAAAAAGAAAAAAAAGAATATATATACGGTAAGGTTCTATGGTAACATGTGTAGGGGGTATCAAGATCAAGATGTTATATGTTATTATTTTACTGATAATAGTGGGAGTTTTAGTTTATTTTAAGTTTTTTAAAACATCTTCTCCCCAAAAAAAATCCTCCTGGTTAAGGGACAGGTGTAGAAGCTTGCTGAACATGCCTGTAGAGGAAGCAGATCAGGTTATTGACCGGTTGGTATCTAAAGAAAAGGAAAGGAACCCGGGCAAAACAGAAGACTGGTACCTGGACAAGATTCTTTACGATTTAGAGAAGGATAAGAGGTAGACAAAAAAGGGAGAGATATTAAATAAATGTTTGACCTTACCTATGAAAAAATAAGCAGTTTTTGTGAAAAGTTCGGGACTTTTAGCCGGGGCGAAATTTACTATAATTTGGGGGCTGTGGGGGAAATTAATTTTTGCCAGAACAGTTTATCTTTTGATGCCACCGTCAGGGGCTTGAATGACGACTACTTTGTAGACGTAAGTTTTGATCGGGAGGGAAGCCTGGAGTATGCTTTTTGTGATTGTCCGGCTTTTCATAGATATCCCGGATACTGTAAACATATAGTGGCGTTACTGCTTACCATTATAGAAGAGGGGCACCAGTTTATAGATCCTGAAAGTAAGGCCCGGGAAATTACGGAAAACATATTTTACTACTTTGAGAAAGAAAGAGGAGTAAATGCGGTTAAAGAAATAAATCTGGAATATACTTTGAATTTTAACAATAGGGAGATTAATGGCCTGAGCTATAACCTGTTTTCCCTCAACCTCAAAGTGGGGGAAGATAAAACTTATGTAGTTAAAAATATAAAGCATTTTTTTAAACATATTAAGGAAGAAAAGCCCCTGAAGTTTGGCCAGAAATTCACTTATAACCCCCAGGAGCATATTTTTAAAAAAGAGGACCGGCCGGCTGTAGAGGTTATAAGTGAAGTATTTGATATGGACAGGCTTCACTCAGCCTTTGATCCCTATACGGATAAGAAAGTATTCCAGGGCAAGGAAGTATTCTTACCCCAATCCTATGCAAAAAAGTTGTTGGAAGCACTAAAGGGTCGGACTTTTTCCTTTAACCTGCAGGGAGAATATAATGAGGTGCAAATATTGGAAAGGGACCTCCCCCTAAATTTTTATTTGAACCGGGAAGGGGAAGGCCTGCTTTTAGAGCTAAAGTCAAAGCACCCTTTAGTCCCCTTGACAGCCGATGGCTCTTATTTCTTCTTTGCCGGCAACATTTACAAGCCTTCTCCCCAGCAGCGCCGTAATTTCCTCCCCTTTTACCAAAGCTTGATGCAAAACGGCAGCAAATCTATTATTATTCCTTCAGAGTACAAGGAAAGATTTGTTTCGGAAATAACAGAGGAGCTGATTAAAACAGGCACCCTTAAGGTAGATGAAGACCTGGAAAAGGAAATCCAGCGGGAGCCTTTAGAGGCGGAGGTTTATTTAGACAGCGAAGAGGAAGGCATAACCGCCCAATTGAAATATGTTTATGGGGAGCGGATCATTAACCCTCTGGGGTCAGAGAATGGTGGAGCAGGGGCTGAGGGCAGCATTTTGATGAGGGATGTAAAAAAAGAAAGAAATATTATGAACTACTTTGAAAAGGCGGATTTTAAAGTCAGGGGTAAAAAGATGTACATGGAAAAGGCGCAGGAGGAAAAAATTTTTGATTTTATCTATGAAATACTTCCGGAAATACAGGAGCACTGCACAGTATTTTACAGTGAAAAATTTAAAAACGTAAAGGTAAAACAGCTCACTTCCTTTAAAGGGAGGATAGGCATGAACAAGTCCCTTGACCTGCTGGAATTTGAATTTTGTCTGGAGGGGGTTAACAGGGAGGAGATTCCCGAAGTGCTTGCCTCCTTAAAGGAAAAAAAGAGGTACCATCGCTTAAGGGACGGCTCCTTTCTTCCAATTGATTCCCAAGAATTGGAGGAGATGGCTGAAATTACCCGGGAGCTGGATCTTGAGAAATCCGATTTCAAAAAAGAAGTGATTAACCTCCCTAAATACCGGGTCCTGCATTTGGATCAATTATCCCAGGAGGGCAGGGTGAAATCCCTGGAACCAGACCGGGAATGCCGGAAACTTATCCAAAACATAAAAAAGCCGGCTGACCTGAACTTTGAAATACCGGAGGGTCTGGAAAATGTGCTGCGGGGATACCAGAAAACAGGTTTTAAGTGGTTGAAAACCCTGTCAGCTTATGGATTTGGGGGCATCCTGGCGGACGATATGGGCCTGGGGAAAACGTTACAGGCCATTGCCTTTATATGTTCAGAGGTCAAGGAAAGAGCCCAGATCAGGGATCATCAGGAGCCCGGTGAAGCCAGTGATTCTTTTGAGCCTTATTTGGTTATAGTCCCCACCTCCCTTGTTTACAACTGGAAGACAGAGATTGAAAATTTTGCCCCCCAACTGAAAGTGCAGGTTATTTCCGGGACAAAAAGGGAGCGGACACAAAAGATTAAAGACCCGGGTGACTTTCAGGTGTTTATAACTTCATATCCCCTGGTGCGCCGGGACATAGATCTCTACACAGATATGAAGTTTAGCTGCTGCATCCTGGACGAAGCCCAGAATATAAAAAACCCTAATTCCCAGACAGCCAGGTCTGTCAAGCTTATACCCACCCGTAATTACATGGCCCTGACGGGAACTCCCATGGAGAACTCCCTTACGGAGCTGTGGTCTATATTTGACTGTATTATGCCGGGCTATCTTCCCCCTTATAAGAATTTTGTGAAGAACTTTTCATCCGTAGAAAAAGAAGGGGATGGTGAGGCCAGTGAAAAGCTGGCCCGAAAAGTACGTCCCTTTATTATGCGCCGTTTGAAAAGTGAGGTGCTGGCAGAACTTCCGGCTAAAATTGAGCACCAGGTAGTTTCAGAATTAACCCGGGAGCAGAAAAAAGTTTACCTGGCTTACCTGGAACAGATTCGTCGGCAGGTTGCCTCGGATATTAAAGAACAGGGCTTTGAAAAGAGCCGCATAAAGATATTAGCTGGCCTGATGAGGCTGCGGCAGATCTGCTGCCACCCTTCCCTTTACCTGGAAAATTATAAAGGAGAAAGCGGAAAACTAATACAGCTTAAGGATATTCTGCAGGAAGTAATAAGAGGAGGAGGCCGGGTGCTTCTTTTCTCCCAGTTTACTCAAATGCTCAGCATAATAGAAAATATGCTTAAAAGCCAGGGATATTCGTACCTGCATCTGGACGGTTCAGTTAAATCAGGGGAGCGTTTGCGGAGGGTGCAGGCCTTTAATGAAGGGGAAGCCGATATTTTTCTTATTTCCCTTAAGGCCGGGGGAACCGGGTTAAACCTTACCGGGGCTGATACAGTTGTACATTATGACCTGTGGTGGAATCCTGCCGTTGAAGATCAGGCTTCAGATCGGGCTCACCGTATAGGGCAAAAAAAAGTAGTGCAGGTAATGAAAATGATCTCTGCGGGCACTATTGAAGAAAAAATTTATGATCTACAGCAAAAGAAAAAAGAATTAATAGACAGGGTCATACAGCCCGGGGAAACTTTTTTTTCTTCTATGGGGGAAAAAGAAATTAAAGAGTTGCTCGATTTTTAAGGGAAGCACCAGTAATTAAGCGCATATTTTAACAGCACATTACATTTTATTACAAAGGAAATTTCCGCATTTTATCGAATAAAGAATATACTGGAATAACAGATTTATAATGAAAGGTGGCACAAACCTTGTCACTGGATAAGCAAGAAAAAAGGAACATTGATTTTGTTATGGAACAGTTTAAGGATATGGCCGGGTATAAAGGCCAGGGTGTCAGGATTCGGGAAGAACGGGATTACATGTTTCGCATACTAAATACCATGAAGCAGTATGTTATAGTGGTTAGCTATGGCTATAAAGTAGAGTACTTAAACCGTGCGGCCAGGGAGGTTTTTGGAGATATAACAGGGGAAACCTGTTACGGAAGGCTGGGACACGTATTGCCCAATTGCCCTGTTTCAAAAATTATTCAAGAGGGCTGCATTGAGCCCTTAGAGTATGCTGTGGAATTTGATGGAAGATATTTAAAAGGTAGTGCCCTTTCCCTGGCTAATCCAGATGGAAGTTTTTCTGTACTTGAAGTGTTGGAAGATATAACGGACCAAAAGCAGGCTGAGAAAAAAATTCGCTATTTAAGCTTTCACGACAGCCTTACAGAGGTTTATAATCGTGCTTTTTTCGAAGAAGTAATGTACTGCCTTGAAGGAGGCGAGGATTACCCCATTACTATTATAGCAGCTGATGTGGACGGGGTGAAACTGGTAAACGATACCATGGGGCATTCCCGGGGTGATGTGCTTTTAAAAGCCTGCACTAAAGCCTTGAAAAATTCCTGCGGGAATTCTGATATCCTGGCCCGGGTAGGAGGCGATGAGTTTGCCCTGCTTTTACTCAGAACAAATGAAGTTAAAGCCCAACAAGTAACCAGTCGGATACGCTTTAATGTGGAAAAGCATAATAGGGATTACCCTGAGCTGCCTTTAAGCCTTTCCCTGGGCGTTGCCACTGCCCCAAATAAAGAACAGTCACTGCTAGAAACTTTTAGCAAGGCAGATAATCGCATGTGCCGTGATAAGCTCTATAAAGGGATTGGGGTGAGGTCTCAAATTATTAGTACCCTCATGGTTGCCCTCAAGGATCGAAATTGTATTACAGAAGAACATGTCCAAAGGCTTGCTAATTTATGTAGAAAAATGGGAGAAGAGATAGGCCTTTCTCCCCGGCAAATGGGGGAGCTTGTTTTGCTTTCCAGGGTACATGACCTGGGTAAGATAGGGATCCCTGACCATATATTGTTTAAGGAGGGACCCTTTACAACAGAAGAAAGGGAAATAATGCAGCAGCATTCTGAAAAAGGTTACCGTATAGCTCTTTCTTCTCCGGATTTATGTGGTGTGGCTGATCTCATCCTGAAGCATCACGAAAGTTGGGATGGTAAAGGGTATCCTCTGAAGCTTAAGGGCAAGGAGATACCGGTAGAATGCCGTATAATGTCTATTGTGGATGCTTTTGATAACATGATTAATTGCCAGTCATACCAGGAGAAAAAAACTGTGGAAGAGGCAGTGGCAGAGCTGAAAAAATATGCCGGAATCAGGTATGACCCGGAACTGGTAGAAATATTTCTGAAAATTTGTCATTGAAAGCGAAAGGAGAATAAGGTTGGAATCTTTATATGATAAAAAATATAACTGTACCTTTTGTAACAATGAGTTTACCAATAAACGGGTAAAGGTTAGCAAAATAAGAGTTAAGGAAGTAGAAGCCGATTTTTGCACACACTACCATGGAGAAAACCCCAATTATTATTCTGTATTGGTATGTCCTTCCTGCGGCTATACCTTTTGCAATAATTCTTCCAAAATAAAGGACTCGGAAAAGGAAAGTATTAAGGAATTCTTAAAACAAAATGTTCTTGAAGAGGATTTTAGCGGCCCAAGGGGTCATTCCGAAGCTTTAAAGGTCTTTAAGCGGGCCTTGAAGCTGGGAGAGTGGCGCCAGGAAAAAAGCTATATTTTGGCAAATTACTGCCTGCATATTAGTTGGATATACCGCTACCTGGAGGACAGAGCCGGAGAAGAAGAATACAGCGAAAAAGCTTTGCAGTACCTGCAGGATTATTATGAAAAGGGCAGCGAAGAAGGCAACCCGGCCAAGACCATGTATGTTTTGGGAGAATTAAACCGGAGAATGGGCCGGGATAAAGAAGCTGTAATGTGGTACAACAAGATTGTTAACGACAAGAGTATCCGGGACGCAGGAATAATAAGAAAAGCCCGGGAGCAGTGGCAGTATCTTAAAGGAGTATAAAAAGCAATAAGAGTAGAGCTTAAGTCTTTCTTGAAAGCAAACAGGCTGCCCGGAATCCGGGCAGCCTTAATATAAGTAAAAACTTTCTTTAGGTATGCCTTACCTTTTCTCTAAAGGAATGAATTTGCCTTTGGGTATAACGTTTTTATAAGCAGGACGAATTATTTTTTGTCCGCATACATTTTCTTCTAAAATATGGGCAGCCCAGCCTCCCATTCTGGCCATGGCAAAGATTGGTGTATATAGTTCTATGGGTATATTAAGTATTTTGTATACCAGGCCAGAATAAAGGTCTACGTTGGGAACTATAGGACCGGTCTCGTTTTTTACTTCCGCAAATACCTCCGGTGTTAATTTTTCGATATTGTTATAAAGCTGGAATTCTTCCTCCACATGCTGTTCTAATGCCAGCTCTTTAACTTTCTCTTTTAGCAGCAGTGCCCTGGGATCAGACAGGGTATAAACCGCATGTCCCATACCGTAAATTAATCCTTTTTTATCAAAGGCTTCTTTTCTAAGGATTTTTACAAGGTAATCCTTCACTTCTTTTTCATTATCCCAATTTTTTACGTTTGCCTTTATGTCTTCAGCCATTTTAGTTACTTTGATATTGGCGCCACCATGTTTAGGGCCCTTTAAGGAGCCTACTGCCGCAGCAATAACAGAGTAAGTATCGGTATCTGTAGATGAAACAACATGAGTTGTAAAGGTGGAGTTATTTCCTGCACCATGTTCGGCATGCAGCATAAGGCTAAGGTCTAATACTTCTGCTTCCAGTTCAGTATATTGATTATCGGTTCTTATCATATGGAGCAGGTTTTCAGAAGTGCTTAATTCATTTTGGGGATTATGGATGATAAGACTGGAATTATCGTAAAAATGTACTTTTGCCTGGTAGCCATAGGCAGCCATGGTAGGGAACTGCGCGATTAGCTTAATGCAATGTCTTAAAACATTCTCTACGCTGGTATCGTCGGGATTGGCATCATAAGAATAACAGGTTAAGACGCATCTTGCCAGTTTATTCATAATATCATTGCTGGGTGCTTTCAGGATCATATCTTCAGTAAATCCATCAGGTAGAGTTCTGGATTCACCTAAAATTTCCTTGAATTGCTCTAATTTTTTTCTTGTGGGTAGTTCGCCAAATAACAAGAGATAGCAAATCTCTTCAAAGCCGTGTCTTTTTTCTTTTTGGTATCCCCTGACCAGATCATTGATCTCAATTCCTCGATAAAATAATTGACCTTTTTGAGGAATTATTTCGCCGTTCTTTTCTTCGTAAGCCCTTACTTCACCTATTTCTGTAAGACCAACTAAAACACCGGTTCCATCGGGATTTCTTAACCCCAATCTTGTGTCAACGTTTTCGTATAATTCAGGATCTATAAGATTATTTTTTTCAGCCAATGAAGAAAGTTCTTTAAAGAAGGGGCGCTCAAACATAGGTTCTTTTAATTGATTTGGACTCATAACAATCCTCCTTAAGAAATACAGGGCACTATACTTTTCATGCACATTATAGAAGTTAGACAAATTATAGAAAATACCTTCTTGCCATAAAATTATTTTTGTAAAGTGAAACTTGTTTTTATTTTATGAATTTGTTTCCTTATTCCAATGCCAGTGAACTTATATCACATGATAAGTATAAATATTTAGAATGTTTTTAAAAAAAAGTTAATGAAATTTAAGTTTTTTACCATATTTTTTAATTTAGAGGAAGGATTTATGAAAAATATACCGAAATAACTTAAAATAAAGTGTCATAGTTTGTCAGATATTTTTCTAATGAATAAATTATTATTAAATTTTTACTTAAATTTA
>Ga0207421_10007616_pt1 | contig 11474 bp, 15 predicted proteins | sample SodLakKL_010_SED_4_FD_187542 | JGI IMG/M metagenome (GOLD analysis project Ga0207421, IMG submission 187542) | Alkaline sediment microbial communities from Lake Tanatar, Kulunda Steppe, Russia - 8KL_010_SED (SPAdes) (version 2) | ecosystem: Environmental > Aquatic > Non-marine Saline and... | reverse complement strand
GACGAAATTATACGCCGCCTTGAATCAACAAACAGTCGCCTAGACAAAGAGCAGATTCTTGAAGCTGCTGTTGACGAAGGTTTGGAAGAATTCTTTCGAGGTGTTTGCCTTGCTCTTAATCCTCTAAACACTTTTTATATTAAAAAAGTGCCTTTCAAAGCAGAAGCAGAAGGACAGGGTCTGCCTTGGGAAGCATTTCTTAAACTGCAAGGTCAGTTAGTTGCTCGCGAACTCACAGGACACGACGCCAGAGACGCTGTGCAATTAGCCTGTGACGTAGCAACTCAACAGCAGTGGAATGACTGGTATCGTAGAATTCTGCAGAAAGATTTGAAATGCGGTGTATCAGAAAAGACTGTGAACAAGGTATGTAAACGGAAAGGTGTGCCTCACTGGGGTGTACCTGTGTTTTCCTGCCAGCTTGCACACGATGCAGCAAATCACGAAAAGAAAGTCACAGGCAAGAAACAAGTGGAGATCAAGTTAGACGGAGTTAGGGTTATTACCATGATAACTCATGATGCTTCGGAACTTGGCTGGAAAGTAGAAATGTTTTCACGCAACGGCAAGCGTTTTGAAAACTTTGGTCACATCGAACGAGAGATTGAAGCAGTCATAGCAGAGTATCCTCCTCCTTATCCGCTCATGCTAGACGGCGAAGTAATGAGTGCTAACTTTCAGGACCTCATGAAGCAGGTGCATAGAAAGGAAAATGTAGCAGCAGACGACGCTGTGCTACACCTTTTTGATACTGTTCCTTACAACTCGTGGCGGAACGGTGGCTGGGACAAGCCACAGCATTTTCGTTCTGAAATCACTCGGGCCTGGGTAGAAGATCATCAAGATCTCTTAGAGCACGTAAAAGCACTAGATTGGGAAACTGTAGACTTAGACACTCCTGAGGGAAGATCTCGCTTTGTAGAGCTTAACAGAACGGCTGTAGACGGCGGATTTGAAGGGTTGATGATTAAAGATCCTGAAGCACCTTACGAAAACAAGCGAACACATAGTTGGCTAAAGCAGAAACCGTTTATCGAAGTATCACTTCAGATAGACGAAGTAGAACAAGGAACAGGAAGAAATGAAGGCAGATTGGGAGCTTTCGTATGCTCCGGCGTTGAAGAGGATAAGTCAATACGAGTCAATGTTGGATCTGGTTTTACAGATAGACAGCGAACGGAGTTTTGGCAGAATAAAGAGCAACTCCCAGGATCGATTGTGGAAGTTAGAGCAGATGCTATTACAAGCAATCAAGACGGAACGTTCTCGCTTAGGTTCCCCCGATTCAAAACTTTCCGCGGATTTGAGGCAGAGGAGAAGATATAATGGATGATGCCTCTAGATACAGGCCACGTTGCGCGTTTCAAAAGCGAGAGAGATATGATGATTTTCACACTTACTTGGAGTTAACATGTTTGGAGAATTAATAAAGTCGCTTGCAAAGACAAAAGCAAAAACAAAACAAATACAAGAATACGAACTGACAGCACACGATCTTGAACTACAGGACATTTGGGACAGTCTCGATCCAGAGCTCAAAGACTTTGCAAAAGCAACTCGCAGTCTAGGCTTGGGTTACAATCTTAATGTTCGTTTTAATGAAAGAGGCATGGCAGAGTTAGTTCACCAGTTAGCAGAAATTGGCTACGAAATTAAAAAGAAGGAGAATACGTAATGAATATTATGCAGGCCTATGATGAAGTATGGCAGAGTCTTAAAAATATCAATCAAAAAGGTGTGAAGTTTTCTGTGCGACCTAGTCACTCGAGGCATATTGAATCAACCCTTAGCGAGTATGACAATCGAACCGACAGGCTGCTTAGATGTTATTGGAGTCATGTAGAGTTCGCAGTATCTTCAGAAGAAGACACTGACGTACTTCGAGAAGAAGAGGTGCGTTTATCTGCCCTTAATATTGCGTTTGATACCGGCGGTTGTGGTGGTATAAGAGACTGGGAAATTGACTGGAGTCTACATATTGCAGAAGACGAAGATATTGACGCTATGGAAGAAGGTAGGAGAACGGTAAAAGACTCTCTGGATTCTATGGAGTGTGTTCAAAACGATTGACTCTTGATCTTTCGAGACTATATAATGACTGTACATTGTTAGATACAGGAGATAATTGATGGCTGCTAAAAAGACAGCAAAGCGAGCAAAGACTGCAAAGAATGTAAAGACTCCCAGAAGCAAACTGAAGCACCCAAGCTGGGAAGGATGGGCAGACTGGCCCCCTCAAGAGTATTCGAAAGCAATCGAAGTTGCAAGAGAATTCTATTATCTCAATTTCAAGCATTCCGATCTGCTTGCTAACGTATGGGCATGGATGAAGGACAACGGATATACTCAAAAGCAGATCAAGCAAGCAAAGGCTGCTACAGGAGCAGATGCTGTATCTCCCAGTCTTGCAGTATTTGCCACTCTGCTGCAGAAGGGAATGCCTGACTATAACGAAGCATATGCAGAGTACTGGGAAGCATTGCCGGGAACAATGGGCACAATGCGTCCGTTTTCGGAACGCATTAAAGAAAAGCTAGCGGATTCTATCAAGGCAGGCGAAAGCAAGGTAGAACAGGAAAAACAGGAAGAAAAGACCGCACAAAGCAGTCGCAAGCCGTCGATTCAGGATCTTCTGCATGAGCAGAGTCTGCAGATGTGTGAAAAAATTGACGAGTGGTTAGATAGTTTTGACCACAATCCTAAAGGATTCGACCCTAAAGGATTTGATTTCAAAAAGCATTTTGAATTGATGAAGACCACACAAGCCCATGCTCGGAAAATTATCAAATTCTATCAGCCTGAACTAGATGAATGGCGTGTAGTTTCTGATCCTCCTTCTTCAGCAGAAAAGAAAAAGCTGTCAGAAACTGAATCTGACCAGTGGGATCAGATCAGGGAAGCATACAGTCACATCAAAAAGTCAGAATTTAAGAAGATTATTTCTGCACTGGAAAACCTGCTTGAAGCCTGTGACTTTGTGATCGAAAGTTCCAAAGCCACTCGAAAAACAAGGAAGCCAAAGATCAAGCCGGCTGCTAAAATTGTGGAAAAAGTCAAGTACAAAAAAACAGACGAAAAGTATAAGTTGGCTTCGGTGGATCCTGCGAATATAGTAGGTGCCGCTACTCTGTGGGTTTTCAACACAAAGACACGCAAACTTGGAAAGTATGTTGCTGCAGAAGTTGATCCTACTGGTGCCGATCGAGCAGGATCTGGACTCAGTGTTAAAGGCACTACTGTGACCGGCTTTGACGAAAGTCTAAGTATTCAAAAGACCATTCGCAAGCCAGAAGAAGTATTAAAACAGTTCAAATCAGCAGGCAAGGTCAAACTACGCAAGTTTCTTGACGAAATCAATACCACTGATACTAAGCTGAATGGGAGGCTGAATCCTGATACAATTCTTCTCAAGGTAACCTGATAAATATCAAAAAGCAAAACTTTCCAGATATTGTGAAAATAAACGAAATAAAACAAATTAAAAAAATTGATACTCTTATTAGGAATTTTCAGAAAAAATACCCGCAAATTATTGCGTCCGGGTGCTATAGGAACTATTGTGAATTACCAGCAGAAGAGTTTCAAGAATTTGGAAAGCGGCACGGGTTTGATATAGAAAAAGTTTATGGTGATTTTCTAATTGATAATCCAGAGTTTGCACAATCTGATTTTACCGACATAGAACTTTCCAACATGAAAATCAATGGGCTAAATCCAAAAAGCAAAAAAGACAGAATTCGATTTGCTGAAAAAAACAATCTAATCGATGAGTTAAAGAAAGTGCCGCATTTCTGGAATGAATATCAGGGCAAAATTATAGACTTTACAGGTCATTCACAGTTTGTAGAAACAGGACTTGCTGCTGATACAAATGACAATCGATATAAAAAAGATTGACTGTTAGGTCATTATGTTTGTGTGACTCCTGATAAATATATTATGACCAGGATGCTATAATGTCAGACATAAAAAGAAGCCTAGAAAATCTTGCAGATGCTCTATCCCGAATAGAAAATAAACCTGCCCCTCGTGCAGAAATAAAAGACAGAGAACTGTCCGGTAACAAGATACACGGGGGCAAAATTACTAGGTTTGCTTCCACTGGCATTGTGGACGAGTCCGGTGTTCCAGTTCTTGCAGTAAAAAATGATGGTATACATGTTGCTTCTGCTCATATTGATACCATAGAGTCTGACATCACAGTCCAAAAAGATTTAGAAGTCAAAGGAGTCCTTACTGCTTCTAGATTATGTGTAGATGAAATTTCTGCAAATATAAAACACGAAAAAACAACGCCTCTGGAATTCAGAGGAGAAGACAGCCCTGCTTACAATAAGGGACTGATATGGACGTCATCCAAAACAACCAAACAATTTGTTCTGCATAGCAATCCTGATCGACTGTTTTCTTCGGAAAGCATAGACTTGCATCGTGATCAAAGCTACATGATAGATAGATCTGTGGTTTTATCCAAAACCAGTCTAGGTAATGATATAATAGACAGCAACCTAAAAAAGTTAGGTACCCTTAGACAATTAAATGTTTCAGGGAATGTAGATATAGACGGAATAGTAAAGTATCATGCGGACACAGAACAATTAAGTATAGGTTGCGATGATCCAAAAGGCATACTTTCTTTAGAAAGCTTAGACCATCAATTTGTTATAGACGCAGATGTCAAAGACTGGAAAATGGGTACTTGGACTACAGCAGATCTGCATATCATAACAGACGATACTCCTCGTATATCTATCAGCCAAGCAGGCACTACCACCGTACATAGCAAAAGTGTTTTTCAGGAAAGTGTTGGAATCAAGTCTAAAAACCCTCTGCCTGACGTGGATCTTACTGTTGCAGGTGCTGTGAGATTTCAAAACAAAAAACAGGAAGTCCGAAACGGTGTTCCTGAGACAGGTGCATACTCCAAAGGCGATATTGTGTGGAATGATGATCCAAAGTCAGGAAGCTATATAGGTTGGGTGTGTGTAAGAGAAGGAACACCCGGAACCTGGCGACCATTTGGCCAAATTGCCAATTAAAATAATATATATATTTTCCCTGTGCCACTGTAAATACTACAGTTGAGGGAGATTCTGAGGTGCAAAACCACTACGACAAAACAAAACAAGAAGTAAAATACTGGCAATATGCTGCATGGACACTACCATTTGTGGCCTTGGCTATCATTGCTGTTACCTATTTTGTAGGCTGGCATACATGGTATGCTATATCAGTAACAAGCACAGTGGTTGTTTTTTTTAGTGTGGCAGTTTTTTGGTGGTGGTGGGCACTGGATAAAACTGTTTTGATTTTTAAGAGCTTTGAAGAAATTGCACGATCTTTTGGTTTAATACAAAAAGAAATAAGCGAAACAAAAAATGAACTACAAAAAAGCCATAGTGATAGGGAACGGAGAAAGCAGGACTAGCATCGATCTTGAAAAAATTTCTTCATTTGTTATAGGCTGTAATGCCATTGTAAGAGATTTATCCGTTGACCAGGTTGTTTGTGTAGACAAAAAGATACTGAAAGAAGTAGCAACAGCAGCAACAAGCACTACTGAAATCTTTACATCACAAAGACTGCAATCGTATGTAAAAAGAACAACTCGACCTCTTCCTTCTTTGCCTTACGCTGGAACAACTAGACCAGACGATCCTACACACTGGGGGAGCGGTCCTTATGCTGTTCTTCTTGGGGCTTTACAATTTTTCCAAGTTGAATTAATAGGGTTTGATCTCTACGGCAACAATAAATTTATCAACAATGTATATAAAGGCTCTAATAATTATGATGCTGACACACATAGAGCAGTAGATCCAAGATACTGGATTCATCAAATCGGTCGAGTTTTCGAATGCTTCTCTCAAACTGAATTCGTCATTTATCAAACGCCTGATTGGCAATTGCCTGAAAAATGGAATTGTGTCAATGTTTCAGTTGACAAGATAAGTAATTTCACATACAATTAACATTGTGGACTTTGACGCTCACCCCACTTTAAATATTCTGCGTGTCTATTTACAAAGGAGAAAATAGATGGCAATCGAAATTAAATCAACAAAACGTTTTAAATATCTTCCCTGTGGTCATGCACAGTATTTTGATCAAGAACCAGACGGATCGCCCGGTGAATGTGCCTCAATTCACGGGTATGATAGAGAAATAGAATTCACCTTCGCAGGAGAAATTGACGAGCATGGCTGGATAGTTCCTTTTGGTGAACTAAAACCTATCAAAAATTTCCTTGAGTATTACTTTGATCATGTAACGGTACTTCCTGCAGATGATCCTCGACTAGAAGTTATTACCAAAGAACTTACAGTTCCTGGTGGACTATTAGGTACAGTTCGTATTCTTCCTTCAGGGGTGTCAATGGAGATGAGTTCGTTATTTATTTGGGAGCATGTTAATGCTTATGTATACGAAGTTACACAAGGCCGTTGCTATGTAGAGCGGGTAGAAGTATTCGAGCATGATAGGAACGCAGGACAGGTCGTTGTTGACAGCGACACAGCCCGGTCTGCAGCAGAGAAAACAGTAGCAGAAGGTAAACTGTTGCCTTGCGAATCACACTGGGCATGGGAAGCACCTAGAGACGCAGTTTCTCGCCTTCAAGGGTGACGTTTGGCTAAAGTAGATAAAAGCCAATATTCTAAGGCAGAATGGCAAAAAATACGAAAGCAGAGAAGACAAGAAAAATCTGCAAAACAAGCAGAAGATTCTTACTCTTCTCCGTTTCCTTCCCAATATAACATAGTCTGTGTTAAACACGGTAAAAAATATTCTGCAGAGTATGTGAACACTTTGTACAGAATGTGTAAAAGAAATTGCACACTCGACTTTGAATTTGTTTGTCTAACAGACGACACAAAAGGACTAGACGAAAAAATAAGAACCGTTGCATTGCCTGTTGATCTGAAAGGATGGTGGGCAAAGCCTTATGTTTTCTCAAACAATCTTGGCCTTGAAGGTGTTATTCTTTACATGGATCTTGATGTTGTTATAGCCGGCAACATAGACAAACTGTTTACTCACTCTCCCTATCAATGGTTCATTATCAGAGACTTTACACGAGCGATGAGGCCGAATTGGCAGAAATACAATTCCAGTGTTATAAGATTTAATGCAGGTCAGCTAGACCATCTATGGCAAGACTTTAAACACAATCAAATAATGTACCAAAAAAAATTCTTTGGCGATCAAGATTGGTTATATCATGTTTCCGACCCCAAGCCTCAATTTTGGCCAGACAGTTGGATACTGAGCTGGAAATGGGAAGTCAGAAAAAGCAAACAGTTCGACAAAGGCGGACGTAGAGGATTTAGAAAATTCCGCGATGTTGAGAATGTTACTCCAAGACCAGAATGCTGTGTAACTGTGTTTCATGGTGATCCTAACCCAGAACTAGTAGAAGATCCCTGGGTAGTGAATAATTGGAGATAGTGTTGCTTTTTGCGTGGAAAGAGTTTATAATTAACTATGTTTAATCAATCAGTACATCGTCTGGGTTTTGCTTGTAAATTCCTAGATCCAGACCAAGCACAAAATAAAAAACTTCTGGAACAGTCTCAGAGGCCGCTAAACACAAGAGGAACCACAGTAGCCTGGCTTAACAGGCAAACTGTGGAAGATGCAGAACAGAGACTGTGGGACTTGATGGTTCACAATATTGAATCATACAAGAAGCTGATTACATATGCAGGCAATTTGCCTAAAAACCTCAGAATGGTTCGATTGGGCAGCGATTGTCTTCCTGTATATACAGAACCCACCTGGCGTTATTTTTGGAAAAAAAGCGATGTTCGACGATACTGCGAAACACACTTTGCCGAAGTAGGCGAAACTGCTCGAAATCTTGATGTTCGCTTGTCAATGCATCCTGGCCAATTCTGTGTACTAGCTTCGGATAATCCTGACATTGTAACCCGGTCTATAGAAGAATTTGAATATCATGCAGACATGATTCGCTGGATGGGATACGGCGTGTGTTTTCAGGATTTCAAATGTAATGTTCACATTTCAGGCAGACAAGGACCTCTGGGTATCCGACGAGCATTGTCTCAGTTGTCCCCAGAAGCACGAAACTGCATCACTATAGAGAACGATGAGATGTCTTGGGGCCTGGATGCTTCTCTTGAACTTGTTGATGACGTTGCTTTGGTCCTAGACATCCATCATCATTATATCAAAACCGGTGAATACATTACACCAGCAGACGATAGATTCAGCCAAATCATAGACAGTTGGCGAGGCGTTAGACCTGCAATACACTACAGTGTGTCTAGAGAAGACCTATTGGGCTGGCATGATGCAAGTCGCAAGCCCGAACTTGATTCTTTGCTTGAACAGGGTTATAAGAAACAAAAGCTAAGAGCACATTCTGATTATATGTGGAACAGTGCCTGCAACGACTGGGCTTTGGAGTTTTTACCGTACAGTGATATAATGTGCGAAAGCAAAATGAAAAATCTTGCCACAATAGATTTACATGATTACTGGAAGAGATTGAGAATCAAAGCCGCCTAATAAATATTTCAAGGAGAACACAATGAGTTTTTTATCACGAATGTACAACACCGGCGTTACTGCAAAGACGCAACCGGAGTCTACAAAAAATCCCAACAGAGTTGCCGGAGGTTTGAGAGCACAAGGCGTGGATACTTTAAGTATACTCGGGGAAGACGGGCAAGAAAGGAAGATTCCCACACATCGATATGTTGCTAGCCTCGAAGAACAAATCAAAAAACAACGGGCGGCAATCGATGTTTTAGAAAGAAAGCTCGCCCGTTTAGAAAGTGCACAACAGCAAATTTCAGCAAGATTTAGCCGTTAATTACTTTTACAATATCTGCCTTTTTCATACTGCTGTTTACTTTAATGCCTTTTTGCTTGGCATACTCTAGTAGTTGAGTTTTTGTCATTCCACTTAGATCCGCTGCTTTTTTTACCGGCTTGTCTTTCTTAGCCTTTACTGGCTGCGGTTTCTGCTTTGCCTGCAGAACAACAGGTTCCTCCTTACCAAAGAATAGATCTTTTAACCATTCAAGCATGTCTTAAGTCTCCTTTTTACAAGCATTATTTACATAAATACTAAAAAGGTGCTTACAAAATGAAACGATTAACACTGGATAGAATAACTGGTAAGAGAGCAGACAACAAGAATGATTATCTGCAGATTAAGCCGGAACACCCTGATAATCTAGCAGAAGTTGAACGCCCTAAGCCTGTTCGTTCTACAAAGAAACACAGGAACGTAAAAAATGGAAAATGGCATTACTAGATTAAAACAGTGGGCAATTCAAAGAATACAAGAAAGAACCACACTTGACGGTATAATACTAATTGCAGCAGGAGTGACATATTTGATCTTTAAGCCTATTGCTTCCGTAGTTGCCTATGGTGCAATTCTGTACGGACTTTACACAATATTAAGATCGGACTAAAGGCTGCTGATCGGCCTGCTTGAGCTTGCTGTCATACTCCACATCTTTCTCTTCTCAGCACCTCTTTTCTGAGCAAATTTTTTTGAATCACATTTATCACACACATGAAACACATTATTGTTTAATCGATTTGGATCCATTTTGCTGCGTTCTCTAGTAAATTCAGTGCCGCAGCAGTCACACCTAAGCTTCGCTAGACTGTAATTCCTTGTGTATTCGTGAATCTTTCCCAATTTGCTTGATCTGGTGTGCCTGGATGATTTTGTAATTTCGCCTAGATACATAAGTATATTTACATTAAGGTTATAAAATTTCTCGATAAATACTACAGGAGCAAGCAATGGCAATTACCTTAACCGAAGCAGCACACAATCATATAGAACAAATTTGTGAAAAAAATCCAAATCAATTGGTGTGTCTCAGCCTAAAAGGAGGCGGTTGTGCAGGTTTTGAATACAAGTGGAGCATGATTGATCATAATCAAACAAACGAAAATGATAAAATTATTGGTTCTTTGGTTATAATAGAACATGCCCTTCCTTTTTTAGAGGACGTAGAAATAGATTTTGTGTCAGAAATGCTTGGAACAAAGCTGGTAATTAACAACCCTAATGTAAAATCTGCATGTGGTTGCGGCGAAAGTATAGGATTTTAACGGAGCACTAAATGGCTAGAAGAGAAATTGACATCGGCGTTGAAGGCAACGACGGAACTGGCGATTCTATTAGAGAAAGTTTTAGAAAAACCAACGAAAACTTTCAACAACTTTTTGCAGTATTTGGCGAAGGAGGCCAGATTGATTTTACAGCACTGTCTGACACTCCAGACGAGCTGACTCCAAACACAATTCCGCTAGTAGATCCTTCAGGAAATTTACTAAACCTAGTAGAACTAGCTTCTAACAGTGCCATCGATCCAAATGCTATAGACACTATTACCTTTGATACCAGTCTGGAAGGAAAGCTAATCATAAGCACTGCTTTTAGAAGATTGTCTGACGACACTTCTCCTACGCTGGGAGGTCCTTTAAACACAAATAACAGAGGTATTGCTAAAGTAGCAATTTCTCAATCTGCTGTAAACGAATTTAATACCAGATATAACGAATCTATCACCATCGACGATCTTGTTATTACAAAAGGATTTGCTGATTCAAGATATGTGTCGGGCGAAATTCCAATAAGGGTTGACAAGGAACCAGAAGATAGAAGCGCCTTTATTAAGATTATAGACAGTTATAATAACGGCAACCTTGTCATACCTTCTCATGGATTTACTAGACTAATTAACGGCAGCGAATTCGAATTCAGTTCTCGATTTGAAGATCCTCAAGGATTGACCTCTGGACAGACATATTTTTTGCGTTTTGTAGATGCGGACGAACTAGCTGTTTATAGCAATAGGGCTGATGCTGTTACAGGCGACGCCTCAGTTGCTGAAAACAACAAGATATTTGTAAGTGGTGTAATTGATTTACAAGACGAGCACGAGATAACTGATACTTCTTTCAACTTCGACCTACAAGGAAATTTTCCAGAAGATGTAGCTTTGCCTCGAGAAAGTATAACAAGACGGCAAGGAGACAGAATGGAGGGGCCTCTTTTGTTGCATGACCATCCAGGAGACCTTGCTGGCTCGGGAGAGGTTTTTGGATCAGACGATTTGCAAGCGGCAACAAAATTTTACGCAGATAATTCAACTTTCGTAAGCACGGAAAACATTTATGTTGCTACTTCGGGCGACGACAGCATGGAAGGTGTTCCGCGAGGATCAGAAGGCAGGGCATTTAATTATGCTTTCAGGACGATTAACGCTGCTGCTGTAAAAGCTGAAGAAATTATAAGAACCAGCCCTCCTGAACCAGGCCCTTATTTCCAAACTGTAACAACAAATAATGGCAACCTAGAAAGCGAAATTACCACTGCAGGAATTGTCAACCCTCAGTTTGGCCAAACAAGAAAACTACTGCAAATTAACGAAGATTACATTGCAGCAGAATTTATAAACTATATTAAATTTGAATTTCCT
>Ga0207421_10007614_pt1 | contig 11477 bp, 7 predicted proteins | sample SodLakKL_010_SED_4_FD_187542 | JGI IMG/M metagenome (GOLD analysis project Ga0207421, IMG submission 187542) | Alkaline sediment microbial communities from Lake Tanatar, Kulunda Steppe, Russia - 8KL_010_SED (SPAdes) (version 2) | ecosystem: Environmental > Aquatic > Non-marine Saline and... | reverse complement strand
GCGGGTCCTCGCATCATTTCGTAATTTCCGTGCCACCTCGAAGCCCTCGTCGGGAGTGGTCATCATGACGTCCAGGACGATCGCATCAGGCTGTTCTTCCCGTGCCTTGTCCATCCCCTCGGCACCATCATAGGCACTCGTTACGGCGTATCCCGCGTCGGTGAGCCTCTTTTCGTTCACGGCCACAAAATCGGCATCATCGTCGATCAAGAGGATCTTCTGCATGGTAAGCACCCTCCCTTTCTTGCCGAATTCCCAAACTATCGCCAATCGCGTTGTCTAACCCGACTGCAGCGGTTGCCCGCGATCCTCACCGAGCAGGTCCGGAGCCAAATCCGGGGCGGAACGCCGTGGGATGGTAATCACCACCCGGGTTCCTACCCCCTCTTCGGAATCCACCTGTATGCTCCCGCGGTGCATCTTCACAATACCGTAAGCAATCGGCATTCCCAAGCCTGTCCCCTTGCCCGGATCTTTCGTGGTGAAAAAGGGCGTAAACACGCGGGACATATTGGATTCCGAGATGCCCACTCCATTATCCTCCACACAAATAACCACTTCATCCTCGTCATCGCTGCATCGGGCCGACAGAGTGATGCGCCCCTCGTCCCCTATGGCATCCAAACCGTTATTGAGGAGATTGATCAGTACCCGACGCATCTGGCCGGGATCGATCTCGACGAGCACATCTTCGCTAAGATCAAAGTGAAATTCGAGCTCTGCGGTGTCTGGTAATCCCTTGGCGAAATCATTCGCAACGTCCCTGAGGTACTCGCCGAGATACAGCTCCTCCTTTTGCACACGCGATTGACGCGCAAAGTTGAGCAGACCCGTGACGATATCGCGGCACCGTGCCGCTTCCCGGCGAATCGTGACCACGTAATCTTGTACATCCTCTGGCACGGCTTCCTCCCGGATCAGGTCCGCATAAAGCAGTATCCCCCCGAGTGGGTTGTTCAGCTCGTGTGCCACGCCCGCCGAAAGCTGCCCGAGCGAAGACAGTTTCTCCGCCTGAACCAGTTCCTCCTGCGTTTCCTGTAGTTTGTCGTACGTGGTATGCAGCTCACGATAAGAATACTCGAGTTCTCCCAGGGCCTCTTCCAACTGGTCGACCATGTACGGCAAACACATCTCCGGCTCAGCCAGCCCCTGGTAAACGGCGATGGCCTTATCGCGGCAGGTGGGATATCCGCACGCCCCGCAGTTCAGCTCATCACCGGGCTCGTCTTTTCCAACACGACGGAGAATGCGGCGGATCTCTTCCTCCCCGGGCATGGGCATGGAGGTGCCCCGCGGGCGGAACCTACGCGCCAGCGTAAACCCCTCCGGCAACGGCGCCGGCTCTTTCGCAAAGCGCTCGCGCTGTTCGCGCGTATACTTGACGACCTTCTCCATTCGCTCCATCAGCGATAGATCTGATTCGATCACGGGACCATCAATGCATCCCTCGCAAAAGAGTAGGTCCACGAAATCATAGTCGACCCGGCCATTGGCGAGGGAACGAACCACATCCTCGACATCACCCTTGCCCTCGGCGACTAGCACGGAGTCATCAAGCAAGTCCGCCGTCATTGCTGCCGACTTCACCAATCCCCCTGAGACGGCGAACAGCCGCGCAAGCGACGGATGCGGGGGATCGAAATCACGGTCCTTCAGCGTGACAGGATCGATATCCTCTTCCGCAAACATACAATTCAGTTCCCGAAACGTCAGCGCGAGCTCCGGGTCATCATCTTCCGTAAAACCCCAGTCGACTTCGGCTTTCTTCGCCGTACACGGGCCGAAGAAAGCAATCACGGGCTCGGGTTCGCCCTGGTCGCGAGCCCGCCCCTTAAGGTAACGAGACAACGCGACCATCGGCGAAACGATTGGGACCATGTGTTTCATCAAGTCCGGGTTATGCTTTTCGATGTAATTGACCACGGCCGGACAGGGCGTGGAGATGAATGGCCCCCCGTTGCCCGATTGCTCCTCGTTTTCCTGCTCGCGCATGAATTCTGCGTATGCATCGGCTACGAGTTCTGCGCCGTAGGCTACCTCGACGATGGAGTCAAATCCCAACGCGGCCAAGCCGGCCACGACTTGACCCGGGCGATAGTCGGGGAAGGAAGCCACAAAGGAGGGCGCCAGGATTGCCACGACGGGTCGCTCACCCGCGAGCATTTCCCGTAAACGCGGGATATCGTCGCGATATGTCTTTGCCTCCTGATGACATACGCGCAGGCACGTGCCGCAGGATATACAAAGATCATCTACGACCTCGGCCTGTCCGCCGATCACGCGGATCGCCTTCACCGGGCATTCCCTTACACAGTAGTAGCATCGCCGACACTGATCCGGAGCGGTAAACACTACACCCATCCTGTGCGCCCTCCCTTCCTAGGCCACATCAACTGCAAGGGCTCAGCTCACTACTCGGACGCCTCGTCTTCGGCCGAGAACTGTGAACGACCGCGATACTGCGTGTGAAGGAGCGCGTGGCTCCGGTCACTGAGCGGCGACTCGAGGTAGTCTTCATATGCCTTCTGGATTTCCGGGTTCTCGTGGGAGAACCGGAGCACGCGTTTTTCGTCGATCTCGTACAGTTCGCCCGCGAGCTCGGCCGTTCTCTGGAGGTCCGCACCATAGGGCTGGCCACCACCGCCAACGCATCCACCTGGGCAGGCCATGATCTCGATGAACGCGTAATCCGTTTCACCGGAGGCCACACGATCCATCACACGGCGGGCATTGCCCAACCCATGGATGACCGCCCCACGTACGACAGCACCATCGGGCAAGGTGAGTTCGATTTCCTTGACGCCTTCTAGTCCGCGCACGGCCTCGAAGTCCTCGGGGCCGGGGTTTTCCCCCGTAAGCAGGTAGAACACGGTTCGCAGCGCCGCTTCCGCCACACCACCGGTTGCACCGAAGATTGCGCCCGCGCCAGAAGATGCGCCGAGGAAGCGATCGAATTCGCCTGGCTCGAGCACCTCAAAGTCCATGCTCATCTCGCCAAAGGCACGGATCAATTCGCGCGTCGTGATGACCGCATCGACGTCTCGGCCACCCTCGGTTTCCATTTCTGGCCTTTCCGCCTCGAACTTCTTAGCCGTACAAGGCATCACCGCTACTACACGGATATTCTCCGCGGGAACGTCCATCTGCTCGGCCCAATAGTTCTTCACCATCGCACCCAGCATCTGCTGCGGGGATTTGCAGGTGGACAGCTTCTCCAGCGAATCGGGATAGAAGTGCTCGGCAAACTTGATCCACCCGGGCGAGCAGGAGGTGATCAATGGCAGAGGCCCACCCTCCTGGATCCGATGCAGGAGCTCGGTGCCCTCTTCCATTATGGTCAGGTCCGCCGCATACTGCGTATCGAACACCTGCGCGAATCCCATCTCCCTAAGGGCCGTGACCATCCGGGCCTCGGCATCCCCCCCGGACATACCGTACACGTGAGCCAGTGCAGCCCGTACCGCGGGAGCGGTCTGGACAACGGTCACGAGGGCGTCGTCCGCCAGGTATCGCCATACCCGGCTAAGATCGCTTCTTTCAACCAGTGCGCCCGTGGGACAAATGGCAACGCACTGCCCACAGTTGACGCACGTGGTCGAAGCAAGTTCGTCGTCGAACGCGGGGAGCACAAAGCTATCAAAACCTCTTCCCGCGTGGTCAATCGCGGCCACACCCTGGACCTCGTCGCATACGCGAACGCATTTGCCACAGAGTATGCACTTCTCGGGATCGCGAACAACGCTCGGGCTGCTGCGATCGACGGGGTGACTGCGATGCTCTCCGCGTCGCCATGCCCGCTCTCGAATTCCTGCATCCTCGGCCATCTGCTGCAGATCGCAGTCGCCCGCCCGCATGCAGTAGAGGCAGTCATCGGGGTGGTTGGCGAGCATCAGCTGGATCATTTGTTTTCTGGCCAATAGCACGCGTGGCGTGTTGGTCCTGATCTTCATCCCATCGGTGGCCGGCTCCGCACAGGAAGGTACGAGCGTCTTCCGTCCTTCCACCTCCACGGAGCATACACGGCAGGAACCGGTGGGTTCGAGACCCTCGATGTGGCACAACGTGGGTATGCGTACCTGGGCCTTGTTTGCCGCATCGAGAATGGTGGATCCCGCATCGACTGCCACGGGACGACCGTTTACCGTAACATTGATCTTAGACATTATCGTCTCTCCCCCCTACCTAACCTTGATAGCCCCGAAGGGACAGAACTGACGGCAGGTGCCACAATTGATGCACTTTTCGGTAGCGATGTAATGTGCATGTCGCTTTTCACCAATAATCGCATCATCGGGGCATCTGCGGACACACAGTCCACATCCAGTACAAAGCTCGGGGTCGATGTAATACTCCAACAGCGCAGTGCACACGCCGGACGGACACCGGCGCTCGAACACGTGCGCGTTGTACTCGTCTTGGAAATACTCCAATGTGCTCAGGATCGGATTCGGCGCCGTCTGTCCAAGCCCACATGCCGCCGTATCCTGGATGACCTTCGCCAAATCCTCCATCATGGTGACGGCCTGGAAACGGAGCAGGCTCTCCTCGGGCGACTCATCGCGGTGGGCCCGAACAATCCCATTGAGGGTCTCCTTGAGTCGGGCGCAGCCCTCGCGACAGGGTAGGCACTTGCCACAGGATTCCGAGGCGGTGAAATCGAGGAAGAACTTCGCGACATCCACCATGCACGTATCTTCATCCATTACCACCATTCCGCCGGATCCCATCATGGCACCGGCCTCGACGAGCGAATCATAATCCACCCGCGTATCGAGGAGATGCTCGGGCAGACATCCACCCGATGGACCACCGATTTGCACCGCCTTAAAGGCCTTGTCATCCTGCACGCCACCACCAATATCAAAGATGATGTCGCGAAGGGGCATTCCCATCGGTGCCTCGACGAGTCCGCTGCGCTTGACCTTGCCCGCCAATGCAAAGACCTTGGTGCCCGGACTGTTCTCGGTACCATAACGGCGGAAGGCTTCTGCCCCATCTGCAAGGATAAAGGGAACGTTCGCCACGGTCTCGACATTGTTGATATTGGTCGGCTTACCCCACAGTCCCGACTGTGCGGGGTACGGTGGACGAGGACGAGGCATCCCGCGCTTGCCCTCGATCGAGGCGATCAGGGCCGTCTCTTCTCCACAGACGAAGGCACCTGCCCCCTTCTTGATGAGGAGTTCGAACGAGAAGTCCGTACCGCAAATACCGTTCCCGAGGTAACCGGCCTCCTCGGCCTGGGCAATCGCGTCGGTGAGCCGGCGGATCGCCAGCGGGTACTCGGCACGACAGTAGACATAACCCTTGTCTGCCCCGATCGCGTAAGCAGCGATAGCGAGGCCTTCGATAACGGCGTGCGGATCGCCCTCGAGGATCGACCGATCCATGAAAGCACCCGGGTCTCCTTCGTCGGCATTGCATATGATGTATTTCTGATCACCGGGCGCGTCGTGGGCAAACTGCCACTTCAGTCCCGTGGGGAATCCGGCTCCCCCACGCCCACGTAAACCGGAGGTCTTGACCTCCTCGACCACCTCGGCCGGAGACATCTCCAGGGCGCGCGCGAGCCCGCGATACCCACCCGCGGTGAGGTACTCTTGTAAAGACTCGGGGTCGATGATACCCGAGTTTTTCAACACGAGGCGTTTCTGGTGCCTGAAGAACGGTGTTTCCCACAGCACGGGAACATCCCGCAGCTCGATAACTTCTCCGGGATCACTATGTGTGCCCAGGACGAATTCTGTCGGCAGCTCCCCACCTTCGGCAACCATGTCCCAGAGACGCTCGGCATTATCCAATGTCACGGGACCGAAGGATACCCGCGGCCAGCCCGGGATCTCGACATCCACGATCGGCTCCACGGTGCAATAGCCAAGACAGCCGGTCCTTTTCAGTTGGAAGGCATCGGGAGCGGCCTCTCCTATCTTATCGGCAAAATAATCGTGGATCTTGTTGGCACCCGCGGCCATACCACAGGTCCCCGTGCCCACGATGATTGTAATGGTATCTTTCGTGGGATTCATTGTGCCTTACGCTCCTTCGCACGAATATCTCTGACTAGTTTCAGCGCCTTCTGTGCCGTCATATGACCGTGGAATTCATCGTTCACATTTACCAGCGGCGCCATACTGCACGCGCCCAGGCAGGCGACGCTATCGACAGTAAATAACCCATCCTTGCTGGTGGAGGCGTCCTCCAGACCCAGTTCGGCGCGAAGGACCGAGAAGATCTCTGAAGCGCCTTTGACGTGACATGCGGTCCCACTGCAGATCTGGATGTAATTTTTCCCGAGTGGTTCGAGGCGGAACTGGTTATAAAAGGTCGCAACCCCATAAACCCGCGCCTCGGATAGTCCAAGATAATCGGCGATGCGCGCCACCTCGACCCGCGGAAGGTATCCGAACTCTTCCTGGGTAGCCTGCATCAATGGTATGAGGGTACCCGGATCCGACGCATCGAAAGGCCCGTAGGCGCCCGAGGATACTGCCGTTGGAGGCGGCAGTCGATGGGCACGGGATCCGGTACACTGGCAAACATTAGCCTCTTGCATGGTGGATCGTAACTCCCTCCGCTTGTGGCCTTTTCTGGCCCCCGGGTACCCGTCGCGAGTACCCGCTCGATATCGACTAATCCCCTATAACACCTTCCAGCGCCCGGTGGGCGATAAGCGCAATGGCCCCACCCGCCAGAGCGGTAATCAACTGTGGTACACCCATGGCCGCAGCCACTGGAGGCGGTACGGTGACAAACACCCGGACCGCGGTGGCCAAGACCGCAAACTTCGCAAACGCTGCCGCGATGAGGGCCAAGTAGGGTTGACGGCGCCTCAGGTAGAAGAACAATAGCACCAGGACCATGTTTCCGAGGGCAATGAACGGGATCATCGGCCCCAGGGGGGCAGCAAGAATCCCCCGCTGCCACGCAATCACGGGGGTCAACGACCCGATAATGACACCGGCAGCGGGCCCAACCAGAAGGGCGCTGAGTATCAACATGGCGTTAATCGCCGGGCCCGTGACAGGCTGGGGCAAGCCCAGAAGCTGAAACGCCAGAGTCAGCGCTAGCAGGATTGCAGTACGGGTAATCCAACGTGTTGTGGATAGGCTTCGAGTTGTATCTACGCTCATCACGCCACCTCCCGGTGAAACGTTTGCCTTCTACATTCCAGCACAAGACTAGAGACTGTGACTCCCCGGGTCAACCCTAGGCCAACCAGCCCCGGAAAGAGGATACCAAACCTTCATGTGAACCGTATCACAAAGGGGGTTGTTACGCAATTCACATATGATGACGAATTTCGGAAGACAGGAGGGGTTTCACCGTAGCGTTGCGAGCCCGCGCGCGAGGTGACAGTTTAAGCCTCGTGCCCACGGGCCGGTGAGTCCACCTTCCCTTGGGCGAGCAGGTACCCCAAGCGCGAGTGTCTTTCCCGCACTTTATCGTTTCCGATCATCATCCGCACCGCCCTGTTCTGCCCTACTAGCATGAGGAGATTCTGCGCCCGTGTCACCGCAGTGTACAGAAGGTTCCTCTGGAGCATGATGTAGTGGCTCGTACTCACCACGGTAATCACGGCCGGATACTCGCTGCCTTGGGACTTGTGCACGGTGCTCGCGTACGCTAAGGTCAGTTCGTTCAACTCCCGGCGCCCATACCAAACCCTTTCCCCGTCAAAGTCGATCTCAAGTGTATCCTCCTCAACCTCCGCATCATCCGGCGAGAGCACATCGACAACCATACCTTGGTTTCCGTTAAATACACCGAACTGTCCCTTCTCGTAATTGTTACGCAGGCACATGACCTTGTCACCCATCCGATACGTCACGGCCCCAAACTTGATCTCTGCCAGCCCCGGCACCGGGGGGTTCATCCGTTGCTGGATCTGCACGTTCAGGTTGGCAACCCCGGCCGGCCCCCGATGCATGGGACTCAAGACCTGTAGGTCCGAAAGATCGTAGGGGCCCCGGTGCACCAAATCATCCACCAGCTTGACGACGGCCTGGCAGACGTTTTCGGGAGACTCGCGCTTGACGAAGCGGCTTTGGCCCCGGGGGGAGAACCTCGGCATCTCCCCGTTGTTGATTCGATGTGCATTGATCACGATATCCGACACCTCGTCCTGTCGATAGATCCGGCTGAGCCGAACCACAGGGAGAGCGCGGGAGCGAATGATATCGCGGAGGAAGTTCCCAGGCCCCACGGAAGGAAGCTGATCGGCATCCCCGACGAGAATCAATCGCATGGAATCGGGTACTGCATCCAGCAACCGTGCAGCCAGTTCAATATCCACCATCGATGTCTCATCCACGATGAGGACATCACCTTCCAGCGGGTCTTCGGCATCATGGCGAAAAACCGGCTGCCCTTCGACGAATCCATAACCAAGTAGGCGGTGGATGGTGGTCGCCTCGCGACCGGCCACTTCGCCAAGGCGACGAGCAGCCCGCCCCGTGGGGGCCGCCAGTAACACCCGCAAGCCTCCGGCAAAGAACTCCGAAGCTTCGATAATCCCGCGAACAATGGTGGTCTTCCCCGTCCCCGGCCCCCCGGTAATCACCATTACCCCCGAAGAAAAACTATCGGCGACTGCGCGTTTTTGTTCCGCAGCATATTCGATACCGAGCCTTCTCTCGGCCATCTCCGTTGCGCGGAAAACCATATCCTGGGAAGGCGCCCGTACGGCACCGGCGCGATGGATATGCAGGAGCCTTCTGGCCACATGTCGCTCGGCATCGAGATAAGCGGGAAGGTACATCGCATCATCTGTGTTGACGATCTCTCCTGCACTTTCGGACATGAGTAGCGCACCGCGCACATCTTCGAGGGAAGGGGCATCGGACTCCATCGGGTTGGACTCGGTTTCCAATAGCTGGGCCGCGCGATTGAGTAGCTTCTCCCGCGGGAGAAAAGTGTGGCCCTCGGACTCCGCGGCGCGCCGAAGGAGATATACCAGGGCCGCACGAAGCCGACCAGGCGAACGAGGATCCACGCCGGCCGCCATCGCAATTGCATCCGCTCTTCGGAACCCGATGCCGAAGACATCGTGGGTCAAACGATAAGGATCACGCCGAATGACGGCAATCGTATCGTCTCCATACTCGCCGTACAGCTTGACCGCCATATTGGCCGTGAGACCCAGCCCGGTCAGGTACGTCACCACCTCCTGGAGATTTCGGTGCTTTTCGAAGGACTCGACGAGCTGCTCCTTCTTCGTAGCGGCAATCCCCGGAACTTCCAGTAACCTGTGGGGCTCATCGGTAATCACCTCGAACGTTTTTTCGCCGAAACGATCCACGATGCGCGATGCCATCTTCGGACCAATGCCCCGGATAAGCCCACTCGAAAGGTATGCGATCATCCCCCGCCGGCTGGTTGGGGGTTGTGGTTGATAGCTCTCGGCACGAAACTGTTCACCAAAGCGCGGGTGCACATCCCAACGCCCTACGAACCGATACTCAAGGTCCTCCTCGACCTCGTGAAATTCACCCACCACGGTCGCCGTCCCACCGTCGGTTTCTACAGACAACACTTTCCATAGGGAATCCGGCGCCTGGTATCGCACACTCAATACGCGTGCGGATAGGGTATCCTTCTTCATCTTTTGACCGTCCATCCTATTGCGCTCCCTCGCCATGTTCTATGGTATCGCAAAGGCACCCAATGAGGGGCTTTCGCCCAAGCACACGCGCACTCCTGTTCGTCGTCTTCACATGCAACCCGGCAAGTGATAGCATATTCCTATTGAAATTCGGCGCTCGAAACATCGCGATGATCGCCGCGAGCAAGGGGGGCATAGAGCATGGAACTATTCGGAATCCTGGCCGCATTCGCGGGCCTGATGATCATGATTAGTCGTCGCGTACCATTGTCGCTCGCCATGCTCGTCGCCTCCCTCGTCGTCCTCATCTTCGCTGGTGTGGGACCACAGGGCATATTCAACGTCATCGTAGATGCGGTCACCCACCGGGATACAATTGACCTCATGACCATCGTGGCATCGATCACCGTCATGTCCCACATCCTGCAGAAATTTGGTTACTTCGACAAGATGGTCGAGTCGCTTCGGGTCTTGCTGCGAAGTGATGGTCTTACCCTCATGTTTATCCCCGGCCTCGTGGGTTGCATGCCCATGACCGGCGGTGCCATCGTGTCGGCGCCCATGGTATGGGGGCTCGGCAAGGAAATCCAGTTGTCGCCCGAAAGACAGTCAGCGGCAAATATCATTTTCCGGCACAGCTGGTATTTCGTGTTCCCTTTCCTGCCGACGTATATCATGGCCGCACGGCTTGTGGACATCGAAATCTACGAGATGATCGCGATGTTTTGGCCGCTCACTGTGGTCATGATGGTGGCCGGATATTACTTCATTCTCCACCCCGAGCTGAAGCAGGTCGGAAGCCATTCGCGACCTTCGCTAAAAGGGACATCAACCACTCGGTCTCTTTACACCTTCGCCCGTTATGCTTTCCCCCTGATTCTCGGGCTCGCTCTTTACATGGGTTTCCGTGTTCACCTGGCACTCGCCCTCATGATCGGACTCGCGGTCGCCCTGGTACAAATCCTGTTCCTTAATGGAGTCGGGCGCTCGTCGGCACTGGAAATCCCGCGTACGATATGGCAGGGTATCGATTTTGCGCTGGTCGGCACGATGGCGGCAATCATGATCTTCCGCGGCGCAGTGGATCAAACCACCGCATTCAACCAGATGATGAATACTATGATGGATGCGGGGATACCCCTATACCTGGTGGCCGGTGCCCTAGCCATCATAGTCGGGTACATATCTGCATCCCACGCCAGCACAATTGCTGTACTTTTCCCCCTGATCATACCCATCGCGCGGGCCTCGGGGGCGGACCACTATACCTATGTCATGTTGATCTACGCATTCGCCTTCCTGTCCTACCTCATCTCGCCGTTGCATCTTTGCCAGATTCTGACTAACCACTATTTCCGCGTATCACTCGGAAAAGTATACCGGATCTATCTGCCGGCGATCGGTGCCGTTGCGGTTACGACCGCAATACTCGTCGCCTTAAGGGGCTTCTAATTGTTCGACCACGAGGTGATCTCGCAACTGTTCGAGTGTAACCTCTCCAATTCCACGGACATCGAGAAGTTCATCGAGGCAATCATATCCACCCCTTGAATGTCGAAGGGCAACGATGCGCTCCGAGAGCGCGGGACCGATGCCCGGTACCTGCTGGAGATCTTCCTCTGTCGCCCGGTTAATGTCCAATCTGTCCTCTATCCACGCATCATCTTCCATACCACTGTTCTCCGATGCCGCCGGGATCAAGACACGACTGCCGTCCTTTACCGGTTCGGCCAGATTCACCGCGTCGAGCCGTGCATTGGAAACGGCGCCCCCGGCCTTATCGACCAGGTCCACGAGACGCGCACCATCGTCCAGTCGGTATACCCCGGGCTCTCGGACAGCTCCTGCCACATGTACAGTAACCCTTCTGGCATCA
>Ga0207421_10007611_pt1 | contig 11482 bp, 9 predicted proteins | sample SodLakKL_010_SED_4_FD_187542 | JGI IMG/M metagenome (GOLD analysis project Ga0207421, IMG submission 187542) | Alkaline sediment microbial communities from Lake Tanatar, Kulunda Steppe, Russia - 8KL_010_SED (SPAdes) (version 2) | ecosystem: Environmental > Aquatic > Non-marine Saline and... | reverse complement strand
AGGCCGCGCGTGACGAAGGCTTCCACGGGATCAGCATCGACCTGATCTACGGCCTGCCCTTCCAGACCGTCGATAGCTTCCTGCGGACGCTGGATCGCGTGATCGAGGCCAGCCCTGATCGCCTTTCGGTCTTCAACTACGCCCACCTTCCGACCCGTTTCATGCCCCAACGACGTATCAAGGAGGAGGAACTGCCGACTCCGGCCGACAAGCTGTCCATCCTCGAGTCGACCATCCATCACCTGACCAGCGCCGGTTATGTGCTGATCGGCATGGACCACTTCGCGAAGCCCGACGATCCGCTGGCCCGCGCACAGCGCGAGGGCAGCCTGTACCGGAACTTCCAGGGGTATGCCACGCATGCCGAGTGCGACCTGGTCGCCATGGGCGTGTCGTCCATCGGGCAGGTCGGCGACGCCTTCAGCCAGAACGTGAAGGATCTCGAAACCTACCATGCCATGCTGGCCGAGGGCCGCCTGCCGATCGAACGCGGCTTCGTGATCAATGACGACGACAAGCTGCGCCGGGCCGTGATCACCGACCTGATCTGCCATTTCGAACTGGATGGCGATGCCGTCGGCAGGCGCTTCGGGATCGACTTCGGCAACTACTTCGCGAACGAACTGGAAAACCTGGAGCCCTTCATCGAGGATGGCCTGCTGACGCTGGAGGGCAACCGGATCCGCGTTCTGCCGGTCGGCCGGCTGATGATTCGCAACATCTGCATGACCTTCGACCGCTACCTCGACACCAGCGGCGAGCGCCGCTTCTCCCGCACCCTCTAGCACCCGCCCGCTCCCCCGTAGGCGAGACCTCCGGTCGCGATTCCCACCACCCCCATCGCGGCCAGAGGCCGCTCCTACGCGAGGGTGGAGGGGACGGCCTCCACGGGCTCGCCCTCTGGGAGGCCGCGTACGCGCAGTCCCTGTGCGTCGCCAAGGTCCGCGCGCAGGACCTCGGCCAGTGCGGCACGGGCCGGTGCCTCCCCGTGCACCAGCCAGACCTGCCTCGGCGGGGCCGGCGCGGAGGCCAGCCACTGGCGCAGCTCGTCGCGATCCGCGTGTGCGCTCAGGCCTTCCAGCACTTCGACCTTGGCCTCCAGCAGGAATCTGCGGCCCTGGATCTTCAGTTCGCGTTCGCCGTCCAGCAAGGCCCGGCCGCGCGTACCCGGTGCCTGATAGCCCGTCAGCAGCACACGGTTGTCCGGATTCTGCCCGTGGGCCAGCAGGTGCCCGAGAATCCGCCCGCCGGTCAGCATCCCGCTGCCGGCAATGATCACGAAAGGGCCTTCCTTGCGGTCCAGCCGACGGGCGCGCTGGGCGTGTTCGACGATACGCACGCGCGAAAAGACCGATTCGAGTTCCTCGATCGACAGCCGATGCTCCTCCGGGTAGTTCCGGTACAGCTCGGAGACCTCGGCGGCCATCGGGCTGCTCAGGTAGATGGGCAACTCGAGTTCCGGACGTCGATGCAGCAGGCGGTCCAGCAGCAGCATCAGGGTCTGGGCCCGTCCCACCGCGAAGGACGGGACCAGCAGTACGCCCCGGCGCTCGATGATCCCCGCGAGCACCTCCGCCAACTGGTCCTCGGGAGCGCCGGGCGGGTGGGTACGGTCGCCGTAGGTCGATTCCATCACCAGGGTATCCACGGCTTCGGGCGGGCGCGGCGGAAACATCACCGGGTCGTGCAACCGACCGAGATCTCCGGAGAACCAGATCCGCGCGCGCCCGTCGTCCACCAGGACCCCGGCAGCGCCGAGAATGTGCCCGGCATAGTGGAACCGAATCTCCAGACCGCCCAGATGAATCGGCCGTCCGTATTCGACGGACCGGAACTGATGCAACGTCTTCTCGACATCGCCCGTGTCGTAGAGGGGTAGCGCGGGCCGGTGCTTCGACCACCCGTCACGATTGGCCTGCTCCGCGTCCTCCTCCTGGAGCCGGGCGGAGTCCATCAGGATCACGCGCGCGACCTCGCGCCCGGCCCGGGTGGCATGAATGGGGCCACGAAACCCGGCCTTGACCAGCCGGGGCAGGTAGCCGCAATGGTCGAGGTGCCCGTGGGTCAGCAGAACCGCGTCGATGCCTTTGGGATCGAAGGGCGGCGGCTCCCAGTTGCGCAGCCGCCCCGATTTCTCGCCCTGGAACATGCCGCAGTCGATCAGCACGCGCTTCCCGGCCGCCTCGAGCAGGTGCTTCGATCCGGTAACGCCCGCAGCGCCGCCGAAGCTCGTGAGCCTCATGGCGACTCCCTGCGCACCTTGCCGCGATCCAGAATCTCGTTGCACTCGCGCCGTACCCGTTCCCACTGACGTTCCTCCAGCCTCAGCGGCTCCAACAGGCGCGGCTGGTCGATCAGGTCCCGGCACAGCACTGCCCCTGCCTCGATCAGCTGGCGCTTGTGCGCGACCTTCAGGCTGCCCAGGCAGGTGATCGGGTGCAGACCGTGCTGGTTGATCAAGCCCCGGGTCAGCGGGTAGTGATCCGTGTTGTGCCCTGCCAGGATCAGGCCCTCGCACTCACCGTAGGCCAGGGCATCCTCGCTGTAGGTCGTGTTGCTGAGCACCCAGAAGTCATCGTGCCGCCCCTCCCCGGTTGCCGCGAGATCCAGCGAGCGGGCGCGCAGGTACAGCGGCAGCTTCACGTCGTTGCGGTAGGTTGCGCGATTGTGGAACTTGCACTCGGCGAACAGACGCTGGCCGTCGCGTTCGGCGACGATATCGATCTCGTGCTGCACGCAGCGGCCCTGCAGGAAACGGTTGTACGTGACCGCGTAGCCCATGGCCTCGAACAGGCGGCCGCAGAACTGCTCGAAGGGGAAGCCGCTCGGCCCCAGGTCCAGCAGGGCCCGCTTCAGGCTGTACGTGATCGCCGTGCGCCGGGAACGCTTCTTCAGGGCACTGCGGGCCATGCGGTAGAGCTTGCCCGTGCTGATCCCGTCGCGAAGCCGGGGTTCGAGGTCAGCGATCACCTCCCCCGCCACCGCATCGCTGGCGCCGGCGCGGCGCAGCGAGATGCGCAGCTTGGCGGGCGAATACGGCTCCCGCTGGCCATCGCTCTTGCGCACCTCGATCCGTTGCCGGGCGAAGGCCCCATGGCGGCGGGCAGTCACGTTGCGCCACGCAGGAACCGGTTGCGCCCGCCCTCGGGGCCAGACTTCCGGTGGGCAGACGCCGATACGTCTACGACAAATGCCAGGGATCGGTCCTTAGGATCCTGCACCATGCGTCTACCCCCAATGCCGATGGCCATTTCCAACGGTCCTCAACCCCAAGTGTAGTCCGCCCCTGGGCCATCGAAGAGGCGTCCGGACCCGGGGTAGTACATATACGTGTGACGCAGACGCAACGGCATAGGCAGCCCTCACTGCTGTTGCGCTTCGCCGCAACCTGCATTCCTCGCGTCGAAACCCGTCCCTCGCACCATCTCCGTGCACCCTGCACCGCCGACACGCCCCGTCGCGGTGCGCACATTGATAAAAACACAACAGAGCTTCACGAAAATGCAACAAAAACGATGGTTCCGGAAGTTGGCACGGCGAGTGCATCAGGGTCATGCAGTGATTCGATTGCGGTCACCACCACAAACCTGAAAAAGGAGTACCACGATGCATTCCACCTTCAAGAAGACCCTGGTCAGCTCGGCCGTCACCGGCGCCCTGCTGGTCGGCACCGCCGGCTTCAGCACCGCCCAGGCCGAACTCGAGTTCAACGTCGGCGTGTTCACCGACTACATCCTCTGGGGCACCTCTGCTTCCGATAACAATGCCGTCGTGCAGGGCGGTATCGATTGGGGTCACGAATCCGGCTTCTACCTCGGGACATGGGCCTCTACCCTGGGCGGCAATGGCGCGGGCCAGGAACTGGACCTGTATGCTGGGTATACCTTCAAGGCAGGTGAGCTTGATATCGATCTGGGCTACGTCTACTACTACTATCCCGCATTGGACGATGCTGACTACGGCGACCTTTACGCTAGCGTCGGCTTCGGCCCGATTTATGGCAGCGTCCAGTATGCACTGAATGCCGATGACAGCGATTACGAAGGCAGCCTGGTCTGGAAGCTCGGGGCCGGAACCGAGATCATGCCGAGCATCAGCCTCGATGGGGAAATCGGCTACGCCGACCAAAAGGCGGTCGGGGAAACTGGCGGGGATGAAAGCTGGACCTTCTGGAGCCTCGGCCTCACCAAGTCGACCGGAATGGGGGACATCTCCTTCACTTATGCGCAAAATGACGATGGCGACTTCGTTAGCGACGATCCGCTGTTTGTAGTAGGCTACAGCCTCAGCTTCTGATCCTACCGGGGCAACCCGGCATCGACAGGGCGGCCCTCGGGGCCGCCCTTTTCGTCTCATCATCATCACCAAAGCGCCACCGTTGGTCTGATGGGGTGCCCGTCAAGGGACGCGCCTGTGGGTGGGCCAGCCCTCTGGGCGATGGTTTTCAATTCCCCGAGGCCGAAGGTCGCCGAGAGGGCTCGCCTCCCACAGGGGAGGGCAACCTCGGGGGCGCGGTGCGCACCAGAGGCATACTTCCGGAGCTTTCGCGATCAACAGGCTTCGTCTTCGCGGATACGCCGAAGCGCCTATTCCACGACGGCAGTCCACCGCGGGTTTGTCGACCGCCCTGGAATTCGCGAAACTGCGGGGTCCGACACCAACCGGCGCGCACCCGATGAGCGACACCCTCCCCGGCTACGACGAGATTCCCTACGAGAGCTTCCCGATCACCGAGACGCACCCGGACCGCCTGGCCGTGATCGGCCGCCTGTTCGGGCTCTCCTGCCCCGACCCGGCACGCGCCCGCGTGCTGGAACTGGGCTGCGCTGCAGGGGGCAACCTCCTCCCGATCGCCGGGTACCTGCCCGAGACCCACTGTGTCGGCTTGGAACTGTCGCGGACCCAGGCCCTGCGCGGTGCGGCGCTCGCCGATGCGCTGGAACTGCGGAATATCGAAATCCGGCACCAGGACATCATGGATTTCGCCTCGGAGGGCGAGCCGTTCGACTACATCATCGCGCACGGCCTCTTCTCCTGGGTGCCACCGGCGGTGCAGGAGCACGTCCTCCATGTCTGTGGATCGCGGTTGGCGCCAGGCGGCGTGGCCTACATCAGCTACAACACCCTGCCCGGCGGGCGCCAGCGCAGCATGCTGCGCGACATGCTGCTGCACCATGCGCGCAGCCACACTCGTCCCAGGCACCGGCTTGCGGCGGCCCGCGAGATGATCGAGTTCCTGGCCACCCCTCTGGAATCGGAACCGCCTGGCCACGACTGGCTGCGCGGCGAATTGCATCGCCTCCGGGGCGCGCGCGACAGCTACCTGTATCACGAGTATCTCGAAGAGACGAACGACCCCCTGCTGTTCAGCGACTTCGTGGCGCGGGCCAGCGATCACGGCCTGCAGTACCTCGCGGATACGCAGTTGCACACCCTGTTTCCCTCGACGCTCGGCGCCGCGGCGGAGTCCAGCCTGGAGCGCTTCGACGAACTGGTCGACGAAGAGCAGTACGCGGACTTCCTGCGCCTGCGGCCCTTCCGCCAGTCGCTGCTCTGCCGAGCCACGGATCCCCTGACTCGCGAGATCGACCTCGACGGCCTGCTGTCACTGCCGCTGTACACCGACCTGGCACCGGACGCGGACGGGATCCTGCGCAGTTCCGCGGGCCAAAGCTTCCAGGCCGACAGCCCCCTGCTTCGCGCCGTTCTCGACGAGTTGAAAAAGAGCTTCCCCCGTGCCCGGAACCTGGCGGACCTGCTACCTGCAGCCGTTGAACGGATCGCGGGGAAAGCGGGTTCGCCCGCTGCCGCCACCGGCCCACTGATGCAGGAACTCTTCAATCTCTTTATCTCTGGCGCACTGCAGTTCACGCTCTGCGAGCCCGGCGCCCGCCGCGTAAACGACGTCCAACCCAGCACAAAGACAACGGACCGCCCGCAGGCACTGCGAATCGGCCGCCTCCTGGCCGAAGCGGGAGAGAACCTCATACCGACGCAGCGGCACCAGGCGCTGCAACTGGATCCGGTCTCCGCGCGGATGCTGGCGCTCCTCGACGGGCGACGCGATCAGGTCAGCGTCGTGGAAGCGATGCTCACTGCCGCGGTTCGGGACCCGGCGCTGAACCGGTTGCTGGGGAACAAAAAGCCGGAACGCATGCGTGCGGCGATCCAGGCCAGGCTCGCGCAGCTGCTGCGGCTTCTGCAGCGGCATGGATTGCTCGAGACAGGCTGACACCCGACCCGCGGGCACGGCAGATGCCGGTGGCCGCGGCGCGAGGACAACTGCGGCGGAATATCGAGCGGCGACGGACGCCAGCCGCTTTGCGCTAAAGTACGAAGCTGCGAATAATTTACGGTTTCCACCCACTGACTCACGGACGATGAGATGACGCTCTTCGAACTTCTGGAAGAAAACGTTCGTCATGGCACGCTGGCCATGCAGTTGCCGGATGGATCCGAACGTCGGTTCGGTTCGGGGCAGCCGGAGGCGACCATCCGGTTCACGGATCCCGCGACCCTGCGACGCATCGCCTACGACCCGGGCTTCGAGTTCGGCCAGACCTACATGGAGGGGGGGTGGGACTATGGCGAAGAAGGCTTGCCTGCCCTGCTCAACGTCACGATGGGCAACTTCGCGGGATTCTTTGCCAACCGCTCCCGCAAGCCCCTGAGCTTCCTGCAAAAGGCCCTGCAACAGAGTAATCGGGTCCGCCGCGCCTACCGGAACGTTTCCCACCACTACGACCTCGACGAGTGGCTGTTCCGCCGTTTCCTGGACCGCGGCATGTTCTACTCCTGCGCGTACTTCGAGCGCCACGACATGACCCTGGAAGAGGCCCAGCAGGCGAAGTGCCGGATGATCGCGCGCAAGCTGCTCCTAGAGCCGGGCATGCGTGTGCTCGATGTCGGGAGCGGCTGGGGGGGGCTCGCCATGCATCTCGCCCGCGAGCACGGCGTGTCGGTCGATGGGCTCACATTGTCGCGCGAGCAGCTGCGCGTCGCCCGCGAGGAATGCGCCCGGCGCGGACTCGAAGGCCGCGTGGCCTTTCACTTCCGCGATTATCGCGAACATCGGGGGCAGTACGACCGCATCGTCAGCGTCGGCATGTTCGAGCACGTGGGCCAACCCTACTACCGCGCATTCTTCGATCAACTCAACGACCTGCTCAAGGAAGACGGGGTCGCACTGCTCCACACCATCGGCCGCACCAGCGCCCCGGGCACCACCAATGCCTGGCTGCGCCGCTACATCTTTCCCGGGGGATACACCCCTGCCCTGTCGGAACTGTCAACGGCGATCGAGCCCACCCCCCTGATGGTCACCGATCTCGAGGTCTGGCGCCTGCACTATGCCGAAACGCTCGCCGAGTGGCTCCGCCGGTTCCAGTCCGTTCGAGCGGAGGTGGCCGAACGCTTCGACGAACGCTTCTGCCGGATGTGGGAGTTCTACCTCGCCTCCTGTGAAGGCACCTTCCGGCACTGGGACCAGGTCGTCTTTCACGTGCAGCTGGCGAAGCAGCACGACGCGGTGCCCGTCACCCGCGACTACCTTTATCGCGACTGACGCCGGCCACACATCGAAAGGCGCTTCCGTCGTCGTTTACGTGTCACGCGTATGATGAGAGGGCAGATACATCTACAGAGAGGACACCCATGACGAGCACACCACGCGCGCGATTCCGTCGCCTGATCGTCGCGGCCGGGCCCGCACTGCTGCTGGGCCTGTTCCTGGTGGCCGAGGTCTCCGCACAGCCCCCGCCGCATGCACCCGGGCATGTCTGGCGGGGCCAGGAAGCGCAGATGCCGGGTCCCCCATCACACGCGCCCGCCTACGGTTGGCGGGGCCAGGAGGAACACAGGCCCGGCCCGCCACCGCAGGCACCCGCATACGGTTGGCGCGGCCAGCAGGGGCAGATGCCGGCTCCGCCACCCCATGGCGGCCCCAGAGACCCGCGCGCCGAACAACGCCCCTCGCCATGGGGACCGCCGGGTGTCCCCGACTACCGGGGCGATCGCGAACCCGTCTGGCAGCACGACCCGCGTCGAGAAGCGGAAAGATGGCGTGGTCAGGGCGATGACCGCCCGGGCGCTCGCGATACACGACGGCCGCGGGACGACAGCCGTGACTTTCCACGTTATGACCGGCACCAGTGGGACGACGAGGGCCGGTGGGGCGACCGGCGCCTGCGGGGCAGTGAGCGGGAGGCCGAAGACATGCATCAGTGGCAGGATGCGGAACAGCGCAGGGAACGTCGTGGCGACACCCAGCGTGAACACTAAGCCCAGCCAAGGGCAACGGCGGGAATTCGGGACATGAGGCGTCGGCGCATCGACGGAGGTCTGGTGATTGTCGGCCTGGTGCTGATCGGTATCGGCACGTATGCGCTCTACACCGGCGAGATCTTCCTGAGCCGCCTCACCGTCAGCGAAGGCCAGAGCCTCGGCGGCGTCGGCGCGCTGGTAATCGCGGCCATCTTCATCGCCGCCGGCGTCTATTTCCTCTTCCAGTCCCGAAAGTAGGCCGGGTTAGCGCTGCGTAACCCGCCGGCTCGGTTTGTCGGGTTACGCTGCGCTAACCCGACCTACGGTGGCGTCGTCCTTGGTCAGTAGGTCGCGCAGGCTGAGCGAATCGAGCGCCTTGGAACGCGAATCCTCGACCCGCGAGACCAGGCTTTCCACCGCGGAGTGACCGGCCAGGCGCTGATAGCGGCTATCGCCCTCTTCGCGGCGAAGGGCTGTGAGGACCTCGTTGACCTCGATCTCCGCCAGGTCCCGGCCCGGCAGGTAGCGCGGGTCGTCCTCCCCGGCCACCACCAGCAACCCCGCTTTCTTCAAGGCCTCGGCCGCGCCGCTAAGGGAGCGACTGGGGACCTGTAATTCGTGCGCCACCTCGTCGAGGGTCGGAGCCTTTTCCCCTGCGAGGAAGCGTTGGCCCACGATCGCCATCAAGTGCAGACCCAGGCGTTCGCGCATGGCGCCGGAGACCTTCATCCCGGCACCACGCACGCGGATGTACTCCGGATACTGGATATAGAAGGCGATGTTCGAACCCACCAGCAGGATGAGCCAGGCCAGGTAGATCCAGATCAGTAGCAGGATCATGATCGCAAAGCCGGAGTAGATCGCATCGTAGCGAGCGGAACCGGCCACCACCGTGGCGAACCCCCACCCGACCGCCTGCCAGAGGATCCCGGCGACCACCGCGCCGATCAATGCGGGCAAAAACCGCACGCGCGTATTGGGCACGAACATGTAAATGAAAGTGAACGCGGCGACGATCAGTCCATAGGGAAGCAGCGTGGCAGCCGCTTCGAACAGGGTACCGAGGGGTTCGACCGAAGTGACCCGCTGCATCAGCGCAGAAGACATCACCGTGGCTGTGACGCCCAGCGCCGATACGACCAGCAACGGCCCGATCATGATCACCGACAGGTAATTGCTGAAGCGCTGCCCGAGACTGCGGGTACCCTCGATGTGCCAGATGCCGTTGAACGCGAGTTCGATCTTCTGCACCAGGGAGACCACCGTGTAGACGAGGAAGAGCAGTCCCACGAAACCGAGCACGCCGACGCGCATATTGTCGACGAAGGTCAAGACGTTCTGGGTGATCTCCACCCCCTGCTCGCCCAGCGGCTCCAGCAGCCCCAGCATCAGGGGCTCGACCGCGTTGTGGGCACCGAAGGCCTTGAGCACGGAGAACGACAATGCGAGGAGCGGAACCACGGAGAGAAGGGTGGTATAGACCAGGCTCATCGCGCGGAGCGTCAACTGGCCTTCGGTGGCCTCGCGAACGATGCCGGCAAGACCGCGGAAGATGCCCACGAGCAGCGCTTGCCAACGAGGCAATACGGCCAGATCAGCTCGGTTGAGCAGTTCGTCCGCCCGCCCCCACCAGCGCTCGAGGCGACCGACGTCGGCTGCGGGCGTGTTCACTTCTGACGCCAGTTGCCGCCGCCGTCCTGGTACCAGTAGCCGGAGGGCGCTTCATCCACCCACACCCGTGCGAAGGTCTCGCGGATATTCTGCTCCCAGTCCGGCCGATCGTTGGCACGCGCGATTTCCCTGTACAGCGCGCTACGGTCGGCGTTCTCCTCGCGAACCAGACGCTGGACCTCCGAACGATCCCGCAGCGGCACCTCGGAGAGATCGCGAATCGCCACGAGCCCGTCGTTTCCAAAGCCGATCGCGCCACTGCGGAAATGCGGCGCCAGTTGCGCATTCCGTGCGCGCATCGACGCGCGCAGACGGTTCGTGGTCGGCGTCTCGACGCGCAGATCCGGGGCCTGGGCAGCGGCTGCCGGCACCAGACGGTCCATCGTCCAGGCGAGGAGACTCAGGCCGGCTCCCGGCGCGATGAATCGGCTGGTGGGCTCGGTGGTCGCCTCCGGCTCACCCGCGGGTGGCCCGTTGATCTCCAGCACATCGCGAACGATGGTTCGCGCCGCCTCCTCGGCCGCCGCCGCCGGAAAGTAGATGTGGATCGTGACACAGGCACTGGTCACGAGTGCGACCAGGGCGATCGCCGACAAACGCTGCACGGTCTTCATGGCGCTACTCCACGGTTCGGGGGCGGGAAAAAAGGCGACATCTTCGCTTCGTTCATTACTGTACAACAGGCGGTGGGCCTTCTCGAATGGCATTCAGGCGGCGGACCAGCTCCGGCCAATCCACCCGCCGGTTATGGCCGATCACTTCGATCCGGGGCAGGCCCCCGCCCTGCACCAGGACGAACGACCCGTCCGGGAGGTCGGCCACGCCCTCGACCACGCAGACCTCGCCATCGAGCGCGCAGCTGAAACCCAGCTGACGGTAAGAAAAGTCCTCAAACAAACGCAGAAAGACCATCGACAGCGCACCCTGAATCCCGCCGCCGATGGCGGTCAGGTTTTCCACTGCACGCTGGCTGATCCGCCGGCGCCCGGGATCATCGAGCGGTGTATTCAGCATGAGCCGCATGCGCTGAAGTTGCCAGTCCACCAGCATCAGGTCGTCGACCCTCCCCGACAGCCGACCCTCGACACGCCCGAAATCGAAGGCACGGGTCAAGAGTTCGAGTTCCAGCCGGCGGATATCGGCCGAGACCTCCAGAACCGGCGCGACCCCGAAGAGATCGCGGATGCGCAGGCCGCTGAATACCGCTTCGCCGTCGAAGACCTGCACCAGCAGGCGTCCGTCCACCCGCAACCCGTCGATGTCATAGAACACCCGCGGGATGATCCCAGCCAGCTTGCCGGCGAAGCGCGGCCAGCCAAGCGCCTCTGTCAGCAACTCCAGGCTCATTGCGCGCAGCCCACCCTCGAACTCCACCTCCGGACCGTCGGGCCCTACGGTCACACGCAGGGTATCGACGCCGGGCCCCCCGTCGAGCACCGGGATGAAGAGCGGCTCGAGCAGGACGAACCCCCGGGGCTCAAGCCGGAGTCGCGCATCGAAGGCCCCCACGGGCAGACCGTAAATCTCGCCGGCAGCGGCGGAGATCCGC
>Ga0207421_10007609_pt1 | contig 11487 bp, 9 predicted proteins | sample SodLakKL_010_SED_4_FD_187542 | JGI IMG/M metagenome (GOLD analysis project Ga0207421, IMG submission 187542) | Alkaline sediment microbial communities from Lake Tanatar, Kulunda Steppe, Russia - 8KL_010_SED (SPAdes) (version 2) | ecosystem: Environmental > Aquatic > Non-marine Saline and... | reverse complement strand
AGCAGGGTGCGGTGCAGGTCCAGCTCCTCGCCCCGGGGACCAGCGAGGGTCACGCCCTTTCCGAAGCGCGCCTCGAAACCCGGTCGTTGCTCGGGTGCCTGCCTGTGGTACCCCAGCCCCGCCAGCGCAGCGACCGCCGTCGTCAGCGCGTGGGAGGGCACCAGCACGTCGTTGTCGCCGAACATGCGCCACGCAGGATCGTCGTAGAGCAGGTGCGCGTGCGCCGTGCCCTTGAGGACCACCACCTCGACGTCGGCAACCTCCAGCACCTCGACGACCGTCAGGAGCTCGCGTTCCAAGTGGAGCATCGCGCGACACCAGGAGGCGTGGAGTTCCCTGGCCTGGCGGTACTGCTCGTCGGTCGTCGGCAGCGCACCGGCTTCGATCGCTGCCAGGAGGAACCCCGCTGCCCTCCCCGGGCCGGCTTCCTGCAGCACCTCGGACCAGACCGGCGCCGGCAGCGGTCCGGAGACGTCCAACGGTGCGGGCGTCGTGACCGCTGGTGGTGCGGAACCCACTCTGGACGGCAGGCCGAACCGGACGAGTCGTCGGAGCACGGCAGCAGCCGCATCCGGTGCCGCGTACGGGTCGCTGACCATGACTCATGCGACCTGGGTGACGTTGAGTACTCCACGTCCGTGGAGTTGCTCGAGGAACGCCACCAGATCGGCCTCGATGCGCTCCGGCGCACCGTCGAAGACCTCCGCGAGGGGTTCGACCAGCTCATCGGTGTGCGCGGGTGACGCCAGCGCCTCCCACAGTGCCGCGCTGACACCCTCCAGCAGCAGCGCCTCCTCCGCGCCGGACGGCAGGAGCAGGATCCGATCACCGTTGCGACGCCACAGGACCGAGGCCTCGCGACACCACCGCATCACCCGTCAGCACCTCGCTCACGTTCTCCGGAGCCGGCGGAGGCACCCTCCTCCTCCTCGACCGTGCTGGACGTATCGGCCGACCGCAGCTTCGCACCCCAGACGTCGCCCGCCCCTGCCAGTTCCTCCGGAAACCCCTCCGGAGGCGTGGCCTCAGGCGTGATGTCCGCCGAACTGGAGCGGCCCTTGCGGTGATCCGACCCGTAGTAGCCGTAGCCGTAGCGGCGACGCCCCTCGGAACCCACCAGCACCAGGCCGGACACATGCGCGCCGACCTGGGTGAGCTGCTCCACGGTCCCGCGGGCCTGGTCCGGGGCAGCCCGACCGGCACGCAACGCCACGAGAGAGGTGTCCACGTGGGCCAGCAACGCGGACGCCTCGTTGGTGAGGGTGATGGGACCCGTGTCGAAGATCACCAGATCCGCGATGTCGGTGCAGCGGCGGACCAGTTCGCCAGCTGAGGCCATGAACCACGACGGTGTCACCCCTCGGGTCCCGGAGCGCACCATGGCGACGTTGCGCGCGATCGTCGCGGTCGCGAGATCCTCGATGGGACGTTCGTCGATGCTGGCCAGCTCGCGCAGGCCGGGACCGGGAACGATCTCGAAGAACGTGCCCACGGCAGGGCGGCGGAAGTCGCAGTCGACGACCAACACCCGCTTCCCACCCTCCGCGAAGCTGACCGCCAGGTTGGCCACCAGGGTCGACTTGCCGTCACCGGTCAGCGGCGATGTCACCAGCATCGACCGCAGGTCACCGTCGAGGGCGACCGGCGTCTTGGCCCCGATCGCACCGTTGCCACTGGAGCGGATCAGGCTCGTGAGGTGCCACCTCGGTGCCAGTGACAGCGACAGGCGGAGCGCTCGGAGTACCTCCGCGGTCACGCCACCCGGATCGGTGTAGGCGGGCAACGGCTCCTGCTTGAGTGCCGCCCTCCGGCGCCGCGGGAGCTCGGCCAGTACGGGCAGCCCGAAGGCATCCTCGGCCTGGCGACGTGTCCGGATACGGGTGTCGAGGAAGTCGATGACCAGCACGCTGACGATGCCCACGAGCGTGGCGACGACCGTGAGCATGGCGACGCGTAGCCACTGACGCCCGGGGAGTCGCAACGTGCTGAGGCTCGCGTCGTCCTCATCGACCACGGGCACTGCGGAGGGTTCTTCGAGGGTGATGAAGCTGTCGGTTGCGCCCTGCAACTGCTGCTCCAGCGAACGTTGCGTGGCCCGGAGGGTGGCGAAGTCGTTCAGCAGGCCCTCCCGCTCGGCGACCAGGATGTCGCGGTCCGGATCACCGTCGGGAAGCTGATCGATCTCCTCCTGGAGCTCGTCGACCGCTACCTCGATGTCCTCCAGGCGGTCCGTCGTCCGTTCCAGATCGTTCTGTACGGAGTTCAGCGCCCGCTCGTCGAGGAAGGCGACCAGCTCGTCCGCGTAGACGTTCGCCAGCTCCTCGGCGGCCCCGGGCGTCGGCTGGACCGCCGCGATCGACATCGTCGAGGTGTTCGCGTCCGTCGACAGCCGCACCGCCTCGACGTCCGAAGCGGAGACCTCCGCCCCCGCCACCTCCGCGATGCGGTTGGTCAGATCCCCCTGGGACGCGAGCAGTTGGATCAGCTCGAAGGACAGCTGCGTCGGCGCGGCCTCGTTGCGGATCAGCAGGTGGGTCGCCCGGTACTGCTCGACGTCCTCGAGCAGCAGCGCCGCTTCCTCCGGATCCGGCGGTTCCGGCATGGTCAGGACGGTCACCACCCCGGTCACCACGACCAACCCCACGATGACCCACCACCAGCGGCGCACCGGCACCAGCAGTCGGGAGAGCGGGCTGTCGTTCATCGGCGGTGAAGGCCTCCCGGCGGGGCGGTTCGTCCTGGTGGAGCGGTCGTGGACATTCCCTCACAGTCCACATCGGCTTGCGCTGACATCCCTTGACCAGCGGACCTTCACCAGCGGACGCGAGCGCACACCGCTAGAGCGTATCGGTGGGCGATCGTGCAGGTACCGCTGCTCACCTCTACGAACGGACGACCCCCCGCTGCGCGAGGTCCTGCACCAACCGGTGGACATCATCGCTGATCCGCTCCGGTTGCTCATCGAACACCGCGGTGACGGCGTCCGCGATGTCCTCGACCGTCCGCTCCCCGTCGAACAGACTGACGACCAGCGCGGCCGTGCGATCGAGCAGATGCAACCGTCCGGACCCGGCCTCGTGGAGCACGAGTTCATCGCCGACCGGCACCTGGGTGACGTGGTCGGCGAAGCTCGGCCTCAGCGAGGTGACCGGTTCCGGCGTCATGCCAACTCCTCGGAGCCGATGGTGCTCGCACGAACCTGCGGCCAGCGTGCTGCAGCTAGGGTGCCGTCCGGTGTGGCGATGTCAGCGCACAGGGAGGACGACATGGCGGGACCGACCGTAGCGTGAGGCCGTTGTCGACCGATGAACGCCGCACGCTGGCAGCAGCGACCTGGCTCCCCGTCTTGGGGCCGTACGGCGCGCTGACCGAACGGTGGACCGTCCACCTCGACGATCCGGAACTGCACGCACTGATCAGCGCGAGCTTCATCGACCTGTTGGTGGACGAAGCGCCCCCTGCCGCACCCGGGCACGGTGGCGCGTGCACGCAGCTGCGCCTGACCATGTCGCGGACGGGTACCCCCGTGCTCGCCCGCGACGACCACCGCATCGGCAACCCACGCGACCAGGTCGGGGCGTTCGCACTGCTGGTCTGGGCGATCAACCGGCTCGTGCTGGAGGACAGTTCCCGCCAGGTGCACCTGCTCCACGCGGGCGGTGCCGTGCGATCCGACGGCACCGCGGTCCTGCTGCCCGCCCCCAGCGGGTCGGGCAAGTCCACGCTCACCCTCGCCCTGCTCGAACGCGGCCTGGACTACCTGTCCGACGAGGCGGTCGCGCTCGATGACGATGGCCGCCTGCACGGCTACCCGAAGCCGGTGTCGATCGACGACGGGGCCTTCCCGCTGTTCGCACGGTGGCGTCCCCCCCGTGCGGCGGCGCGGATCCTCGGCGCACAGTGGCAGGTGCCCGCCAGCAGCGTGACAGGGGTGGCAGCCGAGGGTCAGCTGCGGCTGGTGATCTTCCCCTGCTTCCAGCCCGGCACACGCACCCACCTGGAGCAGCTCAGCCCCGGCGCCGCAACGATCGAGGCCGCAGCCTGCAGCTTCGCCGATCCCAGCAGGGGACATGTGACCGCCGAGCAGGTGCGGCGGCTGGCTGCCACGGTGGGACGGACCCCGACCTACCGGCTCGTGATGTCGGAGCCGGAGGCAGCGTGCGAGCTCGTGCTCAGGCAGCTGGATCGGATCCCGTACGAGGGATGAGCGCGAAAGGCGCCACGGGCACCTGTGTACCGGCTTGCTGGCCGAGCCGGGGCAGGAGCAACTCCCGCACGGCGACGTCGTCGAAACGCACCAGGGCTTCCCGCAGCTGCTCGGACAGGGTTGCCAACGTCCCCGGATCCCCGAGCCTCGTGTGGATCTGGAAGATCTTCGGGTGCGAGGTGGCCTCGGGCTCCTCGTCCGGCGTGTGCAACTCCTCGGTGAGCTTCTCACCCGGTCGCAGTCCCGTCACCTTGATCGCTACGTCGATGCCCGGTCGCAGCCCCGCGAGCGAGATCATCCGGTTGGCCAGATCAGCGATCCTGACGGGCTCGCCCATCTCCAACATGAAGATCTGGCGGTCGTCGGCCAGCGCGGCGGCCTGCAGTACGAGCTGTACGGCCTCCGGGATGCTCATGAAGAAGCGGGTCACATCCGGGTGGGTGAGGGTGACCGGGCCGCCCTCACGGATCTGGCGCATGAAGGTCGGCACCACGCTCCCGCGGCTCCCCAGCACGTTGCCGAAGCGCACCGCGCACCACGAGCTGCCCTCGGGGACGTCGCTGAGCACCAGCTGCTCCCCCAGCCGCTTCGACGCACCCATCACGTTCGAGGGGTCGACGGCCTTGTCGGTGGAGACGAAGACGACGTGCTTGACGCGCGTCTCACGTGCCGCCGCGACGATGTTGCTCGTCCCCAGCACGTTGGTCGTTGCAGCCTCGGAGGGGTGATCCTCGAGGAGCGGCACGTGTTTGTTCGCTGCGGCGTGGAACACGATCTCCGGGCGCTCCCGGAGGAACAACCGCCGCACCCGGTCACGGTCGCGCACGTCCAGCAACACCTCCGTACCGCGACCACCGATGGCTGCCATCGCGTCGAAGAGGTGCGTCTCGTCGCGGTCGAGGACCAGCAGCCGGTCGGGTGCGTACTCGGCGACCTGCCGCACGATCTCCGAGCCGATCGATCCGCCTCCACCGGTGACCAGCACACGGCGCCCTGAGACCAGCTCCGCGACAGAGGCCAGGTCGGTGGCGATCGGCTGTCGGCCGAGCAGGTCGTCGATCGACAGGTCGCGGACGTCGCCCAGCTGCGGCTCGCCGTTGACGAGCTCCGCCACGCTCGGCAGCACCTTGAGCGGTACGGCGAGCTCACCCACCGCGTCGGCGACGCGTCGCACGAGCGGGGAGTCCGCTGAAGGGATAGCGAGGATCACCAACTCCGCCGCGTAGGCCCTGCCCACCTCGACGATGTCGTCGATGGAACCCGCGATGGGTGTGGCGCCGAGCGACCTGCCGTTCTTGCGGGGGTCGTCGTCGACCATCGCGACGGCGACCAGTTCACCTTCGGGCGAACGGTCGATCTCGCGCAGCAGTGCACCGGCCGAGTATCCGGCGCCGACCACCAGCACCCGCGTGGCGTCGACACGCTGCCGGCGGTTGAAGGCGAACAATCGCGACTGGAAACGCAGCAACCCCATCAGGAAGGTCGCGCCGAGCCCACCCGTCACCACCACGCTGAGTGGCACGAGCCGCTCACCGAGCAACTGCCAGACCAGCAGCACCACGGTCGCCCCGATGCCTGCGACCAGGACCCGCTGCGCCTCGATGATGCTCGCGTGCTGCCACACCGGCCCGTACAGGCCGGAGAGCCGGTTGGTCACCAGGTGCAGCACGACCGCCACCCCGAGGAAGCGCCAGTACCCGCCCCAGGCGCCCTCGGGCACGACGAACTCGTAGCGGAGCAGGAGCATCAAGGCGAAGGCGGAAGCGACCAGGACCGCGTCGAGCAGCAGCAACGCCAGGTCGACGGGTCCGCTGACCGAGCGCGTGGCTACCGCGGACCACCAGCCAGGCGGAGGCGCGATGGCGCGCCTGCGTTCGCTTCCTGGCATCCCCTCGCCCCTGTCGTTCGAGTACCGCGTTCGGTCGGTGCCGAACCTCCCTAGTTTGCCGCCCCTGCAGTGGGTGGTCAACCGCAGACGACGCTGTGTGACCAGTATTGTACGGATATGACGGGAAAGTGAACGCAGAGCCGCTCGCGTGGACACGTCGCTCCCGTGTCAGCGCACACCGCAGGGCCGCACCCGTAGGGTGTGCCCCGACCCTTTCGCCGACGAGGACGTTGCGTGCCCGACGACATCATCGTGATCTGCACGGCGAACGTGGCGCGCAGTCCCCTGTTCGCCGCGCGCCTGCAGCTCAGCGCCGACGCGGTCCACGGAGCAGGTGCGTTGACCGTCAGCTCGGGCGGGACCACCGCGATCTTCGGCCAACCCGCCGCCCCGGGTTCGGTCGCGCTTGCCGCGCAGTGGGGGGTCGATCTCACCGATCACCGTTCACGCCCGCTGCCGTACCTCGACCTGGATGCCGCTGCGCTCATCATCGTGATGACCCGGGCCCATCGACGCGAAGTCGTCCGACACGCACCTGACAGCGCCCGGCGCATCCACCTTCTGCGCCCGCTCGTCCGCGCAGCGCCCGACGCTCTCCGAGCTGCAGGTCGCCCGGGCGGTGCGCCGGGTGCCAGCACGCAGCCCTCGGACCCGGCGACCTCGGTCCTCGAGGAGGGCGTGGGAGCGCTCAACGCGATCGGTGCCCCACGAGCACGCCGACGTGACGACGTCCCAGATCCCCTTCGGGGCGATGCTGCGGTCTACGACACGCTCGGCGAGGAGTTCGTGCGCGCCGCCTCTTCTCTCGGGCCCGTCCTGTTCGGTCGTCCCGGGCCCGGGGCGTAGCCCCCGCGGTCACTCCACGCCGCCTGCGAGCACCACCGGCACCTCGCCGTCCATCGTCGCGGGATCCACGAGGTGCACACGCACCCGGGTGTCCGCGGTCACCGTCCCCCGCAGGCCCACGACGCCGTCGACCACCTCGACGTCGAGGGGTTCACCCTCACCGAAGACGCCCATGCCACTGCCCGAACCACCGCCTGTGAGCTCCACGCGACCGACAGCCCACCCCCGCGGCGGAGCGATCACGACCTCCAGATGGTCGGGGATGGCCTTGGACTGCCGCCACCACTCGAAGTCGTACACGACGGCGTCCTGCGTGCGCTCCAGCCACGCGGGACCGTCCAAGCGCAACGCGAACCCGGAGGTACTGCTCGCCGGCGTGAAGTGGAAGTGGTCGACGACCCGCAGGTCGCGGAAGGTCTTGGTCAAGCCGTCCGGACCCCGTCCGTCGTCGCTCCGCAACCACTGCACATCGGTGGCTGGGCTGGCCCACAGGCTGAACCAGGTGAAGTTGGACCCGGGTTCGCCCTCGAAGCAACGGTTGCGGCCGTCCGGGACGTAGCAACTGCCGATGATGTAGCTGTCCATGCCGGAGGACGGCAACGGGTTGTGCACGGTGACGTCCACGTTCGCAGTGCGATCAACGACGAGGCTGCCGTCGTCGAGCTCCGCGATCCGCTCCAGCTCGACGTCGAAGGCGAACCGGTGTCCGAGGTGCACGTCCTGTTTGCCACCCACGGCGTTGTTCGCGATCACCGCGAAGCGGTCGACGCGGTCATCGACGTGGAGCGAGCCGGTTGCGCCGACCCCATCGAAGCCGGCCTGCACCTCGGGGTCGGAGACGTAGATCTGTAGGTTCCGCTCGCGGGTGAGGTCCGCGATGGCCGCAACCATCGGCGGTCCATCCCATCCACCTGCCAACAGTCGCAGGAACGCCGCGTCTCCGAGCTCACGCATGAGTTCGTTGCGCTCTTCGCCCCGCCCGAAACCGAGCTGCGAGTAGATGTCGGCGGTGACGAAGCGGGCGAAGTCCTCGATCGGCAACCCATCCTGGTAACCGAACAGTGCAGCGATGTCCTCATCCATCGGCAGAGGATCCCCGTCGACCGCGAGCAGACGCTGCAACGCGACAGGGTCCAGGAGGATGACCCCGTCCAGCCGCTCCCCCGTCTGCAGCTCGTACAGGTCGAGCATCGCCGTTGCAGAGGTCGGCAGGTCCGGGTCGAGGTTGATGTTGACGAAGTTACGGGCGGCACCCGCGGCTGCGTACCGCTCCACGAACGCCGGGTCGGCGTCTGGAGGGTTCTCCGGCGACAGACCGATGGTGCGGATGCGCGCGGTTCGGGTCTCGCCCTCGGGCGGGCCGGCCGTGTCGAACGGGTCGTAGGGTTCACTCTGGCCGAAGACCACCCGGCCATCGTCGACGGTCAGCACACCCCAGAAGCCGATCATCCCGCCGGTGCCGCGGATCTCTGCCGGTGTCTGCATCGCCAGGAAGTAGCGCTGCGGCCGCTCGGCCCCCAGGAAGCCGGGGAGCGCCTGGACCAGGGCCTCGCCGCGCTCCAGGGTCCGTACCGTGTCGTCGGCCAGAGCGAGCACCTCCGCCCGCCCTGCCAGCACCTCGTCGGGCAGCCATACCCCGCGCGGCTCGGCCAGGGCGTCACGGGCAGCCACCAGCCTGTCCACAGGCAGCCGGCCGAACAACGCGGCCCCGATCCCGATCGGGGTGAGGTCGACCTGACCGTCGGACACAGCCAAGGCGACGCCGTCGGTCAGCAGCGTCCGGCCGTCGGCGATCGCGATGTCGGCAACGTCGACCGCGGCGGCGGCGACCTCCACGACCTCCCGCGTGACCTCAACGGACGGCCCTACCACGGGCACGAAGGTCGCGAGTGACCATGTGGGGCGCACGGCCCGGCGCTCCGCCGCCCGGACAGGTTCGCGGGCTGCCTCGACGGCAGAGCTGGCCCCGTCGAGGTCGACCCCAGCGATGGCGACGGTCAGCTCAGCCACGGCGACGCGCGACTCGTTCAGGTCAGCGCGGACATGCCACAGGTCGAAGGCCACGCTCCCGCCCACGACCAACGTTGCCACCAGCAGCGACGCGAGAACGACCCGAGCGGTGGTCCGGGTCCTCGGCGAGACCCCGCGGTCCCCTTCGCGACGCGAGTGGGGATCACGTCGGGAGGCGATCCCCACGCGGCCTAGGCGGCCGAAAGGGCGCCGTTGGTCAGCGCCTGCGGCCCCCGGGTCACCAACGGCACGCTCAGCCGTGCGACCGGCCCAGAGATCATCAGGGTCGTCCTGATGGGATGATCGGTCGTCATCCTGGGCACCGCCCTGCTTCCCGGACCAGATGTCCGTCACCCGCGCCCCTCATGGAAACGTAGGCGAAGATGCATCGCTTGCTCCGCGACCACGGCCCGAGCGTCAGCTGTGCGACTCACGCGTTCTACGGATCGCGAGGAAGCCCAGACCGAGGAGCCCGAGCCCCACCACGGCGAGGACGAGCGAGTCGGCACCGGTACGGACCAGGCTGACACCAAGCACCTGCGTGGGCGTGGCTCCGACGGCCTCCTCCTGCTCTATGGTGACGCCACCAACATCAGTGTCCGGGTCAGGGTCGACATCCTCGTCCACCGGCGCCACCTCGACCTCCCCGTCGACCTCGGTGTCGGGTTGCGTGGGTGGGGGTGGTGGTGGGTACTCGGCCTCCTGGGCCGCTGCCGGGCTCGCGATGACGGCGAGGAGGAGCACCGCCGCTAGCGCGACGCGGCGGAACGATCGAACCTTCATGAATACCCCTCGGCTTACGTCGCGACCCATCGGTGTGCGCCGTGCCCCACCTGCGACCTCAGCGACTTAAGCGTAACGCTACGCGGTCGAGGTGTACAGCCTCTCGCCACCCATGCGAGACATCCGAGCTACAACAGCGGGTAGGTCGCTCGCTGAGCGCACGGGCGTCGGGTGGCGCCCTGCCTGACCGTTACCGCCGGTCGACGGTCGGTGGCCGCGCCCGCCGAGGCGGCGCTGGCGGCACCAAAGGTGCACGACACCCTCAGCTCACGCGAGCTTCGGCGACATCGGGGCTGGCCGCGTACTCGGGGAGGGTGCGGAACCAGTCGAGGGTCGCGGCGAGACCGGTGTCGAAGTCCCGCGGCGCCACGTCGGGTAGCAGGGTCGCCAGACGCGTGCCGTCCGCCTGGGAGTGGCGCACGTCGCCGGGCCGGGGGTCGCGATGCGTACGCGGCAGCACACGGCCCAGCAGGTCACCGAGGCTGTCGATCACCTCCAGCAGGGTCCGCCGCGTCCCGAAGGCCAGGTTGACCGGGGTGTCGCTGGTCAGGCGACGCTCGAGCGCGGTCGTGATGGCGTCGGTGACCGAACCCACGTAGGTGAAGTCGCGGCTCTGCAGGCCGTCGCCATCGATCGGGATCGACTGCTCGCGGAGCGCGGCGTCGATGAAGGCCGGGATGGCCGCCGCGTAGGCGTGGCCCGCGGCCTGCAACGGCCCGTACACGTTGAAGAAGCGGAAGGGCAGGACCGGCAGGTCGAAACAGTGCGCGTAGGCGAGGGCGTACTGCTCGGTCGCGAGCTTGCTGACGGCGTACGGCGACATGGGCTCGGTGCGCAGGTCCTCGGACTTCGGCAGCGTGGGGTTCCTGCCGTAGACCGATGAGGAGGAGGCCACGACGACGTGGGCGTTGCCGACACGGCGGGCGGCCTCGAGCACCTCGACGGTACCGCTGGCGTTGGCGTGATGGCTGGCGACGGGGTCCGCGATCGAGCGGGGCACCGACGGTCGCGCCGCGAGGTGGACGATCGCGTCACAGCCAGTACAGGCACTGTCGAGGAGGTCCGGGTCCAGGATCGTGCCCTCGTGGAAGGTCGCGTCGACGCCGTCGAGGTTGTCCAGAGATCCGGTCGACAGATCATCGACGACCACCACCTTGTGGCCGCGTTCGCCCAGGGCCCGAGCGAGGTTGGCGCCGATGAAGCCGGCGCCGCCCGTGACCAGTACCTGCATGGTGCGTTCCTCTGAGGGTTCCGGTGAACCTGATGGCCGAGCCGGGTGGGCGCGCACGAGGGTGACGTGACGCCCGTAGACCACGAGGCACGAGCGGCACCTTACCTGCCACGTTCAACCGGATCCGATGCGACTAGGGAAGGCGCAGCAAGCTTCCGGCCCTCTTCCAGTCGGGCCGAAGTAGCGATTGACGAACATCGAGGGCCCGGCCTGCGCGACGCATCGAGCCCCGGTGCGATGATCGTCCTAGGTGTCAGCCACGTCACGGACCTGGGCGCAGGATCCGTGCCGTCACCGTCCTGGGCGTCCTCGACCGTTGCCGCCACCGGGGCCGTCACGGTCCTCGGTGTCCTCGGTGTCCTCGGTGTCCTCGGTGTCCTCGGTGTCCTCGGTGTCCTCGACATCGTTGCTGTCACCGGAGCCGTCACCGTCCTTGGTGTCCTGACCCTCACCGGTGCCGTCGTCCTCGTGGTCCTCGTCGCCTTCGACTTCCTGCTCCTGGATCTCCGCAACTTCCTCTTC
>Ga0207421_10007608_pt1 | contig 11489 bp, 13 predicted proteins | sample SodLakKL_010_SED_4_FD_187542 | JGI IMG/M metagenome (GOLD analysis project Ga0207421, IMG submission 187542) | Alkaline sediment microbial communities from Lake Tanatar, Kulunda Steppe, Russia - 8KL_010_SED (SPAdes) (version 2) | ecosystem: Environmental > Aquatic > Non-marine Saline and... | reverse complement strand
CCGACAGCGGCCAGCCGCCCCGGCCGCTGACCTGCTGACAGATCGTCTGATAGATCCGGTCGACGTCGGGGCGCTCCTCCCGGTCGATCTTGACGGGGACGAACCCCTCGTTGAGCACCTCGGCGACGGCCTCGTCCTCGAAGCTCTCGCCGGCCATCACGTGACACCAGTGACAGGCGGCGTACCCCGACGAGAGAAAGATCGGGACGTCACGCTCGCGCGCCTCCGCGAGGGCGCGTTCGTCCCAGGGCTGCCAGTGCACCGGGTTGTCGGCGTGGGCCAGCAGGTACGGACTCTCCTCGGCGTCGAGCCGGTTGCGGCCCGCGATCTCGGTCATATCCCCCGTTGGCGTCCCGGACACCTAAAGCTTCGACGTGCCTGATCGGAGCCCAACCGATACCTGGTTGCACCTTGGTCGGTACCCGGTCGAACCTCGGTCGATGCCTGATCGGACCCCGGTCGATACCGGGTTGGAGCCCGATCGATGCGTATTCAGGCCTCGATTAATTCGTGGTCGAGTCCCGCCACGCGCGAGCCCGGGAGCCCAAGCGGTCTCTGCGAGCGAGTCAGCCCCTCGGAACGAACGGCCGTGGACGGCTCCGTCGACCGCGATCCACGCACCTTTTTGCCGGCAGCAGCGCTCTCCCGAGCCATGACGCTCGATCTCCCCGATCCGGAGCCTGGCGACGTCGAACGCACAGCCATCGAGGTGACGACGCTCCCGACCGGTGCACCCGAAACGATCCCCTGCGTCGTCGCAAACGGCGCTGGCGAGGGGCCGACGGTGTGGGTCACCGGCGCCCTCCACGGCAACGAGGTGACGGCGACGGCCGTCTGTCAGGACGTGATTCACGAGGGGCTCCCCGATCGTCTGATGGGACGGGTCGTCTCGTTGCCGATCCTCAACCCCGCGGGGCTGCGACGAAACAGCCGAGAGTCCTACTACGACGGCGACGATCCCAACCGACAGTTCCCCGACGTCGAGTACGTGACAGCCGACGCCGAACCCGAGGACACACTCGAAGGGACACGTCCACCCAGCCAGCAGGCGCTCATCTGCCGGCGCATCTTCGACCGTCTCGCCGACGACGCCGACGTCCTGCTCGACATGCACACCGCCAGCGCCGGCGCGTGGCCGTTCGTCATCCGGGACCGCGTGCTCTACGGCCGTGGGCTCCGCGACGAGGACGGCGCACGCGCGCTCGCAGCGGGCGTCGACGAGCTGGCGGAGGCGTTCGGGCTGCCGGTCGTCTTCGAGTACCCGACCGAGGAGTACCTCGAGCGAGAGCTCCAGCGATCCGCCGCCGGCGCGGCGCTCAACCAGTCCGGGATTCCTGCCCTGACTGTCGAGCTCGGCGGCTACGACGTGGTCGACGACGGCTGGCACCGCCAGGGCGTCGCCGGCACGTTCCGCGTGATGGAGGCGCTGGGGATGGTCGACGACGCCGCGAGCGTGTTCCCGGACGACCTCGCTCCGTTTCCGAAGCCCGTCGAGACCCCAATGAATCGGCAGGTCCGGCGTCACGTCGGCCCGCGCCTCGAGGAGCCGGGGATCGTCCGCCACGACGTCGCTCCGGGTGACGTACTCGAGGAGGGCGACGTCGTCGCCCGCGTCGTCTCGCCGACCGGCGAAGAGCGTGCCACAGTCAGGAGCGACCACGACGGCTGGGTGATCCAGCGCTACCCGGGGATCGCGGGCTACGAACACGCCGCCGTCACGTCGATGGCGGTCGCGGACGACAGCGACGTGGTCGGAACGCCCGGGGGTAACGGGCGGACAGATCCAAGAAAACCGGATCGGGCGAAAGAGACGCCACAGGCCAGAGCTCGGGAGGAGCGAGAGGCGGGCGAAACGCTAAGGTAATACATCTCAAAGTAAGAACGTAATGAGTAGTACAGCCGACGACAGAGAGCCAGAGGGCACGGTCGTTTCGGTCTCAGAGAAGGGACAGGCGACGATCCCCAAGGAGCTCCGCGACCGTCACGGCATCCAGACGCCGGGCCGGGTCCGGGTCCGCGAGAACGACGCGGGCGAGATCGTCGTCGAGCCGGTCCCCTCCCTGCGGGAGTTCCGGGGGCGAGCAGCGACCGAGAAACCGGGAACCAGACTGCTCCGCGAGGGGCGTGAACGCGACGAGCGCCGGGAACGAATCCCCGAACGGCGAGGGTCGGGTTGCGACAGCCCCGATCGGGGCAGACGGTGACGCGATGGCGGACGAGCTCGTCTTCGACGCGGAGCCGCTGATCGCCTACTACTGGGACGAGCGTGGAGCCGACGCCGTCGATCGTCAGCTGGAACGCCTCGAGGAGGGGACCGTCCGGGGAGCCATCAGCACCGTCACGTGTACGGAGGTCAGGTACGTGGTCGACCGGGACGACCCAGACAGGGCGGCGGCGTACGTCGACCGTCTCCGCAACTGGCTCACCGTCGTCGACGCGGAGCGGGTCTGGGACCGGGCCGCGCGGTTCAAACTGGAGCACGCCGTTGCACTCGGTGACGCCTACACGCTGGCGACCGCGGCCGAGCTCGGGGCGACGGCGTTCGTCGGTGCCGACGCCGAGTACGACGGGATCGAAGCGGTCGAGATCGAGCGGTTCCGAAGCCACGGCGTCGGACCGGGGCCGGACAACCGATGAACACGCCATCTGGACACAGGGCATGAACGAGACGGCCACAACGAAGGTCCCGGGGGCGACCGAGACAGGTGTGATCAGGAGCAACAGCGACGCGGTCGGGACGCCAGGGAGGAGATAGCACGATGGCGCGACTATCCCAGTCGACGGTTCGCAGACAGGGAACACGGCTGGTCGGCTGGCTCGTCGTGTTCCTCGTGGTGGCGCTGACTCTCGCGGTCGTCTTTCTGGGGACGCCGTTCGACTCACCCGGGAGCGTCGACCGCGTCGCGGCCGACGACGGCGTCACGCTGGAGGAGACCAACGGCGGCTACGTGCTCGAACCCACACACGGCGACTCCGAGGCCGGGCTCGTGTTCTACCCGGGTGCGCGCGTCGCCCCGGACGCCTACCTCGAATCGCTCGCACCGCTTGCAGGCGAGGCAAACGTCACGGTCGTCGTCCCGCGGATGCCGCTGAACCTCGCGGTCGTCGACTACGGCCTCGCGCAGACCGGGCTCCGCGCCGACGCTGCGAGCCGGGTGATGGCCGCCCACGACGTCGAGCGCTGGTACGTCGGCGGCCACTCGCTGGGGGGTGCAATGGCCTGCTGGTACGCCGACGACAACGCCGACGCGCTCTCCGGGCTGGTGCTGTACGGCTCCTACTGCGACCGCGACATCTCCGAGCACGGGCTGGCCGCCCTGAGCGTCGCCGGCGTACAGGACACGGTCGTCGACCGGCAGGCCTACGAGCGTGGGCTCGGCCTGTTGCCAGCGGGGGCGACCGTCGTCGAGCTCGACGGGATCAACCACACCCAGTTCGGCAGCTACACCGGCCAGCGCGGCGACACACCCACGGGGACGAGCTACGACGAGGCACACGCGCAGATCAACGAGGTCGCTGTCGAGTGGTTCCGGAACCGAACGGCCCGGTGAGACCGCCACAGCGCGAGAGTCGGCGTCACGAGCGCCACCTGTCCCTCCAGCGAGTCGTACCGCTCCACGGTTACCACGCAACGAGTACGGGCACGACGAGAATACCGCTGCAGCGAGAGTCTCTGAGACGGGCGCACGCTTGACACCGCCCCTGACTGACTCAACCGATACATGTGGCGAAACATGTAATGCGAAACAGCCGGTACTGTCAACTATGGCAACCGAAGACGCTCCCGAGGAAACGAAAGTCAGCGACCGAGGGATGGTCACGATCCCCGCGTCGCTCCGCCGACGTCTCGATATCGAGGCTGGCGACAAACTCCGCTGGCACATTGATGAGGAGGGGGATCTCTCTGTTGAGATCGTCCAACAACGGTACGGAGCGTTCGAAGACGATGACATGAAAGCCCCGATGGGCGGTGACAGTCTCGAAACCCACGACCTCGCCGGACACGAAGAAGACTCCGCGTTCACGGAGAATGCCTGAATGACGGTTGTCGTCCTCGATTCAAACATTCTTATCGACTACAAGGATACGAGCGCTGACAGCCGCCACGAACGGGCAGAACAGATCATATACGCTATCGACAGAGGCGATCTCCCAACGGCCCGGATCACAGAGTACGTCCTGCTGGAGTCGCTCAACTGGATTCACGAGCGCCAGCGTCACGACATCGCGGTCGACCTCCGCAACCGCCTCTCCAGTTCGGCAGGCTTCGAACTGGTCCACTCCGCTCAGAAGGACTTTCACCGTGCGGTCGAGCTTTTCGAGACCCACGAGGGGCTTGCATTTGGTGACGCGACCATCGCCGCATACATGGAACGAGAAGGCATCGAGTATCTGTACTCCTTCGACGACGACTTCGACGCGCTTGAGGATATTACGCGCTTGGACACACCGGAGCATCCATTCAGGTGAACCGCCTCGGGGTCAAGTGGTTCGAAAGGCCTCCGGCCTTTCGTCATCACGGGAGAGCGAAGCTCTCCCGAACGACCCCGAGGCACTCGGCCTGCTCCGCCTGTAGACGCAGTCACAGCCGCTCGAGGACGCCCTCGGTGGTTCCGGGGACGGGTTCGGGTTCGGTGCCGGCCTCGACCGCGGCGTCGGGGTCTTTGAGCAGGTGACCGGTCGTGAGACAGACGACGCGCTCGTCGGCGCTCACGACGCCACGCTCGCGCAGTTTCCGGAGGCCGGCGACCGAGGCCGCCGACGCGGGCTCGACGCCGACACCCTCCTCGGCGAGTGCGCGCTGGGTCGAGCGGATCGCCTCGTCGGTGACAGCCACTGCCGTGCCGCCCGTCTCGCGGATACCCGGCAGCGCTTTCGGCGCGTTGACGGGGTTGCCGATCCGGATCGCCGTCGCCTTCGTCTCGACGTCCTCCCACCGGCGGGTCTCCTCGAGCCCGTCCTCGATCGCCTCGACGACCGGTGCGGCGCCTTCGGCCTGCACGCCGGTGAGCGCGGGCAACTCGTCGTCGTCCAGTGCGCCTGCCGCCACGAGTTCGCGAAAGCACTTATACAGCGCTGCGGTGTTGCCGGCGTTGCCCACCGGGAGGACGATCCGGTCGGGGTAGGTTCCCTCCTCGGCGCGAAACTGCTCGAGGATCTCGAGGCCGATCGTCTTCTGGCCCTCCAGCCGGAACGGGTTGAGCGAGTTGAGCAGGTAGACCTCGCCGCGGGCGGCGAGCGCCTGGACGATGTCGAGACAGGTGTCGAAGTTGCCGTCGACCTCGAGGATTCGCGCGCCGTGGCAGGCCGCCTGTGCAACCTTGCCGGCGGCGACTTTCCCCTGCGGAAGCAACACGAGCGTCTCGAGGCCGGCGCGGGCACCGTAGGCTGCCAGCGCGGCGCTCGTGTTCCCGGTCGAGGCACACGCGAGCCGGTCGACGCCCACCTCCTGTGCCACTCTGACGCCGACGGTCATTCCGCGGTCTTTGAAACTGCCGGTGGGGTTCATCCCCTCGTGTTTCACGCGGAGCCGGTCGACGCCTACCTCGCGTTCGAGACGCGGGACGTCGTGCAAGGGGGTCGCACCCTCCGGCAGCGACACCCCGATGTCGAACGGGAGGGCATCAGCGTAGCGCCAGACGCCCCGTCCCTCGAACGCGTCCCACGTTGGCAGATCCGCGTACCGGACCTCGAGCAGACCGCCGCAGTCGCAGGTGTAGCGGACCTCCTCGAACGGCGCGAACCGCTCGCCGCAGGCGATACAGCTCAGCCAGACGCCGTCGCTCGCACACGGCGGCTCGGGCTCGGAGACGTCGAGATGGGCCATGCCACACCCTTGACCCCCAGCGGAAAAAACGGGTCGGTCCCGGAAAGAACGGTCACGGTGCGTCTCGAACCACACCCGTGACCTCTCGCCGTCCGATGTGGCGAGAATCTCTGAACCGGGGTAATCCTCCGTCTCACTCGGTAGCGAACTCGTCGATCCGATCGTGGACGTAGCCGGTCCAGGCCTCAAGCGTCTCGTGCATCAGCTCGCGGGCTTCGGACAGCGGCGTCGGGGAGTACTGGTAGACGTGGCCGCCGCCATCGAGCAGGCGGCGCTCGCGGCTGGCGAGCCCCTTCTCGCACAGCGTCGACAGCGACCGGTTGACGTTGCTCCGGTCGCGCTCAAGCTCGGTGGCGAGCTCCTCTACGGTGCTGCCCGGATACCGGAGCAACAGCTCGTACGTCCGGGCCTCGTGGCGCTTGATCGAGAAGACACAGGTCAACACCTCCTCGAAGCCCGGCTCCTCGTCGAGCATGAGGTCGCGGAAGTCTTGTGGCGAGGGATCGATGTCCATGCTCGAGTTACAGAGCGCTGATAAGATAAACCCCTGCGTCACCACCACGGTACCAGAGGGACACCGTACCTGTCACGTCGGTGAACTTCGACGGTGCCGGTCGATCGCATCTCGCCCCACGACGCGTCACTCACGAACGGACGTGCGCTGTTGACGCGCGCCGAAAACGTATCAGCATTACGTTAATCGGTACGCTTTTTTATAACCCGCCGTACACGTTAACGTGTACATGGGTGGTACGGTCTACGCGGTGGCAGGCGGCAAAGGTGGTGTCGGAAAGACGACAGTCACGGCCAACGTCGCCGTCGCGCTCCGGGGCCTCGAGTACGACGTGGCGGTCGTCGACGCGGACATCGAGCTGGCTGATGTCGGGGCATTGCTGGGCGTCGAGCCCGAGAGGAGTGTCCACGAGGCACTCGCGGGAGGAGCGGTCGACGAGCTGGGGGTCAAAGGACCAGCGGGGATCACCGTCGTTCCCGGCGAGCGCCGCGTCGAGGCGCTCGCGGACGCCGATCCAGCGAACCTTCGGGAGGTGATCGAGCCGCTGGCCGACAGCCACGACATCGTTCTGGTGGACACCGGCGCGGGCATCGGTCACCCGCAGCTCGTCGCCTACGGGCTCGCCGACGCCGCAGTGTTGGTCGCGACAGAGACGGACGCGGGGCTCGCGGGCCTCGAGCGCAGCGGGGAGATGGTCGAGCACGTCGACGGAACAGTTCTCGGCGCGGTCGTCACGCGAGTCTCGGCGGAGTCAGAGGCCGAGGCCCTCGTCCGCGGTCGTGGGTTCGATCTCCTGGCGGCCGTTCCCGAGTACGAGGAGGGGGACCAGGAGCCACGCGTTCTCGAGGCGGCCGACAGCCCGGCAGCCGCTGAGTACGAGCGGCTTGCCAACGCGCTCTCTGTGTTCCACCAGCTCGGCGACGTCAGCGCGACAACCAGACAGCTCCGTGACGCCGAGCAGGACGATCAGCCGCAGAATCAACAGGAGGACGAAAGGGCAGACGACGAGAGCGCGGAGCCGGGGCTGCTGGGTCGCCTCGCCTCGCGGGTCAGTCCCCGTTGACGACCGCCGTCTCGAAGCCGTCGTCGGTCACCGCTACCCCAGCCGCACAGACTGCGTGTTCGTACTCGTGGTCGTACAGCTCGAGGGCAGCTTTTTTTGCATCTGTCGCTGCCAGCTCGAACCGCTCGGGGCTGTCTCGCTCGTAGGTCGCCACGAGCGTCGGCTCGCTGACCTCCCTGACGAGGAGCGCGTCCCGCCTGACGATGCCCACGTAGCCGGCTGGCCCGGCGGTCGTGGTTGCGTCCTCACCGACGCCGACGACACCCGCTATCCGCGGAGTGTCGTAGTCGTCCTTCTCGAAGTCCAGCGCGAGCAACGGCGCAGCGAGGGCGTCCCGTGCTGGATGACCGAGTTCGAGCTTCTCTGCGATCGGGTCGACGTGCGAGCCGTTCCCCACCACGGCACCCCGCTCTGTGAGCCGAACGCAGTTGTACGAGACGTAGGGGTTGTCAGTGTCCGCCGCGTCCGGGGTCGGGCCGACCGTCACCGTCCCGTCGCGTTCGAGCGCCTGTCGGTCGGGAAACGAGCGCGAGGAGACACGGTAGGCACCCAGCTCGGGGCTGACGACCAGGAACCGTCCGACGTACATGTTCGATCCATCCGTTCGGTGGGGTATGTACCTGTCGAACCGCCGGTCGCCCCACGGCACCACGCGGCCGAGGGTTCAAGTACTAGGACAGGACCACCGGACGTATGGACGACGCGCTCACAGAACGGGTCGAGGCGCTCGAACGGGCAGTGACTGGCGGGGAGTACGATCTCTCGGGCCTCGCCGCGGAAGGGGAGGCGCTCGACCGTCTCGAGCAGGCCGAAGCGGTCTGTGACGACCTCGAGGACAGGGTAGCTGAGCTCGAAGCGGCGACGCAGGCGCTGCGCGGCTACGTCGGCAACGTCCGTGCGATCAACGAGGAGATCGAAGGACGCGCAGACGCAGCGCTCGCGAAAGCCCAAGCGCTCGAGCAGTCGCTCACGGACACCCACACCAGACCGGAGAACGCCGAGGCTGTCGACGCACGACCACCCGAGCGAGCGGCGGCTGGGTCGCCACGAGAGGGAGCTGGTGAGACGCCCGTCGTCGCTGGCACGCACCCGGACGATAGAACGGAGCCGCGGGCGACGGAGCCGGCCAGCCGCCCGGGCCGGGTGGAGATGAGCTCGGACGGCGGTGTTCGACGGGAGTCGTCGACACAGCCTGCTACGACGCAGACCGAGTCGACGGTCCCCCGGGGGCGGACAGCACACTGCGAACAGTGCGGACAGCCCAGAACGCTCGACGGCTCCACGAATTCGAACGGTTCGGCGACGAACTCGACGTATCAGCGCGGGTCGGAGCCGGAAGAGTCGGTCGAGTTCGGAGCTGACGACCGCTCGCTGACGGAGTCCGATCCCACAGACACCGATGAGGGTGACGACGAGGAGGATCCGTTCGAGTGGCTCGGCGACTCCGACCCGCTGGTCGACGATGAGAGCAACGGCGGTCGCCTCAGCCGTTTCAAAGAGCTGCTGTAGCCGTCGTGGACACATACGATGCATGCCGGAACTTCCGTTCCAGCTCCCGGAGCGGCTGCGTGCCGTGCTAGGCCGCGAGGTTGAGCCGGGTCGATGCCAGTGTCAGCCCTCGTTCGACGCCGACACGCTCGCCGTTGACGCCTCGGCGTGCCCCTTCGACGGGCAGCTCGAGCGTCACGTGGCGTGTCGGCGGACGGTCATCGACGCGCTCGCTGACCGGGACGCCGAGACGGTCAGAACCACGAGCGGCGGCGTCGAGCGCGCCTACGAGGGCGAAGCCGCGGCGCTACTCGTTGCGGCAGGCAGGTTCGTCGAGACGGTCGCCTTCCACGACGAGCGTCTCGCGAGGCGCGCCTGTGAGGATCCCCTCGGGGCCTGTCGCGAGGCGACCGGCCGGGCGGACGTCGTCGCAAACATCGCTGCCGAGACGGGGCTTGCCGAGCTGACCGCACAGGCGGACGGATACGAGAGCGCGCTCGCTCCCGCAGTCGGACCGACGCTCAGCCACTGGCGCGTCGCCACCGCGCCGCCGGCAGGCGGGAAGCTGACCGCGGTGGAGTCACTCCCCACCGGCGCGACCGTCCACCGGTACGACCGGCCGGAGGGGCCGGACCACTACCAGCTCGAGCCGGCCGAACACAGCCTCACAGCGGAGGAACTGTCGGTGTTAGCAGATGCCTACCATCGTCTCGCCGGGGGAACGTTCGACGGTGGCGACCGGGCCGCGGCACGGGCAGTCCGCGAAGCTGTCGAGACACAGCCAGAACGGGCCTCCGTCTCAGACCAACAGGTCGAGACGATCACCCAGGTACTTCGCAAGCACGCCAGCGGGTACGGGCTGCTCGAGGATTTCTTCGCCGACACGGCCGTCTCCGACGTCTACGTCACCGCGCCGGCGGCGTCGAACCGGGTCAGGGTGACCGTCGACGGCGAGACAGCGGTGACGAACGTGACACTGACCGACGACGGCGTCGCTGCGCTCGCGTCGCGGTTTCGTCGCGAGAGCGGGCGGCCGTTCTCGCGGGCGGATCCGACGCTCGACGCGACTGCAACACTGGGAGGAAGGCAGGTTCGCATCGCGGGTGTCACAGACCCGCCGAGCGCCGGGGAGGCCTTCGCCTTTCGCGCACAGGGGCGCGAGGTCTGGACGCTCCCCGCGCTGGTCGGCAACGAGACGGTGACACCGGCGGCCGCGGCGCTGTGCTCGGTCGCCGTCGAACGGGGCGGGACGCTCCTCGTCGCCGGCCCGAGAGGTGCGGGCAAGACGACGATGCTCGGAGCGTTGCTCTGGGAGCTCCCCCCGACGGTCAGGACGGTCGTCATCGAGGACACCCCCGAACTCCCCGTCTCTGCGCTCCAGGGGGCGGGCAGGGACGTCCAGGCGCTGCTCGCGAGCGCCGAAGGGACGCTCTCGCCGACGGAGGCGCTCCGGACGGCTCTGCGTCTCGGCGACGGCGCGCTCGTCGTCGGCGAGGTCCGTGGCGAGGAGGCGGCCGTGCTCTATGAGGCGATGCGCGTCGGCGCGAGCAGCGAAGCTGTCCTCGGCACAATCCACGGTGACGGCGGCCACTCGGTCTACGAGCGAGTCGTCACTGACCTCGGCGTCCCGCCGACGTCGTTCGGCGCGACCGACCTCGTAATCTCGCTTGAGTCAACCACTCGAGGTGTCCGCCGTGTCAGCCGGATCGAAGAGGTCGTCGGCGACGAGACGACGTTCGCGACGCTGTACGAACGACGTGCAGATGGACTTCGCTCGACCGGGCGTGTCGGCCGCGGCGAGAGCCGTCTACTTGAGCGCCTCGCAGCGCCGGAGGAGTCGTATGCGGACGTGCGGACCTGTCTCGAGAGGCGAAGACGGCTGCTCGAAGGGCTCGCCGCTCGCGAGGCGACAAGCGGTGCGGAGGTAATCAGTTCACACGCTGACAGACAGCGATGAGTGTACGCCCTCTCGTCGCGGCGCTTGCTCGCCTTTACCCCTGGTCTGTCGAGACGAGTGACGAGCTCGACGACGCACTCGCGTTTCTCGGCTGGGAGCTCGCGCCCGCGGAGGTCGCCCGTGCTGGGTACGGCGGTGCGCTCGTCGCGGCCACGCTCTCCTCGGTCGTGCTCGTGTTCGCCCCGTCACGACTGTGGCCCGCCGCGGCCCTCACAGCGTGTGCACTCGCTGTCGGCGTTGCTCACCTCGTCCACTCGGCACCGGGGCTGGCGGCGACCGCCGAGCGGACCCGGGCGCTCGGTGACGCCCCTGACCTCGTTGCTCGGGCGGTGTTGAGCATGCGTCTCACGGCCGCGCCCGAACGAGCAGCCGCGTTCGCGGCGGAGACCAGCAACAGCGCGCTCGCGAAGAGCCTCGAGCGACACGTCAGACGCACCCATCACACGGGGCGTTCTGGGCTCGACACGTTCGGCGATGAGTGGGCTGTGCGGTTCCCGTCGCTCCGGCGATCGTTCGCCCTCATTGCGGTCGCCGGCAGAACGCCGCCACAGGATCGCAGCCGGCTCCTCGATCGTGCGCTCGCGGTCGTGCTTGCGGGGACGAGCGATCAGATGCGCTCGTTCGCCGCGCGCATCCGGGT
>Ga0207421_10007604_pt1 | contig 11493 bp, 11 predicted proteins | sample SodLakKL_010_SED_4_FD_187542 | JGI IMG/M metagenome (GOLD analysis project Ga0207421, IMG submission 187542) | Alkaline sediment microbial communities from Lake Tanatar, Kulunda Steppe, Russia - 8KL_010_SED (SPAdes) (version 2) | ecosystem: Environmental > Aquatic > Non-marine Saline and... | reverse complement strand
CGCGCAAGCCATACTTGCCTCTCCGCAGGCGATGATACAACTGGAAGCGCACATCTCCGTCTGGCTTATTCTTTTCGGGCTGGGATTCTCTTTTGCTGTCGGGTGTCTTTCCGGTTATTTTCCGGCCAAACAGGCCGCCAAACTGGAGCCTGTTGACGCCCTAAGATACGAATAAACATGCCTTTTATAAGCTCACCGCAACCTTGACCAAAACTTAATCAGTGATAGAATTTTAATACTTAACCAAAACTAATTTGTGAAGAATATGAAAAATATAATTCAGTTTCACGTTTGGAAAGAAAAAAACTGCTATGTAGCACAGGGAGTTAATCTTTCTGTGGTCACTCAGGCAAAAACCTTGGATGAATTAACCAAGAACATAAAGGAGGCGGTTGCGCTTCACTTGGAAGGAGAAGATTTTTCCGAGTTTAATTTATCTTCGAAACCCTCTGTTCTCTTAAACTACGAGCTTGAGGATTCCGTTTATGCCTGAATTAAGAGTGCTTTCCGGGAAAGATATTGTTAAGATATTTGAATCCTTCGGTTTTGAAATTGCCGGACAAAAAGGGAGTCATGTTAAGTTAAAAAGAAATATCGAAAAGACCGGCGAAAAACAGGTAGTGACCATTCCCGACCACAAAGAGGTGAGCAAGGGAACGGCAAAGGCTATTTATAATCAAGCGCTACGATATATACCGGAAGAGAGTTTGAGAGAAAAGTTTTATAAGGATTAGTCAAGTATTTTGAAGTGTAAAATGTCAGAGGTCGGACCTTTGACATTTTTGCTTCTCAAAAACATGCCTTTTATAAGAAACTTTCAAAGATCTTTTAGGAATGCTTTTAAGGGGATAAAGGAAGCGTTCTTGGAGCAGGTGTTTCGCACGCTTTTCGTTACTGCTGTTATTGTCGGAGTATCTCTCCTTGTTTTTCCTTTTGAGCCCCTGGAAAGAGCGGTGCTTTTCCTTGTTATCGTGCTTGTTCTTTCTTTGGAGCTTGTAAACTCTCAAATAGAAAGGATTTTGGATATACTAAGACCCGACTACTGCGAGGAGGTAAGAAAAATGAAGGACATTTCCGCCGGCGCGGTGCTCGTGGCCAGCATAGGATCGGTCATCATAGGCGTTATCATTATTCTTCCTTATCTTAGAGAACTCATTGAAAAATTCTGACTTTTTGGTATAAGAGAAACACTATGAAAAGAAGCATACTTACGGGAATTACAACTTTTTTGGTGCTTTTAGGGATACTCTTCTTAGGGATGGTTATCGGAAGAGAGTTTGGCATTGAAGAGAGAATTGAAGAGAGGAGAGAGAAAAGGGAGGCGGCGGAAAGCTACGAGCCCGTTCTTGACCACGAAAAGGCGGTTATAGACGTGGTAGAGGAGAACGCACCCTCGGTGGTTAGCATTGTTTCCTCTAAATATGTCGAGTACGAAAGATTTCCGCTTGATGATTTCTTCTTTTTCCCCGAGAGAGACCCGCAAACGGAAGAAAGGCTGGAGACGGGGAAGGGCACGGGCTTTATTGTCTCCGAGGACGGTCTTATTCTTACTAACAGACATCTTGTTGCGGATGAGGATGCCGAGTATACGGTAATAACTACCGACGGAAAAGAGTTTGATGCCGAAATACTGGCCAAAGATCCGGTAAAAGACATAGCGGTTATAAAAATAGAGGGAGAAGATTTTAAACCTGTTACTATCGGAGACTCCGATACGGTACGTCCCGGACAGACAGCCATCGCCATTGGCAATGCACTCGGAGAGTTCAAGGATACGGTCTCCGTAGGGGTTATCTCGGGAATGGAGAGAAGTATTGTGGCAAGAGGGGCAAGAGAAGCGGAAGTTCTGCACAACCTTCTTCAAACCGATGCCGCTATTAACTTTGGTAACTCCGGCGGACCGCTACTCAATCTGGCGGGAGAAGTCGTGGGGATAAATACGGCCACCGCCATACACGCCGAAGGGATAGGCTTTGCCATACCCATAAACAGCGCCGACAGAATTACACAGGCGGCAAAAGAGGATAAGGACGTCTCCTATCCTTTTCTCGGTGTTCGCTATCTTATGATAGACAGAGAGATTGAAAGGGAGAGAAATCTTCCGGTAAGCGAAGGAGCACTTATTATCTCCGGAGAAAGGGGCGAACCGGCTGTTGAGCCCGGCTCGGCTGCCGCGCAGGCGGGACTAAGAGAAGGGGATATCATTGTGGAGTTTGACGGAGAAAGTATTACCGAAAGAAATCCTCTCGCCAAGGTTATTGTGGAATACTACCCCGGTGATGAAGTGGAACTAAAAGTAATAAGAGACGGAGAAGAGATAACCTTGGAAGCTACTCTTGGCAAGATGTAGGAGCTATCAATTAAAGGTTTATAAGAAAGAGGGGCGGATTGATTTTTGCCCCTGAAACTGCTATCATTTAAGGAGAAATATCAGTTAATTATTTAGCGCTTATGATGCCCGGAGCAAATTTTACACACAAAGCCCAACAGGCGATAATAGTTTCCCAGAGAGCCGCGAACAAGAAGGGAAATCAACAGATAGATGCCCTGCATCTTCTGTACTCTTTGCTTATACAAAATGAAAGCATTGTCATTAACTTACTCGAAAAGAAAGGCATAGATATAGAGGCGCTCAAAAAGAGAACGGAGAAGGCTATTCGTAACATTCCTCGTATAGTTGATACGGAAGGAGCAAAAGGAGAACACCAGTTCTACCTTTCTCAGGATATGGCGAGAATACTAAAGATAGCCGGCGGAGAGGCGGAAAAAATGAATGATAAATACATCTCCGTGGAGCACTTGTTTTTGGCGCTTCTCTCCACTACCACGAGAGCACGGACTCTCTTGGAAACGGCGAACTTCCTTCCTCCCAAAAAAGGAGGACCGGATCCTGCACAAACGGAGAGACTTGACTACGAAACGGCAAAAGAGATGCTCGAAGAAATGAGAGGAAACCAGCAGATAACAGACCCTCACCCCGAGTCCAAGATGCAGTCTGTGGAAAAGTATACTCGCAACCTTACGGAAATGGCGCGCCAAGGCCAGATAGATCCCGTTATCGGAAGAAAAAGAGAAACAAGGCGCGTAATGCAGGTTCTCTCCAGAAGAACGAAGAACAATCCCGTGCTTATCGGTGAAGCCGGAACAGGAAAGACAGCCGTTGTGGAAGGACTTGCGCAAAGAATAGCCAAAAAGGACGTTCCCGAGAGCTTGAAAGAAAAAGAGGTTATCAGCCTTGACCTTGGGACACTTGTTGCCGGTACCCGCTACAGGGGAGAGTTTGAAAACAGAATAAAAGCACTCCTTAAGGAGATAAAATCTCAAGGAGAAAAGTATATTCTGTTCATAGACGAGCTCCACACTATTATCGGAGCCGGCGCGGCCGAAGGTTCTATTGACGCTTCCAATCTCTTAAAGCCCGAACTTGCAAGAGGAGAGCTGAGAGCCATAGGAGCCACGACGCTCAGAGAATATCAGAAGTATATCGAGAAAGACCCCGCCCTGGAGAGAAGATTCCAGCCCATTACCGTAGCGGAACCCACCGAGGAGGAGACCATGATGATTCTAAGGGGAATAAAAGAAAAATACGAGATGCACCACGGAGTACAGATAGAAGATAGTGCTATAAAAGCCGCCGTAGAGCTTTCTTCGCGCTATATTACCGACCGATTCCTACCCGACAAGGCGGTAGATCTTATGGACGAAGCGATGAGCTCCTTAAGGCTCGAGGTTGAATCTCAACCGGAAAAATTGGAGGATCTAAAAAGAGAGATACAAGACTTGGAAATAGAGATGGAGTCACTGAAAAACGGCAACTCCTCAGAATCGGAGAAAAGAAAAAGAGTTATCACAAGACAACTTGCCGATCTCAAAGAGAAAGCGAAAGAGCTTGACTCCCGCTGGAAAGCCGAAAAAGAGACCATTGCAAGCATAAAGAAAAAGAAGAACAACATAGACAGTCTAAAATACGAAGCGGAGAGAGCCGGACAACAAGGAGACCTCCAAAGAGTGGCCGAAATAAAGTACGCCAAGATACCCGAGCTTACCAAGGAGCTTAAAGCCGAAGAAAAGAAACTCAAAAATCTCCAAAAGAGAAAACCGGTCTTAAAAGAAGCGGTTACCAAAGAGGATGTGGCCAATGTAGTCTCCCGCTGGACGGGAATCCCGGTCACCAGACTCATCGAGGAGGAAGTGGAGAAGCTAAAGAAAATGGAAAAAATTGTGGAAAAAAGAGTGGTGGGCCAAGACGAGGCTATATCCGCCATTTCCCATGCTATCCGCCGTTCTCGTGCGGGAGTTTCCGAAGAGGACAGGCCACTGGGCTCTTTCCTTTTCCTTGGACCGACCGGAGTTGGAAAGACGGAGACGGCACGCGCGCTCGCGGAGTTCCTGTTTAGTCGTGAAGACTCGCTTATCAGAGTGGATATGTCCGAGTATATGGAGAAACACTCTGTTTCCAAGATGATAGGCTCTCCCCCCGGATATGTCGGACACGAAGAGGCGGGACAACTTTCCGAAGAAGTAAGAAGAAAGCCTTACAGCGTTGTTCTTATCGACGAGATAGAAAAAGCTCACCCCGATGTCTTTAACCTTCTTTTGCAAGTCTTGGAAGACGGTCAACTCACCGACACCAAGGGAAGAAAGGTTTCCTTTAAGAACACTATTATCATTATGACTTCCAATGTGGGTTCCGAGCACATATCGGAGATGGAGGAGATAGGGTTTAGCGAAAAAGAGAAGGAAGATAACGGAAAGGATGCGCTAAGAGAGAAAGTAAACGAGGCCCTAAAGAGAACCTTCAGGCCGGAGTTCCTAAACAGAATAGACGAGATAATTATCTTCAATCACCTTACGGACGAGAATATAAAAGAGATTATCGAGATAGAGCTGGAAAAGGTAAAAAGAAGAATGGAGACGAACAACAACATTACGGTCACTTTCCACAAGAGCGTAAAAGACCTTATAGCCAGCGAAGGCTTCGACAGAAATATGGGAGCGAGACCTCTTAAGAGATTTATTCAGAAGAAGATCTTGAATCCGCTTGCTTTTGAGATTATTTCAGGTAGAGTGGAAGAAGGAGAAAGAGTTACGGTAAAGACCAAAGACGGAGAAATCAGTTTCGATAGCGTTAAATCAAAGAAGAAAAAGCAAAAAGTAGGGGCAAAATAAACAAACATTTCTATGAACGGATACACAGGTATTTTCGTTATCGCCTCATCGGTGTTTCTCTTTTACGTCTATGTAGCGCTTATGGACTTTCTTTCCGTTGTCTGGGCGCTTTAAGGAGAAACGGTGGCGCACTCTTGGGATTTTATATTCTCCAGAGTGACTTCTCCTATACCACTAACTTCAAGAAGACCGTTTAAACTACTAAACGGTCTTTTTTCTTCTATTCTTTTTGCGTATGCCGGGCCTACGCCTGTTAATTTTTGGAGCTCTTCCGTGCTTGCCGAGTTGATATCAACCTCGCAGTGGCTTTCTTCTTTGTTTTTTTCTTTATCTTTTTGCTCTTCTTTCGGAGAATCGCTTGATAGTTCTTTTTTTCCGCCTTCTTCAAGATAAATTACCGTTTCTTTTTCTTCTACCCCTCTAAGGTCTGGCGAAAGGAAGTTTTTGGCAAAAAGGATAGCTCCTCCCAAAAAAAAGAGAAAAACAAAAAGGAAAAGCTTATTCATCTTCGCTGTAGACAAAAACGCTTCCCACTCCAAACCTTACATCCGTAGAGTCGGTTCCTCCTCTGGCCTTGAAAGTTACGGTATGTTGGTTTCCCGGGGAAAAAGGAATATCTCCGTTCTTCTCAAAGGGGCTATATACGAACTCATCTCCTCTACACCACGAAGATGACTTATCATGAACAACTTTTTCACCCACCAGAAGCTCTGTAGTGCACTGCTGAACGGAGCCTAGTTCGCGTGAGTAATAGATAGAGTAAGAGGCCTCCTTAATACCCTTTTCGGGAAAAGTTACCGAAAAATTGGTTTTTGCAAACTCACCGTCTTCTCTTTCGGGGTTGTATACCGTGTCTGTCACTACTGTCAGGCGATTCGCTCCCGGGTGGGCGAAGTGGTAATAGCGGGGTTTGTCGTAGTCTTTTTCCAGATGCTCTGCTGTTTTTGTTACTGCTTCTCTTAACACGTCCGGGCTTAAACCTTCTTCCGGAGAGTAGTCGTTCCACTGAATTATTTTACTCGCAGGCACGTCTTTAGGAAAATAAGCGGCAAGCCAACCGTTTGCGTCTGCATAAATATGAGGATAAATACCAAAAATAACCTCGTCATTTTCATTTTTCATCTCTATTTTTAAGGTGCCCATCACATACTTTCCGCTCTCTGTTTCTTCTACGGTACCGCTGTTTGCCAGAAAGTCGTTTATTTTTGTAAGTATCTCTTGGTTGTTTTCACTGTCTACATTTTCCAGCTTTGTATAAGAGGTTATGCCGGCGTCTTCTTCGGGAAAAGTGGGGTCATCCCCTCCGCCGTTAAAGCCCGAATGGACCGAAAAGAAGGGGAGTGTGAAGAAAAGAAAGGAAGTTATAAAGAAAAAAGCTTTTGATCTCATAGTTTTTTTAGTTACTTAATACTCTTTTAGTTCTTTTTGCGATAAATATTGAGCACCTGCGATCAGTGCTTTTTGAAGCTTCTCCTTTTCCGCACCGGTAGCGTCGATATTTATTCTGCTTGTGCTTTTGTGTAATGTGGTGTCTGTTCCTATAACAATCGCCTCTGAAAATCTTTCCATTAATCTTCCCGAAGCATCTATGTTTTCCGGAGAAAGTGGCTTGTTTCTTACTACTTCCGCTCCTTCCACTTTTATTTTGAAATCCACATCTCCCTTATCACCGTCATCGTCACTGTCATCATCGCCATCGTCACTGTCATCGTCATCTCCATTGTCATCGTCACTATCATCATCGTCATCGTCACTGTCATCGTCACTCTCATCCTCATCCTCATCTTCCTCATCGTCATGGTCATCGGCACAATCCTCGGGCGGATCGACAAAAGCGATACCCTCTTCTTTTATATCACTCAGAGTTTTATCTCCTATTCCGCTTATCTTTGTGAGCTCCTCAATATTGCAAAACGGCCTTTTTTCCACAATACTCTCTGCTCTTTTCTCTCCTATGTGCACTATTTCTGTTAACTTCTCCTTTTTTGCCGAATTTATCTCTACTTCCGTTACTTCCTCCTCTTTTTCCTCATTATCGTCCTGCCCTGAGCCTGCCGAAGGGTCGTCGTCACTGTCATCTTCCTCATCGTCATGGTCATCGCCACCGTCATCGTCATTGTCACTGTCATAGTCATCCTCGCTTTCATCGTAATAACCGTCTACTTTTTCTTTAAGCTTTTCCATTCTATCTTTTATCTCTTCCAAAACCTCCTCAGCCTCTTCTTTTTCCTCGGATACGGGCGAGTCTTCTTCGGGGCTGTCCTCCTTGCAGTTTTCCGGAGGGAGGGTGTAAGCCACTCCCTCCTTTTTTATACTCTCCAGCGTAACCTTTCCTATGCCGGGAACCTCCGTTAGTTCATCCAATGAGCAAAAAGGTCTCTTTTCCATAATTCTTTCTGCATACGCGGGCCCTATTCCTCCTATAAGCTCAAGTTCTTCGCCGATAGCCGAATTTACCTCTACTTTTGCCGCCTTTTCTTCTTTGTCACCCTCATCGTCATGGTCATCGCCATCGTCGTCGTCCTGCCCTGAGTCTACCGAAGGGTCATGGTCAAGGCCATCGTCATGGTCATTGTCAAGGTCACCCTCATCGTCATAGCCATTGTCACGGTCATCGCCACTACCTTCTTCCTTTTTCTCCAAAGGCGCCGGTCTTACAACTTCTGTTTCTTCTTTTTTCTCACTTCCCCATAAATTGCTCCACAGATCGGACACGCCTCCGACAAAAGCTCTTCCCGTGTTGCCGGCTCTCTCCAAAAGAGACGGCCTCTCCTTTATTCTTAAATCTTTAAATCCGTCCCTAAACTCAATGCTCACTTTGGGCTCTTTTTCCCACAAAAGGGCGCCTTGAGAGGACTCTCTCAGGTTTCCCGAGAAAGTAACAACGAACGGTTTAAGCTTTTCGTTCTCAAATTTATCCATTCTCCACTCCGTGCTGTTTACGGGAGATCTTCTCGTTACAGATAGTGGAGGAGAAGTATACTCTGTTGAGTAGAAGGAAACGGAAGTTAATCCTTCTTTGTTTTTGGAAACAGAGTAAAGAAGCTCTACGCTCTCTCTTTTTCTTTCCATGCTTTCGTAATCAAGATTAATCTTTCCGCCTGCGAGCCTTACCTCTTCTTTTTTCAGACGCTCAAGAAGTTGATCTCTTCCCATACTTAAAATTTCCGCTTTTACCACTCCGGAGGGGTCGGAAAGAGAGGAAGCAAGAAACTTTCCCGTTTTGGAGAGAGCATTTACGGCAAACTCCTTGGGAAGTTCTTTTAAGTTAAGCGTGTAGAGCTTGTCAAAGGTTGCCGCCTTAGAAAGAACAACGACCGCCTCTTCTTCCGGGGCGTAATCTTGCGAAGGAAGACTAAGAGTTAAATATGTATTTACCGCTTCGTGCTTTAAAGACTGAAATATCTTGTTTGTCTCAAGAGTGGAAAGAGCTGCGGAAAATATGCAGTAGGGGAGCACGAGAAGAAAAAGAGAAAAAAGGAGAATGAGGGGTCTTTTTCTCATTTTTGAACGGAAACGGAGTTTATTAGTTTATAAAAAAGGTCTTCGCACTCTTTTTTTCTTCCACTTGTGCCTATCTCGTATATCTTCTCCTCAAAAGGAACCCTTACGGGCCCGATATCACTCTTTTTTACTGACTTAATTCCATCTACTTTTGTAAGTTTTACTCCTTCTCTTTCTATCTCTCCCTCAAGAAGCATCTCTATCTTTGCCCTAAGATAAGAAAGTTCGCTTTCTTCTCTGTAAGAGGTGAGGTAAAAAACGCAAGAAGCACTGGAGATCTCCACTCCTTCTTCCATCTCGTCTCTATACTCCTCCACCTTCCACTCCTCGGGAAGTTCTAGAGAAAGATTGGGAGTTTCCAGCAAAGTAGCTTCTTCTTTTTCATCTACGCTGTAGCTTGGCATTTCAAACGACCGCCCTTCCCCCATGTCGATAACCTCTCTTTCTTCTTTTTCTTCCGATGTATAAAAATAGAAAAGAAAGAGAATAAAGAGGAAAAACACAAGAAAAGGAACTCCCGATTTTGCCTTTTTGACTACTTCTTCTTTTAGCATTGCGAGAAAATAGCACTCTCCTAAGGCATGACAAGAGAGAGTTTTCCACAAGCCGTTTTTCCCTTTAAAATAGGGAAAATCTACCTTCCGAAATCCAACTTCCACCTCCGACTTCCTAATTTTTCCTCTGTTTCGAAACTTCAGGGTGTGTCATATCACTGCCTTGAAACTTCGGGGCGCTGCAAAAGCCCGGTTGAGCAACGCCTGCAACCCCATGTACACCCCCGGCATGCCCTGGTAGAGTCGCGAAGCGTCTCCTTCGGGGGGGGTGTACATGGGAGGCTGTACCCGTATTTATTCTGGTACAGGATTGACAAATAAAAAAAATTACCGTAAAATTGCGCCAGTAATTTTTTCACAAAGGAGGGATTTAGTGAAAAAGTGAAAGAAAAAAAGGCAAGAAAAAGGAATGGAAAGAAAGTAAAGAGAAATCTCCGAAAAGAAAGGAGAAAAAAAGAAAGGAGGAGTAAAAATGCCACGACCGTGGTTTAAGTGCGAAAGATGTTCTTGCTTTACAAATGTAGAGGGGCGTCCTTGCCCCAACTGCGGAGGCGAAACCTATCCGTGGAAGTACGAAGGGGAGGAGGCAAGAAGAGGCGCAAGCTCTTCACAAGGCCCGGGCCTTTCCTCTACAAAGATGAGCAATCTTTAACTTAGCACCCTGGTCTAGCTTCAAAAGCCGTGTTTTTCAAAACACGGCTTTATTATTACAAGGTAATTCTATTTCATTTATTGGACTATCTCCGGCTGGTAGTGTTCGTTTAGTTCGTAGCGTATTTTTTCCACATCCGTTATCTTTTTGTCCTTTATCTCCGCCTTCAGTAGGAATCCTCTCATTGTCTCTTCCGAAAAATACTGGTCGAAGATAAAGTTTCCCAAAGAGTAGGCGATATAACCGTCTTCATACTCCTCCACGGGCTGGGTTACGTGTGGGTGGTGCCCTACTACAATATCCGCTCCCCAGTCTATCGCGTTTCTGCTTATCTGTTTTTGCCCCTCGTTTGGCTCTTTTTGGTACTCCTCTCCGTAATGGAAAGTCACCACCAAGATATCCGTTTCCTCTTTTGCGTTTTCTATATCCTCTCTTATTCTCTCCTCCAAGTATTCCGTTACTCCCGATCTATCCTCCGTAGCTCTTGCGTAAGGGTAAAGAAAAGGAGTGTATCCCAAAAAACCCACTCTTATATCTTCCCCTAATAATAATATGGTAGGCGAGTGTGCCTCTTTCTTGTCAAAACCCGCTCCGGCGTACTCTATGCCGGCCTTTTTTAATCTTTCCATAGTATCTTCCAGCGCCTCTCTCGTGTAGTCAAAAGCGTGGTTGTTGGCAAGGGTGACAATATCAAAGCCGGCGTAAGAAAGTCCGTCCATCGCCTCCGGGCTCGCCCGGAAAGAGTAAGGTCCTCCCACATCGTGCCCTTTATCGGAGATAACGCTCTCTAGGTTACCAAAAAGAATATCTGCTTCTCTCAGGGTGTTTGCCACTCTCAAAAAAGGGAAGGCGTAGTTTCCGTCTCCATGGGTTTCCACCATCTCTCTTACGCCCCTGTCAAGCATAATGTCCCCGGCAAAGATTACCGTATACTCCCGGGGCTCTGTTTCGGGGAAAGGTTCTTTAAAAGAAGAGATGTCGTCAGGAAGGAGAGATGCGGAGTAAAAGACCGCTCCCAGCGCAAAAAGGAAAAAAATAATGAAAATAAGAAGATATGTTTTGTTTTTATCCATATTCCTTATTTATACCACAAAAAACTCTTTTGTCATTCTTCACAAAAGCCCTTTTTATTGCATTTTTGCAAAAGTTATTGTATAATTTAGCCACTTTAGTTCTCTTTACAAATATCTGAAAGGAGGTAGATGAAAGTTGACTAATAAAAAAAAAGATTTTTTGGGGCTTCTTTTAAATTGGGCTCCCTGGGTAATTGCCGGGGCATTTTTTGTTGTAGCGATCGTAACGGCAATTATTTATCCGTATACTCTCTGGGGTGGAAAATCTTCTGGATGGCTCTCGGGACGGCAATATTTCTTCTCATCTCAATTGTATTTTCACCTCTCCTGGAAAGTGCCGTTTGGCACATAAGAAGCCTTGGTCGTTATTCGGAGGAAATTACTCTTTTACTGCTGGCTTTTTTCTTCGGAGTCGGAGTTTTGCTCTTTTCCTGGATAAACTTGGGAGAAGCGGGAAGTTATGTCGTTGCTTACGACAGTGAGGGAAGAGCGAAGATAATCTCCGGAAGTTATTTTGCCATTCCTTACGGAAAAGAGTTTG
>Ga0207421_10007603_pt1 | contig 11493 bp, 11 predicted proteins | sample SodLakKL_010_SED_4_FD_187542 | JGI IMG/M metagenome (GOLD analysis project Ga0207421, IMG submission 187542) | Alkaline sediment microbial communities from Lake Tanatar, Kulunda Steppe, Russia - 8KL_010_SED (SPAdes) (version 2) | ecosystem: Environmental > Aquatic > Non-marine Saline and... | reverse complement strand
CCGCCGGCTTGAGGCCGTCGCGCAACTCGATGCGGATGTGGTCGGTCCCGTTCGCTTCGAGCCCGGCCAGCAGGAAGCCCGGGTTGAAGGAGATGGTCAGACCCTCGCCGTCGATCTCGGCCGGGAGCGCCTCGGCCGCGTCGCCCATCTCCTGGTTGGAGGCCTGCAGGTCGACCGACCCATCCGCGAACGTGAGGCTCACGGGTGTGTTCGCCTGGCCCAGCGCAACGATCGAGACGCGTTGCAACGCCTCGATGAGGCCCGCACGTTCGACGACGACCGAGGTCTCGTGTCCGTCGGGGAGCAGTGCCCGGTAGTTGGGGAACGAGCCTTCGATCAGCTTGGTCGTCAGCCGGCGGTCGCCGAACAGGAACGACACCTGCCCATCCTCGAGCACGATCGTGACCGACCCGCCGACCTCGGATGCTGCCTTGGCAGCTTCCTGGAGCGACCGTGCCGGCACGAGCGCCGTGCCATCGACCGCTTCCTCCCACGTCAGGGATCGGACCGCGAGCCGATAGCTGTCGGTTGCTGCGGCGGTGAGTTGCCCCTCGGCGGCTTCCAGGTGGACACCGGTCAGGACCGGACGCCCTTCGTCGCTGGCGGCTGCGCGAGCGACCTGGGACACCAGACGGGCGAACGCGTCGGCCTTGACCCGTCCCTGCGGTGCGTCCTCGGTCGGACCGGCGAGCGTCGGGAAATCCTCGGCCTGCATCCCCCGGACGTGGAAGGTCGCACGGCCACAGGTCAACTCGACCCGGTCCGCGTCCGCAGAGAGCGTCACGGGTGCATCCGGGAAGCGGGCGACCAGTTGCGACAGCAGTCGACCCGGCAGCAGGACCCGTCCCGGTTGATCGATCTGCACGGGGATCGAGATCTCCGCCGCGACCTCCAGGTCCGTCGCACGGCAGATCAGCTTGCCGTCCTGCGCTTCGAGCAGGATCCCGGACAGCGCTGGCAACGTCACCCGAGCACCCACGGTCCGGGTGGCCCAGGAGACCGCTTCAGCGAACTCCGCACGTTCAGCACGCAACTTCACGTCGTTGCTCCTTACGGTTGTCCCCAGTTGTGATGAAGAAAGGTCTTCTTTACAGGTATCTCGTCATCGTCATCGGGGCTGTGGAAACGGTGGACAAGTGCCGTTCGTGCAGGTCAGCGATGGTCGGGGGTGGTGGACACGTTGTGCGTCCATAGCGTAGTTGTCCCGAGCCGATCGAACGACACCCGTGTGCTTCCACGGTTCGTCGTGGTCGTCCACGGGTTACCCACGTTCCGTCCACCGGTGTCGGTGACCCGCTGGGCCCGGTGGCTCCACCGATGGTGCAGGCGCGTCCACGGATGCGGACCGGTTGTGCAGGGGTTGTCCACCGCTGGTCCACCGGTTGGTCCACCGTCGGGTGGGTGCACGACGGTGGTCACGGACGCCGCGCCCGGGTCTTGATGCGGTTGGTGAGCTCCTGGACCTGGTTGTAGATCGTGCGTCGTTCCTGCATCAGCCCGGCGATCTTGGACTTCGCGTGCATCACGGTGGTGTGGTCCCGTCCACCGAACGCCTTGCCGATGCGTGGCAGTGACAGCTCGGTGAGCTCCCGGGTGAGATACATCGCGATCTGACGGGCGGTCACCAGTTGCCGGCTTCGCGACGGTGAGCAGAGGTCCTCGACGGTCAGGGAGAAGTACTCGGCGACCTCGTCCATGATGACCTGGACCGAGACCTCCTGCTCCCGGTCGTCGGGGAACAGATCCTTGAGCACCGTCTCGGCCATCTGGCTGTCCGCTGCGGAACGCTGCAGGCTCGCGAACGCGGAGACACGGATCAGCGCCCCCTCGAGTTCGCGGATATTCGACTGGACCTTGGAGGCGATCAGTTCCAGGACCTCGGGATCGACCCCCAACCGGTCGGTCTCACACTTCTTGCGCAGGATCGCGATCCGGGTCTCGAGGTCAGGAGGTTGGACGTCGGTCATCAGGCCCCACTCGAACCTGCTGCGCAGACGGTCCTCGAGCTGGGCGATCTGCTTCGGGGGCCGGTCACTGGAGATGACGATCTGTTTCTCCGCGTTGTGCAACGCGTTGAACGTGTGGAAGAACTCCTCCTGGGTCCGTTCAGCGCGTTCGAGGAACTGGATGTCATCGATCAACAGCACGTCGACCTGTCGGTAGGTCTGCTGGAACGAGGTGATGCGGTCGTGGCGGATGCCGTTGATGAACTCGTTCGTGAACTGTTCGGTCGTGACGTACCTGACCGCCAGGCGCGGGTAGAGGCTGCGCACGTAGTGACCGATGGCGTGCAGGAGGTGGGTCTTGCCGAGGCCGGCTCCCCCGTAGATGAACAGGGGGTTGTAGGACTTGGCCGGAGCCTCGGCGACGGCAGTTGCAGCCGCGTGGGCGAAGCGGTTGGAGGACCCGATGACGAAATCGTCGAACATGTACTTCGGATTGAGTTGCGTATCGGTCGTTGCGTGCGTCTCCGGCCGGCGGGGTTGCGGCAGATCAACCGTTGGTCCAGACGGGCGGCCAGGTGCCTGCAGTTCGCGATCGTCGGTGTTGCTGTAGCGCGTCCAATCCTGCAGCCGGTCCGCGGGCTGGTCAGGGGGCGGTGCATCCGCAGGCTGATCCGTCGGCTGCTCTGAGACGCGGGCCGCGGTCTGTCCGTTGGTGGCTGGCGCGGTCGGTCGAGGCTCCTGCTGCCCCGGATCGACGTCCGAGCGACGTCGACCGCTGCCCGGGGCGGAGCCGGTCGAGGGGTCGGATCGATCGGTGTGCTCTGAGCCCGGGGGGTCGAGCGGTTCCGGGCGGGGTTGCACCGTGATGACCACGGTGAGTGGCCGACCGGCGGTGGCCGACAGAGCATCGCGGATGCGATCGCCGCAACGGGTGTCCAACCATTCACGTGCGAACGCATGGGGAGTCGCGAGCACGACGGTGTCATCGCTGAAGCCAACGGGCTGCGTGGCACGCAGCCACTGGCGCTGCGTGGGCGAACCCACGGTCGTCAGGACGCGTTCGAGGCTGGCGTGCCAGAGTTGTCCGAGGTCCAACGTCGCTGCTGCGGTCACACGCGCTCCTGCCGTCTTCCACCTGTCCGGTGTCGGTGACGGTGGTCACCGACCGACGCTCACCCGTGCGGGGGGTGCAACGTTGGTATCGCTGCAGGTCAGCACCTGTTTCCACAGGTCCGTCCACAGGTGTGGACAGTGCAGCTATCCCGTCCGCTTGCACAGGGTCGAGGTCGCGGTGGGGAAGGTCCGTCGTCTACATCGGGTGCGTCCGCGAGGTGCACCCGACGCGTCATCGTTGCAGGGTCACCGGTGGTCGTTGCGTGCTCACCGTGTGTTCCTGGTCGACTTCCCGACGGACGATCGGGGACCGTACACCGCGGGGATACCGCGCCGCAAGAACTTGTCCACAATGCGTCGGTGCGAGCCTCCGGTTGCCCGATACGCGAGCGTGACGGTACGCTCCCACCTTCCATTCGACCCGGTTCGGTCGCGGATCTGCAACCTCCTGACCCCGTGGTCACCATGATCCGTCTCGCGGTCACGGCGCCCCGCCCTGTCGCGTGTCCGCCGACCATCCACCAACGAGGGGCTTCGCCGTGAAGCGCACCTTCCAGCCCAACAAGCGCCGTCGCTCCAAGAAGCACGGCTTCCGATCCCGGATGCGGACCCGCTCGGGTCGTGCGATCGTGAACGGACGTCGCCGTCGCGGTCGGGCGAAGCTGTCGGCCTGATCCGGTGACCAGCGGCACCGTTGCACGTCTACGGAACGGTCGCGACATCGCGACCGTCCTTCAGGGGCGCCACCAACGCGGTGGCCGCCTCCTGGGCGTGCATCGGGGCCCCGGCCTGTCGGATCATCCCGTACGGATCGCCGTCGTCGCGTCGCGTCGGGTCGGGGGCGCCGTGCAACGCAACCGGGCCAAGCGACTGATCCGGGAAGCGGTCCAACGCATCGATTGGTGCCCCGAGGTCGATGTGGTCATCGTGGCCCGCCGCGCCTGCGCACACAGTGACCTCGCGGCCGTGCAGTCGGAACTGGGCCGCCTGGCGGCCGAACTCGAGCTGTCGCGGGAGGGCCTGTGAGGTTCTCTCCGACGGATCCTGAGGGATCGACTGTTGAGCGGCGTCGGTCACCCGTGGCCCTGGTGCTCCTCGGCCTGATCGCGGTCTACCGGTGGACCGCTGCTGTGCGCGCTCCGCGCTGCCGGTTCTACCCATCCTGTTCGTCGTACGCCGTCGAGGCCGTCACGCAGCACGGAGCGTTGCGTGGTGGTGGACTCGCCGCGCGACGGCTCGGCCGCTGTCATCCCTGGAACCCGGGGGGCGTCGATCACGTCCCCCCGAGGAAGTAGTTCACGATGATCGAACTCTGGCAGTCGATCCTCCGCGCGTTCGCGCAGGTCCTGACGTTCCTGCACGACATGCTGGTTCCGGTCTTCGGCGAGAACAGCTGGGGCTGGGCGATCGTCGCCCTGACCCTGATCGTGCGGGTGCTGCTGCTGCCCCTGGCGATCAAGCAGACGCGTTCGATGCGGGCGATGCAGGCCATCCAACCGCAGATGAAGGCCCTGCAGAAGAAGTACAAGGTCGACCGGGAACTGATGAAGAAGGACCCGGAGCAGTACAAGGCCAAGAAGGCCAAGCTCAACGAAGAGATGATGGCTCTCTACAAGGAAGAGGGAGCCAACCCGGCGGCCAGTTGTCTGCCACTGCTCGCCCAGGCTCCGATCTTCCTCGTGTTGTTCTGGACCCTGCGGGACTTCGATGAACTGAGCGGAGCCCCGTTCTACTTCATCACGCGGTTCGTCTCTGAGGACTCGGAGTTCACCGGGCTCGCGGCACTGGTCAACCAGGCCGGCTGGCCCGGCTGGCTGCTGATCGTGCTGATGTCCGGGACCATGTTCATCTCCCAGAAGCAGATGATGGCCCGCACCGCGGTCACGCAGGGCGACACTCCCAACCCGATGGCCCAACAGCAGAAGATCCTGCTGTACGTCATGCCCCTGTTCCTGGCGGTCATCTCCTTCCAGTTCCCGCTCGGGATCCTGCTGTACTGGGTCACGACCAACGCCTGGCAGGTCGTCCAACAGTGGATCATCCTGCGAGAGGTCACCTCCGAGAAGGCCGCGGGCACCCTGCCGGACAAAGCGGGTGGCGCAGCCGCCGACGACGCCGACGCGGGGGACGCACCCCGTCGCTCCCCCGGTGCGTCCTCGGGCACCAAGCCGGTCAAGAAGGACCCCGACCCCAAAGAACCGAACAAGAGTTCGAGTGATGGTGGGAAGAAGGGTTCTGACGGCAAGAAGCAGGGTCCAGCGAAGCCGGCCAAGGGCAAGGCGTCGCCGAAGGACAGCTCCGCCAAGGACACGCCCGGCCGTTCGACCAAGGATGGACGATCGGACAGCAGTGGCTCGTCCTCGACGTCGAAGAAGGGCGATCGGAGCGGGAACGCCGATGGTCCTCCGAAGAGGTCGGAGAAGGGCCCGGCGTCGACCAACGGTTCCTCGTCCGGAGGTCGCGGATCCTCGAGTAACGGCGCCCGAGAAGGTGGGTCCGGCGCCCAGAAGCCCCGATCGGGCAAGCGTGATCACCTCCCCCGCCGTCCTCGTCGCTGAAAGGCACCCCCATGACCCGTCGTACCCAGGCAACCGGCCCGAACCTGACTGAAGCGCTCCGCGCAGGGGTCGCAGATCTCGCCGGCTGTGACCTCGAGAAGGTCGAACTCAGCCTGCAGGCACCCGGGGTCGATGATCTCACGGGTTCGTTCACCCTCGAGCTGGATGTTTCCCCGCCGGCCGTCACGGAGGCCCCGGTAGAGGATGACGCGCCCGTCGCGCGGTCAGAGCGCGACGGGCGTGACGACCAGGAGGTCTCGTCGGACGAGGTCACGCCGGCAGAGCTCGACGAGGAAGCTGAGGCCGCAGCGGACTTCCTGGAGGGACTGCTGGATGCCCTCGACCTCCCGGGAGATCTGCGCATCCGCGTGAAGGACCAGCATGCCGAGGTGGAGATCGCGGAGGTCGGCAGTGGTGCGTTGATCGGTCGTCGGGGGCAGACCTTGGAAGCGATCCAGGAACTCGTCCGTTGTGCGATGCAGCGGCAGTTCGAACGGCGTTCACGCGTGCAGATCGACGTCGAGGGGTACCGCGCACGGCGGCTCGAGAAGCTGCTGGAGAAGGCCGAAGAGGCGATCGACGCCGCGCTCGAGACCGGTGAGTCGCAGCGGCTCGAACCGATGGACGTCTTCGAGCGCAAGGCGGTGCACCACCTGGTCGCCGAGACCGACGGTCTCATCAGCCGGAGCCAGGGCCGCGAGCCTGGTCGGCGCATCGTGATCGAGCGAGAAGACTGATCGGGTCACGACGACGGGCCGCGGCAGGTACCGGAGCCCGTCAGCGTCCGGTTCCACGTGGAACCGGACGACGGGGCGATGGGTTCGATCCTGCGAGCGTTGGAGTCAGGGCTCCAACGCAAGGCCTGATGCCCGAAAACGCCGCACAGCGCGACCTGATGCGTTTCCGCTGTTCAGTACTCGTCGCTACCGTGTTCGGCCGGCCCACGGATTCGACGCGATCGCTCGACGCCCTTTGGGCTGACCGGTCGTGTTGCGTCGGAAGCCAGAGACCGTCGGTGAGCTAGCTCGTCCGGCTGCTGACCGCCCGGACAGGCTGACCGGGGTGGCACCGATGTGATCGGTCTCTGCGGGGTGCGCGACGCCCGGGGCGGGGCATGCCACGGTCACCTCCCTGCAGCCCAAGGGTCACGCCGTCTCATCCTTCGGGCCGACTGGCGGTGAAGGAGGTCCTCGATCCGAGGACCAGGCGACGCGCGGGCGCAGGCGTATGCAAGGGTTATCCACAGACCGTGGATCGTGGACACCCGCGTCACGGCGCTGGCATCGCGTCCCTGGCACCGTGACGACATCGTGCGCAGCGACCGTCGGTGCTCCTGGATAGGGCTTGGGGCCTGTGGCGGCCCTGGGCGGAGATACGGCGATATAGTGCCGTAGGAGGCCATCCGCGAGCGCGGTAGGACCGCGGGGACGGTACGGATCGCTCGGCGTCGGGCGCAGCGGGCAGACGGTCACCGGTAGATGGACCATGTCTGTGGTCGAGATCAGGGGAACGTGCCGTCGTGTTCCACGTGGAACCCTCGAGGTTCGCCGGGAGTTATCCACAGGCAACCTGGGGATAGCTTCCACTGTTTGGGGCGACTTTCCACAAGGGGCAGGCAGTACCGCTGTCCGTGTGGTGCTCGCACGGCCATGCCCCCAGACCGCGCTGCACACCGAAGTGGCCGCGCCAGTAGGTGGCCCGGCTCGCGGTGCCCAGGCGGCGCCTCGCTGCGTTGCGCCTCGGTCACATGCCTTCCAGGCATGCTCCCTCGGCCCGCCTTGCGATGCATCCACCTGGACGCCGCTCCCTGTTCGAGCCACTTAGTGGCGCGGCCACGAAGTGGCGCCGTCGCACGCAGGAACGTCGGGGTGTGCTTCGATCCGCAACTTCTTGTGATGGATCGGTCGGGGAGGCGAAAGTTAACGTCTCTGCCTCGGTCCAGTGCGCGGCGAACGGGCTCGATCCCGGGGGCGTTGCCGCCACCGAGGACCACACCTCGCGGCGGGTAGCCGCTTGTGCTCCCGGGTGTTGTGCCTCGTGAGGGCCGTTGTGCCTCGTGAGGACCGATGCGCCACCGTTCCACGTGGAACATGCCAAGGGGCTGGCCCTGGATCTGGAAGCGTCCAGACAGGACGGCTCTGGCCCCGCCATGGTCCAGGTTCCACGTGGAACATGCCGGCGGGTTCGCCATCTGTATCCTGATGAACCGTTCGTTCGCTCCAGGGCCACGGTCCTCGCGAGTAGGCGAGCGGGTGGGTGTCTCCCGGAGGGTCGGAGGGTGCCGGGTCGGTGGCCGGGGTGCAGTGAGCTCCTGGCGTACGATAGGGTCCCTGGCTCTGGATGTCGAGAGCCACCTAGACGATCGTTGGACGTCTGGTTGGGGTGTGGCGCGGTGCAACGGGACCACCTTCCGCAGTTCGCGGGCTCGTGGTTCGACCGGGGTGATCAGACGGTCGCCGGACGCGTGTTGTGGAGACCGTGGGAACCGTGATCGGTTTCGGCTGGGGCAGGGACGGTCCGGCGACACTGACGTTGCTGAGGCCAGGCGGCGTGATAGTTGTGGACGCAATCGTTGGTTGACTCGCGATGCCTCGTTGCATCGTCGCCACGGTCCAGTGCGTCGGTGGCTGATGTGTGTTCCACGTGGAACACCACGGGACGTGGACGGTGGGGCTAGGATGCCTTGATGACCGCATCTGAGGCCGCAGGATCGTTGGAGGCAGCGCTGGACCAGTTCGCCGAGCTGGTCCGCTCGTCGCCGCACAACCTCGTCTCGTCGCGGGCGCGGGATGAACTCAAGGGGCGACACATCCCCGAATGTCTCGCATTCGCGGAGTTACTGCCCCGGACGGGTCGATTCCTCGATCTGGGGAGCGGGGGAGGCTTCCCGGGGATCGTCGTCGCCCTCCACGGACCGGAGCGCACGGTGCATCTCATGGATGCGACCCGCAAGAAGACGGCGTTCCTGCGCCACGCCGCGGCGACGCTCGGTATCGACGTCGAGGTCCACACGGGCCGTGCCGAGGAACTCGGGCGTGGTGAACTCGGCAGGACGTTCGATGTGGTGACGGCCCGAGCCGTCGCCCCCTTGCGCATGCTCGTCGCCTGGGCCAGCCCGTTCCTCCGACCACGGGGTGACCTGTACGCGATCAAGGGTGAGCGCTGGCTGGCCGAACTGCAGGAGGCTGCCCCCAACCTCAAGCGGTGGGGACTGCAGGTGCACGCAACGCCAGCCAGTGATGCACGTCTCGGTCCAAGGTCGGGCAACCCGCACGCACCACGGGTTGTTATGCTCCGACGGGCGTCATGAGGTGTGGGTCCGGTGCCTGACCACCACGCCCCCTGCACATGCGGATGGAGACACCGTGAGCGATCTCAGCCGGGATGACCGGCTGCCGGCAGATGCTCCGGTTCACCGTGACCTCCAGGAGGCGGTATCGAACATACGTTCGAGTACCGATCCAGCCAGTGTCACGACCGACGATGTCGACGCCGCACGTGCGACCGTCGTGTGTATCGCCAACCAGAAGGGCGGGGTCGGCAAGACCACGACCACCGTGTCGCTCGCGGCCGCCATCGCGGCGCTGGGAGCCCGTGTCCTCCTGGTTGATCTCGATCCCCAGGGCAACGCGACGACCGGCTTCGGGCTGCGGGCGGATGAGGACGACCCCAGCACCTACGGCGTGTTGGTCGACTCGCTGCCGATCGTCGAAGCCGCCGTGCCCAGTGGGATCGACGGCCTCGATGTCGTGCGCTCATCGCTCGACCTCGCCGGGGCCGAGGTCGAGCTCGTCCCCGCGTTCTCGCGTGAACTTCGGCTGCAGAAGGCGGTGGAGGCCGTCCGGTCGAGTTACGACGTCATCTTCGTGGATTGCCCGCCGTCGCTCGGCCTGCTGACCATCAACGCCCTGGTCGCGGCCGATCAGATCATCGTGCCGATCCAGTGCGAGTACTACGCGTTGGAGGGGCTCGGCCAGCTCATGCGTACCGTGCAACTGGTAGGCGACAGCCTCAACCGCAAGCTCGAGCTCGGTGGTGTGGTCCTGACCATGTACGACGGGCGCACCAACCTGGCGCAGCAGGTGGTCGATGAGGTCCGCGCCTACTTCGGGAAGCGCGCCTACGCCACCGTCATCCCGCGCACCGTCCGTCTCTCCGAGGCGCCGAGCTTCGGGCAGCCCATCACGGTCTTCGACCCGCAGAGCCGCGGTTCAAGGGCCTATCAGCGGCTCGCGCGGGAGGTCGCCGAGCGGTTGGCCCTGCCCGTGGACATCCCGGCGGAGAACCCGCTGGACCGCCTGTTGTCGGGTGGTGATCCGCTCCCGGAGTACGAACCGACCGATCCGACGGCGCCGGTGGTGCCGCCGGATGCAGGTCTCCCCGTGGATGAGGAGGAGCACACGTGACTCGTCGCAGCGGACTCGGTCGTGGGTTGGCCGCGCTGATCCCACCCAGCGATCCCAGCCGGGATCGAACGGATGATGAGCCGCCGGTCGATCCTGCGGACGATGCCGCAGACGGCGATGCGGTGCCACCGGATCAGCCGCTGGACGGCAGCGACCAACCAGGTGACGACGCTGGCAGCGGTCACCATGATCCTTCAGCCGGAGGACCGCCTCCGCCTCCGCCTCCCGCTCCGTCGACGGTCGATCGACTGGCAGGGCAGGACGCGTCGGTCGGATATCCGACAGCCGATGTACCGGCGGTGACATCCGCTGCACCCAGTGTCGCACCGCGTGCCACGTTGGCCGAGGTGTCCCCGTCGGACATCGTTCCGAACCCGCGCCAACCGCGCGAGGTGTTCGACGAGGAGGAGATCGAGGGCCTGGCCGTATCTCTGCTGGATGTGGGCGTCCTGCAGCCACTCGTGGTCCGGCCGCTCGACGGTGGTCGTTACGAACTGGTGGCCGGGGAACGGCGTCTGCGTGCCGCCAAGGTCGCCGGTCTCGAGCTGATCCCGGTCGTGGTCCGCCACACCGAGGATGCCGATCTGCTCAAGGAAGCGTTGGTCGAGAACATCCACCGGGTGCAGCTCAACCCGCTGGAGGAAGCCGCCGCCTACCAGCAACTGTTGGAGGAGTTCGGCTTCACGCAGGAGGAACTCGCCAGTCGCATCGGCAAGTCACGGCCTGCGATCAGCAACTCCTTGCGGCTGCTCAGCCTGCCGACGGGGGTGCAGCGCCGGGTGGCGGCCAACGTGCTGTCCGCCGGTCACGCCAAGGCGCTGCTGGCGCTCCCGGACCCGGTCGCGCAGGAGCGGCTGGCGGAACGGGTCGTCGCGGAAGGGCTGTCGGTCCGCGCGGTGGAGGAATTCGTGCGCGTGAAGTTGCTGGACGAGTCGGGTGCCGGTGGCGGAGCTTCCGGCTCCTCGTCGGGGGGTGGGAAGCGACGCGTCGTCGCTCCGGGGTTGATCGACCTGCAGGACGATCTGTCCGATGCCCTGGAGTCACGGGTGCGCATCACCATGGGCGCTCGACGCGGCAAGCTCACCATCGAGTTCGCGTCGGTCGATGACCTCGAGCGGATCGTCGGTGTCATCGCTGGCGGCCTGGAGTCAGGGAGCGGCTCGATCACGGTGCCCAGCGACGAGTTGTAGGGCCCGCTGCACACGCCGTGCGGCCGGGCGGCAGCCCTCGGAGCGCGCCGGCACCGCGGCCGGCAGCGCGGCGTCCCGTCGTCTCAGCGATCCGGTTCGCCAACCGTGGTCACCCGGGTCACCTCGCCGTTGTCGTCACCGAGCAGTGCGAGGTCGGCCAGGTCGATGAACAGCCCGGTCTCCACCACGCCGGGCAACAGCCCGATCGTGACGTCGATCACGGCGGGATCGTCCACCCCGCCGTCACAGCGGGCGTCGACGATCGCGTTGCCGTTGTCGG
>Ga0207421_10007602_pt1 | contig 11493 bp, 11 predicted proteins | sample SodLakKL_010_SED_4_FD_187542 | JGI IMG/M metagenome (GOLD analysis project Ga0207421, IMG submission 187542) | Alkaline sediment microbial communities from Lake Tanatar, Kulunda Steppe, Russia - 8KL_010_SED (SPAdes) (version 2) | ecosystem: Environmental > Aquatic > Non-marine Saline and... | reverse complement strand
GACAACCTCCGACGGTTCCTCACCTTCAGCGTCCTGACATCCCTCGGCTTCGACATCCCGCGCGCGGTCCTCACCGCGACGCTGGTCGTCGTCACGGGCACACCCATCCTGCGAGCGCTGCGTCGCGCCGGCCGTCGTGCGGCGTTCACCGCTCCGGTCGCCTTCACCCCGTCCGAGGCAGGCACGCCTCCTCGAACCAGATGGACCTAGCATGGGGCCCGAAGCACCTCGCCGGGTCGCGGTCGACCCGATGAGGTCCCCACCCACGACGACGGAGTCCACCGTGTCGAGTTCCCGCGTATCAGGTTCACGCGCGCGCCGCGCACCATGGTCATGACCGGGCCCTCCGGAGGCGGCCGGACCGCCCACATCGGCCGGGCGGCGCACCGCGCCGAGGACGCCCATCTGGTGACCGGTCACTCCCGGGCCGTCGGCAACCTCGTCTCGGCTGCATCGCTGCACCTCGGGGTCCTCCGCTCACCCATGGCGCATGCCACGATCGACGGCGTCGACCTATCAGGTGCTCTCGCGTTGCCCGAGGTCGTGGCCGCGTTCTCCGGTGCCGACCTGGCCTCGACCTGGGTGCAGCCGTTGCCGGTCTCCGGACCAGACGACGCCCACCGGCCGCCACAGTGGCCGGTCGCCGCGGACCGCGTCCGCTTCGTCGGTGAACCGGTCGCGGTCGTCGCCGCAACCTCCGCCGCCGCCGCGGTCGACGCGCTTGAACACATCGACGTCGACTACGGACCGCTCCCGGCCGTGCCGTCGGTAGACCAGGCACTCGAGGACCGCGACCTCGTCCACGAGGACCTCGGCACCAACGTCGTCTTCAGGTTCCAGGGACAGCGGTCCGGCGACCTCGACGCGGCCTTCGACACCTCCAACGTCGTGCTGTCCCGCCGGTACCAACAGTCCCGCGTGATGGGTGTCGCACTCGAGCCTCGCACCGTTGTGGCCGAGCCCGGGTCGGGCGGCCAGCTCGTCATCCGCACGTCGACGCAGGTACCCCACCGCATCAGGAGCCACGTCGCCCTGATGCTCGGACGGGACGAGAGTTCGTTCGACGTCATCGCCATGGACGTGGGCGGGGGCTTCGGTCCCAAGCTCGACTGCTACGCCGAGGAGATCCTCTGCACCGAGCTGGCCCTGCGCCTCGAACGACCCGTCACGTTCGTCGCGACCCGGACCGAGGACCTCCAGACGACCTCCCATGGTCGAGGCCTGCGGTACGACATCACCATCGGAGGTCGCACTGACGGGACCCTGACCGGTTTGCAGGTCCAGGTCACGGGCGACTGTGGCGCGTACCTGTCCCGCGTCGGGGCGAACATCCTGCTGAACGGCAACGCGGTCACCCCCGGCTGTTACCGCTGGGAGGCCTACGGGTTCGACGCCACCGGCGTGTTCACCACGACGGTGCCGACCGCCGCCTATCGGGGCGCGGGTCGCCCCGAAGCCGCTTACGCGGTCGAGCGCGCGATCGACGATCTCGCCCACGCCCTCGGCCTGGACCCGGCAGACGTCCGCCGCCGCAACTTCCCGGCGCCGGACGAGTTCCCCTTCGCCTCCATCGGCGGGATGACGTTCGACAGCGGCGACTACGCGTCCGGACTGGACACGGCCCTGGATGCCGTGGACTACCCCACCTGGCGTGAAGCGCAGGCAGCACGGCTCGCGGCCGGCGACCATCGCCGACTCGGGATCGGGATGGCCAGCTACGTGGACCGGTGCGGTACCGGCCCGGGCATGTCGGAGTTCGGCGCCGTCCACATCGACCCGTCCGGTCAGGTCCGGGTGACCTCCGGGCTCGGCCCGACAGGACAGGGCACCGGGACCACCCTGGCACAGATCGTCGCGGACCGCCTCCAGGTGGACATGGACACCATCGAGGTGGTGTTCGGCGACACCACACGGATCCCGCGAGGCAAGGGAACGTTCGGGTCGCGGTCGGTATCCGTCGGCGGCGTGGCCGTGGCCGGCGCCGTCGACCGCGTGATCGCAGCGGCGCGTAGGGCGGCTGCGATGCTGTTGGAGGCCAACGAGGAGGACCTCGACGTGGCCGACGGTGGGCTCGTCGTCCGCGGCGACCCCGGGACCCACCTGAGCTTCGCCGACATCGCCGCGGCGGTCGAGAACCGCGAGGTGGATGACATGGACGGCCTGCAGGCGGTCCACGACCATGAGCCCGACGGGTTCACCTTCCCGTTCGGGACCCACGCCGCCGTCGTCGAGATCGATACGGAGACGGGTCGCGTCGACCTGTTGCGCTTCGTCGCGGTCGACGACAGTGGTGTCATCATCAACCCCGCACTCCTCCAGGGGCAGGTCCACGGCGGTGTCGCCCAGGGCATCGCTCAGGCGCTCTACGAGGGGGTCGTCCACGACGACAACGGCAACCTGCTGACCAGCTCGCTGATCGACTACCTCGTTCCGACAGCTCCGGATCTGCCGCACCTCGAGACCCTGACCACCACCTCCCACGGCGACAACCCACTGGGCACCAAGGGTGTCGGGGAATCCGGCACCATCGGCGCGCCACCGGCCGTCGTGAACGCCGTGGTTGACGCACTCCGTGGTTTCGGGGTCCAGGACGTCCAGATGCCCTGTTCGCCGCAGCGCGTCTGGCAAGCCATCCGGGACGGTCAGCAAGCCACCCGGGGCTGATGGCGGCTTCACCGACCGGGGCATCCCGTGCCAACCCCGTAACAGGGAGGGCGGGCGGCCCCTCGCCGACACGTCAGCCACCGCCGACGCCCCTTGTCGACGTGGTGGCGAAAGCCGACTAACGTCGCTCACCCGGTCGCCACAGAGCGCTTGGCGCTGTGACGAACCACTCGGATCGCTCGACGACGAGGTGCGGAGTACATCATGGCTCGGATCGTCGTTGGTGTTGACGGGTCCGAAGGGTCGCAACGGGCACTGGCCTGGGCGGTTGATGAGGCCAGGTTGCGGGGTGCCTCTCTCGAGGTGATCTACACGTACGAAACGTACGAACGTCATCTTGCGTGGCAAGGCGATGGGGAATACGGGACCATGAGCGCCGGCGCCACCGAAGCAATGCGTGAAGCCATGGAGTCTGCCGCCCTTGAAGCCGCCGTGCGCGCACAAGGACTGGTTGACCGGATGGTCGACGGGCTCAGCGGTCTCGAGGTCGAAGGCAGGATCATCGAGAGCTCTCGACCTGCCGAGACCCTCGTGGAGCACTCGAAGGACGCGGATCTCCTGGTGGTCGGGTCACGCGGTCGCGGCGGTTTCAAGAGTTTGATGCTGGGATCGGTGAGTCAGCAGTGCGCCCAACATGCGGAGTGTCCGGTGGTCATCATCCGGTCGACGTCCGAGCAGCAGGCATAACCGGCGCTGGCCAGGGGAGCCCTCGGGGCGTCCCCCTGCTCGGCCAACCGAACGTCCATCAACGGCGCATCGAGGGTTCAGGGCGACCGATCGCCAGGTAGATGGCCGACCCGATGATCTGGGTGAACACGATCACGAGCACCCAGATCAACTGGGTTCCGGTCCGGAACCGGTCGTCGCTCGGCACCTTCAGAACGTCCACGAGCGTCCAGATCCAGAACGCGAACAGCCCGAGCCCGATCAGTCCCGCCACCACTGCGAACAGCGCGATCTCCATCAGGTTCCCCCTTCGTCCCCGGCAGCATCGACAGCAGCCATCGCCGTGCGGCCCAGGCTATCCACCCCGGCGTCGAGATCTGTGAGTTCCAGGGTCCGCAACGCGGCGACCGGCGCCACATCGACCCAGTGTCGGGCCACGGCCAGCGGATGTCCAGGGTCATCGGGCCATCCGACCGCCGCCAGCGGCACGGGGAGGCCGCCGACCTCCTTAGCATCGGGTGCGAGCCCACCATCCAACGCCAAGAGCGCAGCCGTCAGGCTGCCCGGATCGTGCGACCGGTAGTCGCGGACGAGGACCTCCCGGAGCCAGGGCGGAAGGTCCCTCGCCGCTTCCAGTCGCGCGATGACCGCAGCGATCCCGACCTCGCGGACCTCGGCGGCGACCACGGCGTGCGGCCCGACACCGTCACCCGCCTTCCCCGTCCAGGCGGGGAGGCACGCCAACACCACGCCGCAAGCCACGTCCCCCGTTGCGACCGCACGGACCGCGGCATGACCGCCGAGCGAGACGCCCCCGACCACCTCGATCGGCCCGACGACCGAGGTGGCGACCGCCCGGAGGTCGGCGACATGCACCTCGAGGCGGTGGTCCACCGGATCACGTGCCGGGTCGGATCCGCCGTGTCCGCGCAGGTCGAAGGTCACCAGACGACGACCGGACGCCAGGACCGGGCCCGCGAACGCGTCCACGATGAACCGCGCCGAGGAGCCAGCACCGTGGGCGATGACGACCGCCGAGCGGCCGGACGAACCGACCTCGGTGACCTGCAACCGGACGCCACCCGGTCCCACCACGGTCCGGTGGCGGACGGGTAGCGGATCCACGTCGACGGAGTCCGGCACCACTCAGCGGACCGTGTCGAGCAGTTCTTCCAGGCTGGCCGGTGTCAACTCTCCCGTGTGATGCGCGACCAGGGTGCCGTCCGTATCGAAGACGACCGTCGTCGGCATGCCCCGCCCCTCGATCGCAAACGCGACCTCGCCACCGATGTCGAACAGGGTGGGGAACCGGATGTCCTGTTCCTCGACGAACCGTTCGGCGTCCTTGCGGTTGTCCAGGTGGTCGATGCCGAGGAACGCGATGTCCGGGTTGGCGTCGTAGGCGTCGAGCAGCAGGGGCAGCTCGCGTTCGCACGGGCCACACCAACTCGCGAGGATGTTGACCAGCACGGGTCGGTCGTCCGCGTTCTCGCGCCGGATCCAGGCCGCCGCCTCCTCCCACGCTCCGTCGACCAGGACCGCGTCGCGGGGTGGGACCTCGTCGGGTTCCTCGACGCCCTGCACGCTGACACGGTCGTCCCCGCAGGCCACGAGCACCGCGACGAGGGCGAGCAGCACCAGACCGCGGCGCAGGGCACCCCGGTCGTGCAGCCGCCACCTGTCGGCCATCCCGTCCTCCGTCAGCGTCGGGACGGCACGTCGGCGAGCACGGTCGCGGAGGCCGTGAGGAACGCCTCGGTCTCCTCCGCGGTGCCGACCGTCGCGCGGAACTGCTCGGTCATGCGGTACGGGACCAGCCCGCGGACACCGACGCCGTGGGACCCGTAGGCCTCGACGATCGGCCCCGCGTCCGTCCCACACTCGACGGTCAGGAAGTTGCCGAGCCCGTCGGTGAACGGCACGCCCAGTTCGCGGAGGCCGGCAGCCATCCGCTCCCGGCTCGCCAGCGTGCCCTCGATCGTCGCGGTGAGGTGGTCGGTGTCGTCGAGGCTCGCGATCGCGGCGGCCTGTGCGGAGCCCGTCACGTTGAAGCGGGGCCGTCGGGCATCGAGAGGCCCGATGAGCTCGGCTGGCCCCGTGACGTAGCCGACGCGCAGACCGGCCAGGGCGTAGGCCTTGGAGAACGTGCGCATCGTCAGCAGTCGCGGGTGGGACAGGCCGAGTTCGGCGACCGTGGCGTAGTCGCGCTGTCCCGTTGCGAAGTGGTGGTAGGCCTCATCGATCCCGATGGTGATGTGGTCCGGCACCCCATCGACCAGCGCACGTAGCTGCTCACCGGTGAGGTGGGTGCCCGTCGGGTTCCCGGGGTTGTCGATCAGGATGATGCGCGTGGCATCGGTGATCGCCGCGAGCAGGGCGTCGACGTCACGTCCGTAACCGTCGGCGTCACCGCTGGCCGGTCCGCTGTCCTCGACCTCGACGTAGGTCGCACCAGCGTTGGCGGCGGCCAGGCGGTAGACGATGAACGAGTGGGCGAAGGCCAGGACCTCGTCGCCGACGGAACAGAAGTGCGGGACGGCGTCCATCAGCAGTGCCGCCGATCCCGTCCCGACCGCGATGTGGTCGAACGCGACATCCTCACGGGAGGCGATGGCCTGGCGCAGGGTGATGCTCTGATCGTCGGGGTACCGGTGCGCCTCGACGAGGGCGCGTTGCGCGGCGTCGACGGCTGCGGGTGACGGCCCGAACGGCGATTCGTTCGATGAGAGCCGGACCCGGGCACCGACCGGTGGTCCGACGCTGTCCGATGCGGAGATACCTGCGCCCATCCTGCGATCCTCCCGGGAACGACCTGCCAACGGCTGAAGGGTGCCGAGACCTAAAGGTAGAGGCCGGTCGCGCCGTCCCGCCGCAGGGAAGCGACCGCGTGCACGTCCCGCTCGCGGACGATCAGGTAGGCGTCCCCCTGGACGTCCACCTCGATGGCGTCATCGGGGAGGTACAGGACCTCATCACCGACGTCGAGGTGGCGGACGTGCGGTCCGATCCCGATCGCCTCACCCCACAGGCCCTTGCGGTCCATCGACTTCGCGGTCGCGGGGATCAGGATGCCGCCCTTGCTCGTGCGATCCGAATCATCGGGTGGGGCGACCAACACACGATCGCCGAGGACCGCGACGCTGCGGCGGCGGACCGCCGCGACCTTGGCAGCATCATCGCCGGTGGGTGGGGTCGGTTCGGGAGCACTCATGCCCCGCAGCCTACCGCCGGCCCGTGACCTCTCCGGCGAGATGACGTCCCCTACCCGTCACTGGACCCGGACGTAGGTGTGGCTGGCGATGTGGGGCGGCAACGCCGCGTCGCGGATCGAGCCCGCCACCTCGACCCAGCCGTCGCGACGTTCCTTGACCTCGGCATGACGCCCCGGGACGAAGCCGCAGCCCTGGAGCAGTTGCAGCGCCTCATCATCGGCCTCGAGCGTCTCGGTGATCCGCACGACGACGACCGGGCCGCTTGGGGCCTCGTCGAGCCGGACCGCGTCGGACTGGTCGGGCCGGTTGCGCGATCCCGGGATCGGGTTGCCGTGCGGGCAGGTGCCCGGGTCGTCGAGCAGGTCGACCAGCCGTGCCTCGACATCATCGGAGATGACCCCGTCCCAGCGTTCGGCTTCGTGGTGCACCTTCCACCATTCGAGCCCGATCACATCGATCAACAGCCGCTCCGTGAGCCGGTGGCGCCGGACCGCTGTGACCGCCAGGTCGAACCCGTCGTCGGTCAGGGACAGGACCCCGCCCTGGACGGTGATCGCGCCGCGGGACTCCAGGTCGTGGACCACGGCGGCAGCCTCGACGACGTTGACCGGCAGCGCAGCGACCAGGTCATCCGCTGTGCAGCGCTCTGCACGCTCGGCGCGATCGAGAAGGACCTCCAGGGCCTCCGTGATCGCGTTCGGATCCGGGCGCTCCTCCGTCACGATGGAGGCGGCGGTGGGCTGCTGTGACACGGAGGCTCCTTGCCGGGTGGCGTCGACCACGGTATGAAGGGTAGCCTAACCGTTACAGGTCTCCGGGGCCGATCCGCCCACCTTCGACCGAGGTTCCCGCCATGAGCGCCGCCGAGCACATCGCCGAACAGCCGGCTCTGCGCTGCGTCGGGTTGTCGAAGCGCTTCGGGGACACGCTCGCCGTCGATCAGGTCGACATCGAGGTACCGCGGGGCAGCCTCACCGCGCTCCTCGGACCGTCCGGGTGCGGCAAGACCACGATGCTGCGGATGATCGCAGGGCTGGTGACACCGACCGCCGGACAGATCGAGATCGACGGCCGCACCGTCACGGGCCCGAACGTCGCGATCCCTCCCGAGCGGCGCAACGTCGGCCTGGTCTTCCAGGACTATGCCCTGTTCCCCCACCTGACCGTCGCCCGGAACGTCGGCTACGGCCTGCGCGGGATGTCGCGTCGCCAACGGGCCGCCCGGGTGGCCGAGGTTCTGGACCTCGTCGGCCTCGGCGCCCTGGCCGATCGACTCCCGACCGCGATGTCGGGCGGCCAGCAGCAACGGGTGGCCCTGGCACGTGCGCTGGCACCGGCGCCGGACCTGGTTCTGCTCGACGAGCCGTTCTCCAACCTCGATGCCGCGATGCGCTCCAGCGTCCGCGAAGAGGTGCGCTCGATCCTGCGTGCCGCCGATCAGACGGCGGTCTTCGTGACCCACGACCAGGAAGAGGCCCTGTCGCTGACCGACCGCGTCGCGGTCATGCACGACGGGCGCCTCCACCAACTCGCCGACCCCCAGACCCTCTACACGTCACCGGCGACGCGTTTCGTCGCCGAGTTCGTCGGCGATGCCGAGGTGCTGCCCGGCACGCGGGCGGGGCGCTACATGGTGGACACCGCGATCGGCCGGCTGCCGACGGTCTCCCCGATCGACGGCACGGACGTGACGGCGGTCGTCCGGCCCGAGGCGCTGCGCCTGCAGGCGGACCAGGACGGGTGCGCCACCGTCGTCGGGATCTCGTACTTCGGGCACGACCAGCTCGTCCAGGTCCAGTTGGACGATGGCCGGCACCTGCAGTCACGCCGGGGACCACGGTTGGACTTCGAGCGTGGCACCCGGGTGTCGCTGACCGTCGACGGTCCCGTGGTCGTCTTCGAGGACGACCAGGATCCCACGACCGTGGACACCGAGGTCCACCGACCAGACCTCCAGCCGATCGGCTGACGTGCACGATCACGTCTCGCGGCGCTCCCGGATCATCGTGATCGCGAGCGGCACCGACCCCAGCACGACGAGCAGCATCGCCGGGATCGCCGCGCGGGTGAAGAAGGCCTCCTCGGTGGCCGACCACACGCGCACGGCCAGGGTGTCGAAACCGATGGGTGACAACAACAGCGTGGCCGGTAGTTCCTTCAACACGGTCAGGAACACCAGCGCGCCACCGGCGATCGCCCCCCGGCGGGCCAGCGGCAACGTCACACGGCGCAGTGCCGTCAGCCGATCGGAACCGAGGGTCCGAGCCGCTGCCTCGACGTTGCCCTCGACCTGGAGCAGCGACGAACGGATCGCACCGATCGCCTGCGGCAGGAAGAGCACCACGTAGGCGAAGATCAGCATCGCGAGGGTCTGGTAGAGCGACGGCACCAGGCGGATCCCGACGAACACCAGGGCCAGGGCGACCACGATCCCGGGCAGCGCGTACCCCGTGAAGGACGCGCGTTCGGTCAGACGCGCCCACCGCGACGGGCTCCGCGCGGACCAGATCGCGACCGGGACAGCCGCCAGCACCGCGGCGGCCGCCGCCAGGGCCGCGACCAGCAGGCTGCGTCCGGCCGCGCCGAAAGCCAGGTTCGGTGACTCACCGGCGCCGAGGCCGCGCACCAGCCAGTAGGTGACGACCGTCAGCGGGATGACCAGACCGATCAGCACCACCGACCAGCACAACGCTGCCGCCGGCCACCGCCAGCGCTTCAGGGGGACCTGGGTCACCGCTCTGCCGGCACCCCGGCGTCCGAACTGCTGCCCCCGGTCGCGGGCCACCCGGGCCTCGATCACGACGAACACGACGGTGATCGCCACGAGCATGAGCCCGAGCAGCGCCGCCGGAGCACGGTCGAAGGCCGTGCGGTACTGCAGGTAGAGCGCTCGGGTGAACGTCGAGTAGCGAAGGATCGACACGGCCCCGAAGTCGCTGAGGACGTAGAGGGTGACCAGCAGCGCACCCGCGGCCGCTGACGGCCGCAGCTGCGGCAGCGTGACCCGCAGGAACGTCGAGATGGGCCCGTGACCGAGCGAGCGCGACGCCTCCTCGATCGAGGGGTCCAGGCCCCGGAGGCCGGACTGGACCGTGATCAGCACGTAGGGGAACGTGAACAGGGTCAGGGCGACGAAGGCGCCACCGAACCCGTAGGGCGACGGTGGCCGCCAGCCGCTCCAGCTCTCGACCAGTCCCCCGGGGGCCAGCGCCCCGACCAGCGTGAAGGCGCCGACGTAGGTGGGGATCACCAGCGGCAGCGCCGTGGCGATGGACAGGAAACGCCGTGCCGGGAGGTCCGTGCGAACGGTCAGCCACGCGATCGGGACCCCGAGCACCACGCTCGCGCCGGTGACCGCTGCGGCCAGTCCGAGCGTGCGGCCCGTCAGCCGGGCCGTGCTCGGATCGGTCACGATCTCCCAGATCTCCCCGGCTGGCAGCGCTGACGCGGCGATCACGAGGTAGATCGCCGGGATCAGCATCGCCACCCCGATGACCAGCGCGGGGATCCACACCAGCGGGTGCATCCCGGCCGCAGAGCGCGGCCCCCGCGGTGCATCGGCGGGGGCCGGCGGCTCTGGGGACCCTGCGAGGGTCCGCATCGGTGGGGGCTCCATGCAGGGAACGGTACCGGTGCAGCCTCAGCTCACTCCAGCGCACCCACCTCGTTGAGGAGTTCGAGCGTGCCCTGGAGGTCCTCCAGCCGGCTCAGGTCCACCTGCGGCGGGTCGATCTCCGCGAGAGTCGGGAGCTCGGGCGACTCGATGCCGTCGACCAGTGGGAACTCCAGCGCGTCGGTCTCCTGCCCGAAGAACGTCTGCACCTCGTCGCCGAGCAGGAACCGGACGAGTTCGAAGGCGGCATCCTGGTTGTCGCTGGACGACAGGACGCCGACACCCGCGATGTTCACCAGCCCACCGATGTCACCCGGCAGCAGCTTGTTGTCGACGTTGAAGTCCGGGTCCTCGGCGAGGAAGCGGTACAGGTAGTAGTGGTTGACGAGTGCCACCTCGGCTTCACCGCGGGCGACACCTTCGACGGCACCGGTGTTGTTGCTGAAGACGACCGGGTCGTTGGCCAGCATGCCCTCGAGCCACTCGCGGGTCACGTCCTCGCCGTCGGTGATGCGCATCGCGGTCACGAACGCCTGGAACGACCCGTTGGTCGGTGCCCAGCCAACGCGGCCCTGCCACTCGGGATCGGTCAGGTCGAAGACCGAGTCCGGGACCTCGTCCGCGCTGAGAACGTCGGTGTTGAACGCGAGCACGCGGGCCCGACCGGTGACGCCCGTCCAGGCGCCGGACGGTGCCCGGAAGTTCGCATCGACACGGTCGAGGATGTCGTCCGGAAGGGTGACCAAGCGATCTTCCGCCTCCAGGGCGCCGAGTGCACCGGCGTCCTGCGCGAAGTAGATGTCCGCCGGGCTGGCGTCGCCCTCCTCGAGGATGGTCGTGGCCAACTCGGCGGTGTCGCCGTAGCGGACCTCGACCTCGATGCCCGTGGCAGCGGTGAAGTCGTCGAACGCCCACGACACGAGTTCCTCGTTGCGGCCGCTGTAGACGGTCAGCGGCTCACCGGGTTCGTCCATCTCCTCCTCGGCGCCGGCGTCCTCGCCATCGGCGGGGTCGTCGTTGCCGCCACAGGCGGTGGCGACCAGGGCGAGCACGGCCAGCAGGACGAGGAGGCGGGATCGGGGTCGAAACAGGGGTTGCACGGGAACTCCTCCGGAGACGGATCGGGACGACAGGTCACTTCAGATCGGGGCGACAAGTCACTTAGGTTAGCCTAACCACAATGCCTCTCACCGTGCAAGCAGAAGGTTAGGCAATCCTAAGCACGCTCGGAGCGACCAGCGAACCGGCCGAGCCCTGTCGGCGCTGCTGACCTACCATGGCACCTTCCGGTGAGAGGCGACGATGGTGAGCACGGGACCACCCGCGTACGCGTGGGAC
>Ga0207421_10007601_pt1 | contig 11494 bp, 10 predicted proteins | sample SodLakKL_010_SED_4_FD_187542 | JGI IMG/M metagenome (GOLD analysis project Ga0207421, IMG submission 187542) | Alkaline sediment microbial communities from Lake Tanatar, Kulunda Steppe, Russia - 8KL_010_SED (SPAdes) (version 2) | ecosystem: Environmental > Aquatic > Non-marine Saline and... | reverse complement strand
GGCGGCGCCCAGCCACAGCACGATCAGCGGCAGGTTCACGCCGGCGACGGGTACCGAGTAGAAGACGATGCCTTCGATGACGCTGGACACCGGGTCCATGGCGTTGCTGATGCGCTCGTCGATGCTCTGGGCCAGGATCATGTCGGTCACGTTCGCTCCTGCGTTGCTCATGGGACCACCGTCACGGGGACATCGGCCACCTGGATCAGGTGCGCCGGCACGTTGCCGAAGAACGCGTTGCGCAGCCGGCTCTCACCGGTGCGCCCAACGAGGATGTGGCTGACGTCGTGTTCGCGGGCCAACTGGATCAACAGCTCGACACGGTCACCGTGCTTGCAGATCGGCGTGCACTTGACCTCATCGCCGACGATCTCCATCGCCGGCTTCATGATCTGCTCCTCGGCGGCGGCGAGCTCGGCGGCGCGCCGCTTCGGGCGCTCCTCGTTCTCCTCCGGCGTCGTGAACGAGTACGGCGACCAGGGGATGATGTGTGCCAGCACCACCTCGCCGTTGAGGGCCTTCGCTCGATCCCGGGCGAAGGTCACCGCCCGTCGCCCGGCATCACTGCCGTCGATTCCTACGAGGACGACGATTCCCATACGCGAGTCTCCTGACAGCTTGTCGCCACCCGGACGCGCTCCGGGACGGACGAGACGGACGGGACGGACCGTGACGGTGCGTCCGGGCGGATCGGCGGGTGCCGATCCGGGTCGCCTCTCCCGCGACCGTGCGCAGGATGCCCATGGGGGCCTTGCAGGAACCCTGCAAGTCGCCTGCAGTGGATGTGGGCACGGCGCAACGCGGTCGGCCTCTGCCGACGCCAGGGCTCAAGTGGTGGCGGGCGGTGGTGCATCGGCAGCGAGCCGTTGCGCACCGAACAGCATCGCCAGCGCGGCCAGTAGCGCGACCCCTGCGGTCGCCCACCATGCCGCCCCGTCACTGACGTTCGCGGCCAGTACACCGAACCCGATGGGGCCGAGCACCCCACCGACCGACGCCGGGGCCATCGCGCCGGTGATCCTGCCGGGTGTCTGCGGATAGGCCCGGAGTACGGCGAACCAGAAGACCCCCGGGAACCCCCAGGTCCCGGCGATCGCCATGATCCCGCCGACCGGCACCAGGCCGGGACCGCCCGCGGCCAGGAGCGCGACCCCGACCGCGCCGGCGGTCAGGAGTGCCGCGCACAGGCGCAGGGGACGGAAGGTCAGGCGGTCGCAGGCGATCCCCGCCACGACCCGAACGATGATCGCCGCCAGGCTGGACGCCGCGAAGACCAGACCCGCGGCCGATGAGGACAGACCTGATCGCGTCGCTGCATCGACGAAGAAGGCCAGGACCGCGGAGTTGCTGGCGAAGCCCAGTCCGAAACCCGTGGCGAGCAGCAGCAGCGTCCCAGGGTCGCGCAGCGGTTGGAGCTTCTGCCGCTCCTTGCGTGCGACCGGCGCAGGGGCACTCGAGGGTGTGGGACCGACCGCGATCGCCATCGCGACCGCCGCGATGGCTGCGACGGCGAACGCCCAGCGCCAACCGACCGTCAGCGCGATGACCGGGACGCTGAGGCCCGCGAGCATCGATGCGGTCGGCGGTGCGGACTGTTTCAGTCCGAAGGCGGTGCCGAGGCGTGTGATCCGCACACGGTTGATCAGCAACCGGTTGGCGGCCGGTTGGGCGAGTGCGGCCGCGGTTCCGGACACGACCAGCCACCCGGCCAGTGCCCACCACGCCCGCGCCGAGGTGGCGATGCCGAGCGCGGAGACCCCGGCGCCGAACGATGCGATGCGCAGCGACCGGGTGGCGCCGAGCCGGTCGGCCACACGGCCCAGGTACATCGAGGTGAGCGCCATCGTCCCGAAGAACGTGGCGACCGCCGCTCCGATCCCGACCGTCCCGAAGTTCAGGTCGTGGCTGACCTGCACCGCCATCGCGGCCGTGAAGAAGACCGGCAGGCTGCCGGCCACCGTGGCCAGTGACGCGATCACCATCGCACGGCGGCCGCTGGCAGCGCCCGCCGACCTGACCATGATCAACCTCGGATGTCGGGGCGGGCGGGAGCGTCTGCGACAGTACTGGCACGCAAGCGCGGCACCGCTCTGCTCGACGAACTGGTCGGCTACCTCGTGTCGCCGTTGGTGGTCCTGAGCCTCGTGATGGCTTGGGTCCTGCGCCTGCGCATCATCGGGTTCGTGGGTGCGGTCGTGTCCTCCGTCGACGCCGTGCTGATCGGTTCGGTCCCGGTCATCGTGACCAACGTCGCCATCATCCTGGTCCACGGCTACCACCTGAGCCGGATCCTGCGCGATCGGTCGGCCGACGCGTACTTCGAGGTCCTCCGGTGGCCTATCAGCGGGGTGTACCTCCCGCGGTTCCTCGCGTTCCACGCGGAGGACATCCGTCGGTCGCAACCCGGGCTCGCGGGTTTACGGGACGATCGCCTGGCCTGGGTCGTGCTTCGTGACGCCGTACCGGTCGGACTGGTCCTGGCCCGTCATGACGGGTCGGGCACGGCCCACATCGACCTCGACGACGTCACGCCGGAGCATCGGGACTTCACGGCCGGGACCACCCTGTTCGACAGCGCCGCGGTGTTCGCGGGGGAGGTCGGGCGGGTGCTGGCCGTGGTCGCGCATCCCGACGACCGCACGGGAGCCATCCGGCGCCGTCGCCCAGACACGGCGGTGACGATCAACCACCGCGAGGACCGGGGGCGCCAGGGTCGCGCAACTCGGCGGATCACCGTGTCCTGGTGACCGGATCGCCGCGCTCCGGTCACGCGGTCGATGTGAGCGACTCGATCGACCTCGCGATCGCCTCCCGGGCCGAGCACCGGACCTACCTGGGGGGTCGGCGAGCATCCCATGGCGGATCCGGAGTTCCTGCGGTGAGCGTCAGGCGTCGATCGCGGGGGCGGGTGTGGGTGGTGGTGGGACGCGGCGGTGGCGTTGGATCAGCACGATGCCACCGATGATGCATGCGCCGCCGAGCAACTGGGGCGGGCCGGGGAGTTCCGCCAGCAGCATCCAGGCGACCAGCACCGCGAACAGCACCTCGGTCAGTGCCACGAACGACGCGGACCGTGATCCGAGCCGGCGGATCGCTCCGATGCCGCTCAGGTAGGCGGCGGCGGTCGAGATCAGGACCAGCCAGGCTGCCGGGATGATCCAGCTCACCGCGCCACCGGCGAGCACGGTGTCGGTCGCGGTGAAGGCCAGGGGGACCACACCGATCAGGCCAGCCACCGCGATGGCCACCGCCCCGACCGCGGTCCCGCCGGCGGCCATGACCAGCGGCGGGAGGTCGTCATCGCGCCGCTCGGACAGGATGAAGAACCCACCCAGTCCGCAGGCTGCGAGCAGTCCCCACAGCACGCCGACGGGATCCAGCGAGGATGCTCCGGTGAGGTCCAGGACGAAGACCAGGCCGACCAGGCTCAGTCCGGCACCGATCAGGGTCGGCCGGCTCGGCAGCGTCCGTGCGCGCAGCGAGGTGTAGGTGAGCAACAGGACCGGTGCCAGGAACTCCAACAGCAGGGCGACGCCGACGTCCAACGTGCGGACCGCGTTGAAGAACGCCAACTGGGTGAGGGCCATGGCGATCAGCCCGTAGAGCAGCAGTGTGCGGGCCGAGCCGGCATGGAGCCGCCACCGCTGGCCCCGTAGCATGAATGCGGCAGCGATGGTGAGCAGCACCGCCGCCCCGCCGAGCCGCACCAGGACCGCGGCGCCGGCGGTCCAGCCGGCTTCGATCAGCGCCTTCGCCATCGGCCCGGACGACCCGAACGTGGCTGCCGACAGCAGTGCCAGCAGGATGCCGCTCCGTGCCGTCGCACGCTGCGGCTGCGCCGGGGTCGAACGTGACATCGGGACTCCGGGCCGGCGAGGCGGCACGTCGGGGTGGTCGTGTCCCCGGAGGTGTCTCGTGCCACCCGCAGCCGCCGGTCCAAGGTAGTGCGCCGGTGTGCGTGTGGATCAGCCGGTCGCGCGGGCGCCGTGGGACTGTTGCAGCGTGATCGCCAGCTCCGCGCCCCAGGTGCGGGCACGGTCGATCTCGCCGTCCACCAGCGGTCCCTGCATGCCGGCGACGTAGAAGCACTCGGCCGGCAGGACCGTGCGGTACCCGCGGCGGCGGAGTCGTCGGTGGGCGGCGCGCGACGCCGATCCCGGCACCTTCTTGTCCGCATGCGTATCGAACGCGGCGACGGCCATGTCTCCGCCACGCGGCAGCTTGTTCAACCATTCCCGCAGCCCCATGCCCGTCGAGACCAGCGGCGCCGCCGCCTGGTCGGCTGCGGCCGAGCGGGTCTGGGGACGGCTCAGGGTGAAGGTGTGGGTCGGTGCTCCGACGACCAGCAGGTCGATATCGTCCTCGACCCGTGGCGATGTCGTGCCCACCTCGGAGGCTTCCACATCGACCCCCTGCGTCGACAACCCGATCGCGATCGCTTCGGCGATGATGCGGGTGCTGCCGAACATCGATTCGTAGACCACCAGGGCGCGCATGGGACTCCTCCTCCATCACCGGGCTGAGGTGCGAACCACCGGCTCCACCTCACGACTTCAAGGATGCACCGATGGTGCGCCCGACCACAGAGGACAAGGGCACCTCCCGCCCGGTCCATCGTCCCAAGGTGGCCACGCTGTGCGGGACGTCACCGTCCCGCACCCGTCGCGAGGCATACTGCCGGTCTGAAGGAGTCATCATGACCAGCACCACCGACGACACGTCCACCGATGCGATGGGGTTCGACGCGCTCGCGTTGCGGCCGGAACTGCTCCAGGCCCTGGAACAGCTCGGATACGAGGAGCCGACGCCGATCCAGCGTGCGGCGATCCCGCCGCTGCTCGAGGCGCGTGACCTGTTGGGCCAGGCGGCCACGGGAACCGGCAAGACGGCCGCGTTCGCGCTGCCGATCCTGCAGCGCCTGACCGAGGGGGAGCGTGGCCGTCATCCGATCGCCCTCATCCTGGTTCCGACCCGAGAACTCGCCATGCAGGTCTCGCAGGCGATCCACACCTACGGGCAGCAACTGCGCGCGCGTGTCCTGCCGGTCTACGGAGGCCAGCCGATCTGGCGCCAACTCAAGGAGCTCAACCGGGGGATCGACGTGGTCGTCGCCACGCCGGGGCGGGCCGTCGACCACATCAACCGCGGGACGCTGGTGCTCGACCACCTCGAGGTGGTGGTGCTCGACGAGGCCGACGAGATGCTCGACATGGGCTTCTCCGAGGACCTCGACGCGATCATGGCGCGGACCCCCGAGTACCACCAGACGATGCTGTTCTCCGCCACCCTCCCGCCCCGCATCGATGGTCTGGCGCGGCGCTACCTGCACGAACCGGTGCGGATCACGATCGGTCGGGAGGCGACCGACGACAGCGACACGCCCCTGATCCGTCAGAGCGCCTACGTCGTGGCGCGGGCCCACAAGCCGGCGGCGCTCGGCCGGGTGCTGGACATGGAGGCCCCGTCGGCCGCGCTCGTGTTCTGCGGGACACGCAACGAGGTCGACCAGTTGACCCAGGTGATGAACGGTCGCGGGTACCGCGCTGAAGCGCTGCACGGTGGGATGACCCAGGAGCAACGTGACCGGGTGATGGAGCGACTCCGCAGCGAAACAGCGGACCTGCTGGTCGCGACGGACGTCGCCGCGCGCGGCCTGGACATCGACCATCTGACCCACGTCATCAACTACGACGTGCCGTCGGCCCCGGAGTCGTACGTCCACCGCATCGGCCGGGTGGGACGCGCCGGGCGCGAAGGGGTCGCGATCACGCTGGTCGAACCCCGCCAGACGCGGCTGCTCCGGGCGATCGAGCACCACACGCGGCAACGCATGGAGGTCGAATCGGTGCCGTCGGTCGCGGATCTGCGCGCCCGCCGGCTCGAGCTCACCCGTGAGGCACTCCACGAGCGGATGGTCGCCGACGACGATCTCGACCGCTTCCGCGGGGTCATCGAATCCCTGAGCGACGAGTTCGACCTCATGGAACTGACCCTCGCCGCCATCTCGATCGCGCACGAATCGGTTGGCGGCAGTGACGATGACGACGCCGAACTCCCCGAGGTGCGGCTTCACGATGGTGGCAAGAAGGGCGGGGGCGGCAAGGGATCTGCGGGCGGCAAGGGCTCCCCGGGCGGCAGGAAGGGCCCGTCCAGTGGATCGTCGCACGGTGCGCGGCCCGGACCGGCACCGGACATGGCCCGCATCTACATCGGCGTCGGGCGCAGCCAGGGCATCCGCCCGAAGGACCTGGTCGGAGCGATCGCCAACGAGTCCGGACTGAACGGTCGCGAGATCGGCAACATCGAGATCACGCCGAACTTCTCGTTGGTGGAGGTCCCGAGGACGTCGTCCGACGAGGTCATCCGCGTGTTGCGTCGGACCACGATCCGCGGTCGCAAGACCACGGTCCGGCCGGACCGGGACGCCTGAACCCTCGGATCCGCGGCCGCGTCACGCGGCCGGTGGCTCACACCACCGACAGGTCCAGGCGTTCGGCGATCTCGTGCAGCGCGATACGGCCGGCCCGCGAGTTCCCCGAGCCGTCCAGCGGTGGGGACCAGACGCAGATACCCATCCGGCCGGGAACCACGCCGACGATCCCCCCGGCGACCCCGCTCTTGCAAGGCAGTCCGACGCTGTAGGCGAACTCGCCGGACGCGTCGTAGGTCCCACAGGTCAACATGATCGCCGCGACCCGCCTCGCGTGCCGGGGCGTCAGTATCCGCTCTCCGGAGTCCGGCTCGATCCCGTCGTTGGCCAGGAACCGGACGGCGCGGGCCAGCTGCCGGGCGCTCATCGAGATGGCGCAGGCGTAGACGTACGGGTCCATGACCTCGTCGACCGAGTGGCGCAGGTTGCCGAACGAGGCCATCAGGTTGGCCATCGCGCGGTTGCGGGTGGAGGAGCCCTGCTCCGAGTCGTAGACGTCCCGGTCGACCGTCAGGGACTCACCGGCGAGCAACTCCAGCAGCTCGAGCGTCGAGCGCTTCGAATCCTCGCAGTGATCGAGCAGCACATCGTCGATCACCAGCGCGCCGGCGTTGATCATCGGGTTGCGGGGGATGCCCTGTTCGTGCTCGAGCTGCACCAGCGAGTTGAACGGATCACCCGACGGTTCGCGTCCGACACGCGACCACAGTTCGTCACGCACGCTGGAGGAGGCATCGGCCTTCTGCATCGCCAGCACCAGCGAGAACACCTTCGAGATGCTCTGGATCGGGAACGTCACGTCGACGTCGCCGTGCAGGTGTTCCGTGCCATCGAGATCGACCATGGCGATGGCGAAGCCGTCGGGGTTCGCGCCGGCGAGGGCCGGTATGTAGTCGGCGACGTGCCCATCCTTCGCCGCTGGACGGGCGATGTCCGCAGCCTGCCTGAGGACCGCGTCGATCCGGTCTCTGTCGCTGGCGCCGGATCCGGGCACGGCATCGTTGCCGTCGGGTGTCGTCATGGACATGCGTGGGCTCCTGGGTCGCGGGGCCATCCTCGCAGGCCACACCCGGGTGTGGCGGGCGCAACCCTGGTCCGTCGGCCGGATCCGTGCGGCGCGGTCCCGATGGCGTGAGCCGTCGACGACTACCGTCCGGACTCCGACAGCATCGAGGTGGTGGTGGCTGACGACCCGCGGCACCCGCGCGAACGGTGGAACCGGCGGTACGGAGAGCGGCCACCGCCGAGCGAGCCGTCGGCGTTCCTCACCGACCGAGCCGACCTGCTCCCCGACGGCGGTCGGGCCCTGGACCTCGCCGGCGGAGCTGGACGCCACGCGATCTGGCTCGCCCGTCGCGGCTTCGAGGTGACCCTGACCGACGTCTCGGACACCGCCTGTGCCCGGGCAGGGGCCAGGGCGGACGCCGCAGGTGTGGAGCTGGACGTCCGTCGGATCGAGCTCGGCGTCGAGCCGTTGCCGGCCGGTCCGTTCAGCCTCGTCCTGTCACACGCCTACCTCGATACCGAGGTGTGGCGGGAGGCCATCGGTCGGTTGGGCGTCGGCGGCGTCGCACTGCTGTGCCAACCGACGGTGAGAACCCTCGAACGTCGGGACCGGCCAGGTCGGTCCTGGTTGCTCGAGGAGGGCCAGATGGAGGCGTTCACCTCCACCCTCGACGGCATCGAGGTGCTGGAGCTCAGCGAGGGCTGGACCGACGAGGACCGCCACGAGGCTCGGGCGGTCCTGCGTCGGGCGGCTGGTTGCTAGCGGCGGCGGGCGCGACCAGCGGAGCCGGATGAGTTGCGCTTCGCGCTGCTTCGCGCGCCGCCCTTCGGACCGCCGGAGCCGTTGCCGCGTCCCGCGCCGGAACCGTTCGACCGGCTGGAACCGTTCGAACCGTTCGAGCGGCCGGAGCCACCCCGGTTCGCGCGGGGTGCACCGCCGCCGTTGCCGCCGCCCTTGGTCGTCTTGACCGGGCGCGTGTCCAGGGTGATCGACGGCTCCGGGAAGGCACCCGCCGTCAACTGGTCGAGGTCGATGTGGTGCAGACCTTCGGGGAGCTTGAGTGACCGCTGGATGTCCGCGGTCTCCTTGCCCTGGGTCGAGTCGACGAGCGAGACGACCAGCCCGAGCGCACCGGCGCGACCGGTGCGTCCGGACCGGTGCACGTAGTCCTTGTCGGAACCCGGGAGGTCGTAGTGCACGACCACGTCGACGTCGTCGATGTGGATGCCGCGGGCGGCGACGTCGGTGGCGACCAACGTCGAGACGTGCCCGTCAGTGAACTGCGCCAGGGCGCGCTCACGCTGGTTCTGGCTGCGGTTGCCGTGGATGGCGGCGGTCGAGATCCCGTCGGTCTTGAGTTGCTTGGCGAGACGGTCCGCGCCGTGCTTGGTCCGGGTGAACACGATCGCCGAACCCATCCGACGCACGATGTCGCCGGTGAGACGGCGACGCTGGTCACGTTCGGCGGGCCAGAAGACGTGGCGCACGTCGACGTGGGCGTCCTTGCTGGCCGCGACGGCGTGACGGGCAGGGTCGTGCTGGTAGCGCCGGATCAGCGTGTCGACGTCGCCGTCGAGCGTGGCCGAGAACAGCAGGGTCTGGCGATCCGAGGACGTCGCATCCAGCAGACGCTTGACCTCCGGGAGGAAGCCCATGTCGGCCATGCGGTCAGCTTCGTCGAGGACGACGAGGTCGACGTCCTGCAGGTCACAGTCGCGTCGTTGGACCAGATCGGCCAGACGGCCGGGCGTGGCGACGAGGATGTCGATGCCGCGGCGCAGACGGTCCTGATCGCGGCGGATGTTGGTGCCGCCATAGACGGTCGCGACACGACGGCCGCGGACCCGCGCGAGCGGCTCGACGACCTCGCGGACCTGGGCGGCCAACTCACGGGTGGGGACGAGCACGAGTGCGCGGGGGCGGCCCGGCTTGGCGCGCTCGGTGAGCACGGCCAGCGGGATGGCGAAGGCCAGGGTCTTGCCCGAGCCCGTCGGGGCCTTGCCACAGATGTCGCGTCCCTGCAGCGCGTCGGCCAGGGACAGGGTCTGGATGGCGAATGGCGCATCCAATCCCAGCTTGTGGAGTTCTGAGGTCAGGTCGTTCGGAACGCCGAGGTCGGCGAAGGAGGTGGTCACGTGGTACTCCAGATGCCCGCCGGTCCGGCGGGTCGGGGTGTCGTTGTGCGGGCCGGTGGATCCGGCCGCGGACACGCGGCAGCAAGGATGGCCCGTGTGTGGGCCGGGTCGCGGGTGGTCGCGTGCGGTGAACACGCGTGCGACGGACCGGCGGATGGCCGGTCGGGATCGATCGCCGCAGCTTCCCGGGAGCCGAGAGCCAGCTTGCCTGGACCGGTTTCACCGGGGGCGCGGCGGACGTGTTCCGCGCCGGATCGCTCCGACGCGTAGGTGCAGCGTAGCGCACCGCTCAGCGTCCCGGCCTCAGGTGCCGTCCGATCGGCCAGACCGGACCTGCGGGACCGGGGCAGGAGGCAACTGCGCGGGAGCGACCAGCAGTTGCCGGCCTTCGAGTTGGCCGAACAGCTTCCCGCGTTCGGCGGCCAGCACCAGCCCGAGGGCGACGATGCCGTACCCGAGGAAACCGAGCGACAGGGGCAGCACGCTGCCGTCGAAGGTGCGATCCAACAACAGGCCCAGCGAGGCGCCGACACCCAACTGGATCCCGCCGACGACCGACGAGGCGGTTCCGGCGATGTGGCCGAGCGGGGCCAGCGCGATGGTCGTGAAGTTCGGGATCAAGAGGGCATGGGCCGACAGCATCGCCGCCACACCGATGAGGAACAGCCACAGCGGTGGCCGACCGTCGGTCAGCACGGCCAGCATGACGAGCACGGCCGCCACGCCGAGGTAGCCGAACAGGACGATGTGGGCCAGGCGCAGGGTGCCGACGCTGCGGACGATCCGCGCGTTCAACAGCATCGACAGGCCGATGGTTCCGGCGAGCCCACCGAAGATGATCGGGTACAGGCGCGCCTGGTCGAAGACACCGACGAAGATGTTCTCCGAGCTGGCGATGTAGGACGTGAAGACGCTGTAGAGGGCCGTCAGCGCCAGCGTGTAGAGCAGCGCCTGCCGGTTGGTCACGACCGATCCCGCCGCGCGGGCGATCCGGCCGAACCGCAACGGCAGACGGTCGGTCGGCCGGAGCGTCTCGGGGAGCCGCCGTGCCCACAGCGCCATGACGGCCGTCGCGCCAACGCACCCGACGAACAACCAGCGCCACGACATGATGGTGATGGCAGCCGCCCCGATGGACGGTGCGATGACGGGGACCAGGATGAACACGGCCACGACCATCGACATGACCCGTGACATCTGGTCGCCATCGAAGCTGTCACGGATCACCGCCCGGGTGACCACCGCGGGACCAGCGGCACCGAGCCCCCACAGCACCCGGCTGACGAGCAGGATCTCCAGGGTCGGTGAGATGGCCGCCAGCAGCGCGCCGATGCCGTAGATGCCGTAGCCCAGGTACAGGGCCGGCCGGCGCCCGTAGCGGTCGGCCAATGGCCCGTACAGGAACTGGCCCACCGCCAGACCGAGGAAGTAGGCGGTGACGGTCCCGGCGATCTCGGTCGCGCCCGGTTCCAGACCCAGGTCCGCACGCATCTGCTCGAACGCCGGCAGCATCAGGTCGATGCCCAAGGCGGCCAGCGACATCGACATCGCCAGCAGCGCGACGAACTCGACCCGTCCGAGCTGCCGGACCGGGCCGACGATGGTGTCGGCCACGGTGGCATCGATCCTCGGTCGGAGCCTGGAGCCTACGCCACATCACCAGGTCGATCGGCCGCCCCGGATGAACGCCCGGGGCACGGCCTGTGCGGCTGGCGCGCGAACGGGTGGGGCGGCTGCCCGGTGGTGGTGGAGGCCGCGGAACCCACCCTGCGACGCCACGGACGCTGCGATAGCCACCGCGTCCTTCGGGTCGGCCGGTGTCCGGACGGGCAGGACCCGGGTTGCGGTCGGCCGACCACCCGGTCATCGTTACCGACCGCAGTCGCCCAGGTATCGATCCGTCCGGGCGTGCCAGCGGTCGCT
>Ga0207421_10007600_pt1 | contig 11499 bp, 9 predicted proteins | sample SodLakKL_010_SED_4_FD_187542 | JGI IMG/M metagenome (GOLD analysis project Ga0207421, IMG submission 187542) | Alkaline sediment microbial communities from Lake Tanatar, Kulunda Steppe, Russia - 8KL_010_SED (SPAdes) (version 2) | ecosystem: Environmental > Aquatic > Non-marine Saline and... | reverse complement strand
GCATTCGCGGGTCAGGAAACGGGCGAGGGGTATTTCAAGCTGGCTGTCAGGGAAAAAGAACACGGACTTGCCGCGCAGCACCTCGGCGGCTTGGGCAATCGCCTTGCGCGCACGGGCGCGCGGGGCGGCGGTGACGGCCTCGAATGTTTCTTCGCTGACGCCGAATTCGTTAGCGATCACGCGCAGCCAGGCGGTGGTGCCTTCGTCGCCAAAGGGGAAAGGCGCCGCCAGATGGCGCGCACCGCGGCGTTCAAGGGCGGAATGGGTTTCACCAAGGAAAGGCTGCACCAGCGCGAAAACGGTATTGGGGCCGACAGCGGTGGTATCGTCGATCCGGCGGGCGGGCAGCAGGCGGACGGGACCCACGCCCATATCGGCCAGCAGCGACAGCATCTGGTCTTCGACCACATCGGGCAGCGCGCCGACGACCAGCAATTCGCGCGCCTCGGTCGATTTCAGCACGGGGACCATGCAAGCAAGGCAGGCGTCTTCGCCTTCGGTGAATGTGGTCTCGATGCCTGAGCCGGAGTAATTCAGCACGCGCACGTGAGGGGCGTGGATTTGCGACAGACGTTCGGCGGCCTTGGCAAGGTCGATCTTGATGACCTCGGACGGGCAGGAGCCGACGAGGAACAACTGCCGGATATCAGGGCGGCGTGCCAGCAGGCGGGCGACCTCGCGGTCGATCTCGGTCTGCGCGTCCTTCATCCCCGCCAGATCGGTTTCTTCAAGGATCGCGGTGCCGAATCGGGGTTCGGCGAAAATCATCACGCCAGCCGCCGATTGCAGCAGATGGGCGCAGGTGCGCGAGCCGACGACCAGAAAGAAGGCATCCTGCATCTTGCGGTGCAGCCAGATGATTCCCGTCAGGCCGCAGAACACCTCGCGCTGGCCGCGTTCCTTGAGGACGGGCGCGGTGCGGCAACCGCCGTTGGATGGCGTCAGGGCGTTCATGCGCGACCCTCTGCATCAAGGCGGGCCATGCGCAGTTTCCACAAAAACTGTCCGGCGTTGATGATATAGGCGGCATAGGCGGCAAGGGCCACATACATCAGCGATACGGGGTCCATCGCGCCGGTCAGCAGGGCCCCCATGTACCACAGGTGCAACGCGATCACGCCAAAGCTGAACACGTCTTCCCAGAAGAAAGCTGGGGCGAAAAGGTATTGGCCGAAAACAACTTTTTCCCAAATCGCGCCGGTAACCATGATCACCAGCAGGAAGATCGTCTTGATCACGATGGAAATTGTCGCGGCCTCGTATCCGGCGCCAGTCGCCAGATAACGCAGCACCAAAGCAAGCGAAATCAGGAAGACGACAAACTGCACGGGGGCCAGAATACCCTGAACCATGGTCCATCGCGTGCTGTCGCGGCGGATGCGTTCGGCGTCTGAATAAAGCCGCCGTGCCGCTGTGCGACCGCGGGATGATACGCTTCCCGGTGCGGTGCTTGTAACGGACATGAACGGGCCTCCACTTATTGCTTATGAACAGACTAGGGGCGTTTGGGGTGATGTGTCAACTTTAACTTACACTCTACCTGCCAGATGTGTAAGTTCGCCGCACCACATGTGAAAGTCCTTTAAACGCTATGTTTATCATATATTTATACGGGCTTGTCCGCGTCAAAACCTGACTGGTGTCAATTTGCTTTGACATTCAAGGCCGCAACACAGACAATGGAAGGAACGCACAGACGCGCACCTCTGCGTGGCGCAAACGGGAGCGGATATGGCTGATCGCCAAAACACGGACGTCATGGCAAAAGCAGCATCTTCGGCTGGGCCTGTCAGCCTGACCCTTGTGCCCCAAACCGAACGCCATTTTGACCGTGATGTTATGACAGCCATGCGAAAGGCAGCATTGTCATCAGACCGTCACGAATGCGTGGATGTCCTGAAGCGCGCGCTTGATAGTGGGATCGCACGCGACGACATCGCTGATTTTTACATTCCGGAACTGGCGCGCGACCTTGGTCTGGACTGGTGCGCCGACAACATGAGCTTTGCACTGGTCACGATCGCTGTGTCCCGTTTGCAGGCCATGCTGCGTGAATTGGGGCCTGAATGGTCCGGCGACCAATCGGCCAACCCGTCTGCGCCATCGATCATGCTGATCGTATCCGATGGCGTGCATCACACGCTGGGCGCTATGGTGTTAAGCGGTCAATTGCGGCGCAAGGGCCTGTCTGTTCGTCTGATGTTAGGCGTACAATTACATGATCTTGCCGATAAACTGGCGAAATCGTGCTATGATGCTGTTTTCGTTTCGTCATCTTTGGGTGAAACACTTGAATCATTGCGCCGGATCGTGAATGTAGTGCGGACGTCGTCGAAAAAGGCCGTTCCGGTCGTTATTGGCGGCACCATTCTTGAGGCCGAAACCAAGTACAACGTCACATCTTTGACCGGCGCGGACTATGCAACAAACGTCCCGAGCGAGGCGTTAGAACTTTGCGGGCTCACAACAAAATACCTGAGCATCGCGCCGCAACAGCGCGGGGCCTAGCCCATGCAGATATATCTGCACGAAGGGACACCGCCATGACATCGCGCGGGGCGAAATATTGGACCAGCGGCGCAATTCCGTTGATCGCACCAGAAGTGCTTGGCGATATCATTAGTGATGTCGCTGATCTGGCTATAGTGATTTCAGAAACAGGCGAGGTTCTGTCTGTCATCGTCAATCCGGCGCATCCTTCGTTTCTGGTACTGGAGCATTGGGAAGGCAAAGACATCCGCGATTCGCTGGCTGTCGAAAGCTTGCCCAAGTTTGAAAAGCGGTTTGCAGAGTTTCTGTCAGGGCAAACTGACGTCAAACCGGTCGAATTGAACCATTCGCGCGAAGTCAGCGATTGGGATGCCCCGGTGCGTTACAGTTTCCACCGGATCGCGCCAAATGGCGCTGTGCTGATGCTGGGCCGCGATCTGCGCGCAGTGGCAGAGATGCAGCAACAGTTGATTAACGCACAACTTGCCTTGGAACGCGATTACGAGGTGCAGCGCGAATTCGACACCCGATTCCGTGTCTTGCTCAGCAATATGTCCGAACCGGTGCTTTTCGTTTCTGTCGAAAGCGGCGACATCACCGAGGCGAACGCCGCAGCGACAACCTTGATGGACCGGTCTCGCGATGATCTGATCGGCAATCCGCTGGTCAGCTGCTTTGAAAGCCGCAAACGCGGTGATCTGATCGAAGCACTGACCACGCTGGCGATATCAGAGCGCGCTGACGGTATGAAAATCGAACTACGCGGCAAGACAAAACTGGTCCAGATCGCGCCGACTTTGTTCCGTGCGGCGGGTGAACGTATCCTGCTGTGCCGTGTCATACCGACGGATGAATCGACGCTGAACGCCGACAATCTGGCCCGCAACATGCAAGACCTGTATGTCAGCGGTCCAGAAGCCATTGTTTTCGCAGCTGAAAATGGTGACGTGTTGTCTGCCAACGATGCGTTTCTTGACCTGATTGACGTGGCCCATGACATCAATGTCCGTGGCCGGTCATTGGCCGATTATTTGCAGCGCGGCAGCGTCGACCTGAAGGTCATGACAGAAAATGCCACCCGTGCAGGCCGGATGCGGATGTATGGGACCAAAATTGCCGGTCAATACGGCAGCCCGCGCGCGGTCGAGATTTCAGTGACCAAGCTGCATGCTGGCAATCATTCTATCTTTGCCTTCGTGATGCGCGATTCCAACCATGCCGAGGCCAGCCGTGGCGCGATGTTGCCCAGCAATGACGAAAGCATGCGGTCGGTTGTCGAACTTGTCGGCAGTGCCACGCTGAAGGATATCGTGGCCGAAACCACGAATGTCGTTGAAAAGATGTGTATCGAAACAGCCGTTTCGTTGACGATGAACAACCGCGTTGCCGCAGCAGAAATGCTGGGCCTGTCGCGCCAATCGCTTTACGTCAAACTGCGCAAATTCGATCTTTTGACCCGCGACACTGACGACAATTAACGCGGACTGCGCTTTGCCAATATCCGCTGCAACGTACGCCGGTGCATCGACAACCGCCGCGCTGTCTCAGACACGTTGCGGTCACAAAGCTCGTAAACCCGCTGGATATGTTCCCAGCGCACGCGATCGGCGCTCATCGGGTTTTCGGGGGGTGGCGGCAGCCCGTCAGTCACCGCAAGTAAGGCGTTTGTGACATCCGTCGCATCAGCAGGTTTAGCCAGATAATCGGTGGCCCCGATTTTTACCGCGGCCACGGCTGTCGCAATGGCACCATAGCCGGTCAATACCACGATCCGGCTTTCGGGGCGTCGGGCGCGCAGGGTTTCAACCACATCCAACCCGTTTCCATCCTCGAGCCGCAGGTCGACGACGGCATAGGCAGGCGGACGGGCCGTCGCAATAGCCTTACCGGCAGCAACAGAGCCTGCCATTTCCACCTCGAACCCGCGCTTTTCCATGGCCTTGGCCAAACGTTTCAAAAAAGCATCGTCGTCATCCACCAAAAGAAGCGATTTGTCATCACCCAGGTCCAATGGTTCGGTCGTCATGCTATTCACCTTCAATCTTGTTAGGATTGAATTAGGCCGCGGCAGCCACCCGTCAACGCCCGAACGATCCGCTGAATGGTCGCATTGCTTGCAGCACGCGCACGGCCTATCACAGAGACTTATGGCAAAGGGTGTTCGGACAGATGGCCATTTCCAGCCTTGATGGTTTTCACGATCAGGAACGCAGCAATTGGGTGCGGTTGCGGACGCTTGTCACCCTGCGCTGGTTCGCAGCACTTGGACAAGCCATTGCGGCCATTGTCGCGGCCAACGTCTATGACCTTGATTTTCAGTATGGGCTTGTCGGGGTCGTTATCGCCTGTTCGGTCCTTGCGAATGTGATTTCGGGTTACAGCAACCCGGAAAACAAGCGCCTGTCAGAACGCGAAGCCACACTTTGGCTGTTTTTTGATCTGGTACAATTGTCGCTTTTGCTGTTCCTGACCGGCGGGCTGAACAACCCGTTTGCCTTGCTTGTGCTGGCACCGGTCACAATCGCAGCGACGGTTTTGCAGTTGAAAAGTACCGTTTTTCTGGGTGTGACCGCGATTATTCTTATTACGCTAATCAGTCAGTGGAATTTACCGCTGATCACCGAGACAGGGTTTATACTGGCCTTGCCGCTTTTGTTTCAATTCGGCTTTTGGCTTGCTTTGGTGATCGGTGTGATCTTTCTGGCGATTTATGCCCGTCAGGTCACAACAGAAATGCACGCCATGGGCGAAGCTTTGCTGGCCACGCAGCTAGCCTTGGCGCGCGAACAAAAGCTGACTGATTTGGGCGGTGTTATCGCCGCAGCCGCGCATGAACTGGGTACGCCACTGGCGACGATCAAACTGGTCAGCACCGAGTTGATGGAAGAATTGGAAAACCACCCCGAACTGCTCGAAGACGCCACCCTGATCCGGTCACAGGCGGACCGCTGCCGCGATATCCTGCATTCGATGGGTCGCGCGGGCAAAGACGACCTGCATTTGCGGCAGGCCCCCTTGGAAACTGTTGTCCGCGAAGCGGCAGAGCCCCACCTTGGCCGCGGCAAAATCGTCACATTCGAAACCGCGCCGGAGGCGGGCGCAAACCAGACCCACCCCCTTATCAAACGGCGGCCAGAGATTATCCACGGCCTGCGCAACTTGATTCAGAACGCCGTGGATTTTTCGCAAAGCGAGGTCTGGATTGAAACGACATGGTCCGAGACCACGATCAGCGTGCGTATTTCAGACGACGGCAGCGGTTTTCCACAATCTGTGATCGGGCGCATCGGTGACCCTTATGTCCGTCGCCGCCGCTTTGCCGAAGATGGCAAAAGCCGTCCGGGTTATGAAGGTATGGGGCTTGGTCTGTTCATCGCCAAAACGTTGCTGGAAAGGTCCGGCGCACAGTTAAGTTTCACCAACAGCCGCCGTCACGGTCACGCAAGCTGGACCGGACAGGCCACTGGCGGCGCAATCGTCGATGTCGTGTGGCCGCGTGACAAGGTCATTTCCGCAGAAAAGGGCGACACGCGCGCCTTGGGGAAGAACCTGCCCATTGATCCATGGCCATGATTGTAACGGTCGCTTAACGCGTCTTTAACCTTGCTGATGCAGTGTTTCGGCGTGGACAGGCAAGGACGCGTGCAGAATGACTGTGATTCTTTTGATGATTGCCGTTTTGATGGCTGTGGCAGGCATGATGCTGGTATGGCGACGCAAACGGGCGATTGCAGGGCCGGCCATGGCAGTATCGGGGCCGGTGTTCTTGTTTCGCGACGCCGATCTGATCGACATGACACCGGATGCGCAGCAGATGATTGCCGCGTTCGAACATATGCCCGACCGCGACGCCGTGCTGCATGTTTTGGGGCAGGATTTTCCCGATCTGGTCGACCATCTGGCGCGCACTGACCAGATTTCGCGCCAGTTTGTACATCACACAGACCCGACAAATTCAGTGATGCTTGATTGGCCGAACGGGCAAATGCGTCTTGCGGTGCAGGGGGGCAGGTGCGCCAACCCGACGGCTGGGGATGGTGAACTTGCGCTGCTGCGCGATGTTGCAAAGTTTTCACCGCATTTGATTTGGCACACGGATCGGGATGGTGTGGTTGTCTGGGTCAATCAGGCTTACCGCGATTTCTGGGCGCAGCTTTATCCCCAAGATGCATCCGACATCGCAGACATGGTGCTTTTTCCACAGATACGCGATGTCGCTGATCCGATGGTGCGCCGCATTGCCGTGCCGCTGCCGCAGCAGGGTGCAGAAAACTGGTTTGATGTATCAACGATCAGCCAACAGGATAAAGCATTGCATTTTGCAACTGACGCCAATGCCATGGTGCGCGCCGATCACGATCGCCAGACTTTCGTGCAGGCGCTGGGTAAGACATTTGCCGACTTGTCTATCGGGCTGGCCATTTTCGATAAACGTCGCCAACTGGTGACATTCAATCCGGCTTTGCTGGACATGACACGGCTCGGGTTTGAATTCTTAAGCACACGCCCGACGATCGATACCGTGCTGGACAGGTTGCGCGAAACACGCATCCTACCGGAACCAAAGAACTATGCAACATGGCGCGACCGGTTCACTGCTGTCGAAACCGCAGCCAAGAACGGCACCTATAGCGAGGTGTGGAACCTGCCAGATGGACAGGCCTTTCGCGTCACAGGGCGACCGCACCCTGACGGTGCCTTCGCCTTTGTGTTCGAAGACATCACCGCAGATCTGTCACTGACCCGCCGTTTCCGGTCTGACATTGAAGCAGGGCAAGCCGTGCTGGACGCCTTGCCCGACGCTGTTGCCGTGTTTTCCACCGCCGGGACGCTGGTCATGTATAACAAAGCTTACATGGCCTTGTGGTCCACGGGCCGCGATCACGGACTGGAACATCGCAGCTTCAAGGCCGAACTGGTGGGCTGGCAAAACCTGTGCGCCACAGCCCCCGACTGGGAAGAATTGCAACATTATGTCCATCTTTTGGGACCACGCCAGCCTTGGGCAGATGATGCGCTGCTTGCCGACGGGCGTTTGGTGCGCTGCCACGCCAACGCCGTTGCAGGGGGCATGACCATGGTCAGGTTTGCCGTGTCGCCACGCGCCATGCCAGCCTTGCGCAAACTGACGCAAGCGGACCCTGCAATCCGTGCAGCGAAACGCTGATTTGGTCTTGCGGGCAATGGCACAGACCATAGAGTCGCGCCATGACACCCGCCACCCGCCAGATCAGCCTTGCCGATGAAACGGCCACCAACGCCTTTGCCGCTGCAATGGCAGAATTGCTGCGCGCCGGTGATACGATCCTGCTGCAAGGCCCGATTGGTGCGGGAAAATCCGCCTTTGCCCGTGGCGTGATCCGCGCCCGCCTTGGCCGGATGGAAGATGTGCCATCCCCGACCTTTACCTTGGTGCAAACTTACGAGGCGCCTGATGGCGACATCTGGCATTGCGACCTTTACCGTCTGACCAACCCCGACGAAGTGCTGGAATTAGGGCTGGAAGAGGCGTTTCAGACCGCGATTTGCCTGATCGAATGGCCTGACCGGCTTGGCGCTGATGTGCCGCGCGACGCGTTGACGCTGACTTTTGCCGCGCGGGCCGACGACCATCTTGTGACCGTCGCTGCACCGCCCGCATGGCAGGACCGCCTGACAGGTCTGCATGTCTGACCGCGAAGCCAATATCACTGCATTTCTGGCGCAGACCGGCCATGGCGCGTGGACGCGGCATGTCATTGCGGCCGATGCGTCCAGCAGGCGATATCTGCGCCTGACACAAGGCGCAAAGTCGCTGATCCTGATGGATGCCCCGCCGGAGACCGGCGAGAATACCGCACCTTTCGTGCAGATCGCAAATTTTCTGACCAGCGCAGGCCTGCATCCACCCGCAATACTGGCGCAGGACATTGCGCAGGGGCTACTGCTGCTGTCCGACCTCGGCCCGCAGGATGTGGCGCGCTGGATCGACCAGCATCCAGCCGATGCCCTGCCGGTTTACCGCGCCAGTGTCGATGTGCTGGTCCATCTGGCGAAAATCACTCCCCCCGACCTGACCCGCCTGACCCCGGACGTCGCGGGCGACATGGTGGCGATCACCGGCACCTATTACGCCCAGCGCCCCGTGCCTGACCTAAGCACCGCCGTGACACAAGCGATGGCGGCGCTTGCACCGAATCCCGACACGCTCGCCCTGCGGGATTATCATGCGGAAAATCTGATCTGGCGGCCCGATCTGACAGGGCTGGCGCGGGTCGGACTGCTGGATTTTCAGGACGCTTTCGTCGCGCCACTGGGCTATGATCTGGCATCCTTGCTGCGCGATGCGCGGCGCGATGTTCCGGATGATATTTGCACCGCGATGATTGCCCACTTCCGCACGGCCACGGGCGCGGGTGATGATTTTTCGGCGCAACTGGCCTGCCTTGGCGCACAGCGTAACTTGCGGATTTTGGGCGTTTTCGCAAGGTTGGCCAAAGAGATGGGCAAAACCCGCTATATTCCGATGATCCCGCGCGTCTGGGCACAGTTGCAAAAAGACCTCGCCCAGCCCGCGCTCGCTGATCTGCGCGCCGTGGTGGATGACGTGCTGCCCGCCCCTGATTCCGCGCTACTGGCAGGGTTAAAGCCATGACATTTCCGATCCTTTTATTCGCCGCCGGCCTTGGCACCCGCATGGGCGATCTGGTCAAGGACCGTCCCAAACCCTTGGTCGAAGTCGCGGGCAAGCCGCTGATCGACCACGCGCTGGCCTTCACCGACCTGCCCGAAATCGGCGCAAAGGTCGTGAACCTGCATTACCACGCCGACATGCTGCGCCAGCATCTTGCCGGGCAGGCGATCAGCTTTTCCGATGAAACCGACAAGCTGCGCGAAACCGGTGGCGGACTGCGCCATGCGCTGCCTTTGCTTGACACAGGTCCGATCATCACCATGAACACCGATGCCGTCTGGAACGGTCCGAACCCGGTTGCGCAAGTGATCCGTGACTGGCGCGACGGGATGGAGGCGCTGCTGCTGATGATCCCGCGCGATCAGGTCCAAGGGCACAAAGGGGCAGGCGATTTCACCCGTGATGCCGATGGTCGGCTGCGCCGCGCGCCGGATGCGATCTATACAGGCGTGCAGATCATTCGCACCGACCTGCTGACTGATGTGGCCGAAGATGCCTTTTCCCTCAACCTGATCTGGGACAAGATGCTGGCACGCGGGACGATCTACGGCACTGTTTACGATGGGCAATGGTGCGACGTCGGCCAGCCATCCAGCATCCCGCTGGCAGAGGCGATGTTGCATGTTTGACCCAACCAGCACCCCCCGCATTTTTGCCGAACCTTGCGGCGTGGATTACGCCAAGGGGCTGGTGGATGGCCTGATGGCCCGCGCGCAAGGCATGACGCCAGAGGCTTTCGCGCGGGTCGAAATCTACGTCAACACCGCGCGGATGCAGCGCCGGATCAGGGCGATGTTCGATGAGGGGCCCGCGCTGTTGTTGCCGCGGATCCGGCTGGTGACCGATCTGGCAAAGGACCCCATTGCGCAGAACGTCCCGCCTGCCGTCCCTGCCTTGCAGCGCCGTTTGCATCTGTCACAACTGGTGGCGGGATTGCTGGAACGGGAACCCGATCTGGCCCCGCGCACGGCGCTTTATGATTTGTCGGACAGCCTTGCCAGCCTGATGGATGAAATGCAGGGCGAAGGTGTCAGCCCCGATGCGATTGCCGCACTTGATGTCAGCGACCAGTCGGGCCATTGGGCGCGGGCGCAAAAGTTCCTGACCATCATCGGGCAGTTTTTCGGCACACCTGACGCGCCCGACACCGAAGCGCGCCAAAGGCTGGTGATTGAAACGCTGGCGGCACGCTGGGCAGACACACCGCCCGACCATCCGGTGATCGTAGCAGGGTCAACAGGGTCGCGCGGCGCGACGGCGTTGTTCATGCAGGCGGTCGCGAAACTGCCGCAAGGGGCGATCGTGCTTCCGGGCTATGACACCGACCTGCCCGATGCCGTCTGGTCCGCGATGGATGACGGCATGACACATGAGGATCATCCGCAATACCGGTTCAAACGGTTGATGGACCTGATCGGATTTACCCCTGCCGATGTCGCGCGCTGGTCTGGCCTGACGCCGCAGCGCCCCGCGCGCAATGCGCTGGTGTCCCTGTCGTTGCGCCCTGCGCCTGTGACCAGTCAGTGGTTGCAGGAAGGTCCAGCCTTGGGCGATCTGGTCACCGCGACCGAAGGGCTGACACTGGTCGAGGCTGCATCCCCCCGCGCCGAGGCCGAGGCTATCGCCCTGCGCCTGCGTCAAGCGGTAGAAGAGGGGATCACCGCCGCCCTGATCTCGCCTGACCGGATGCTGACGCGGCAGGTGACAGCGGCACTTGACCGTTGGGATATCAAGCCCGACGACAGCGCCGGCACGCCTTTGCAGCTTTCACCGCCGGGGCGGATGCTGCGGCATGTCGCGGATTTGTTCGGCAGGCAATTGACGGGCGAGGCGTTGTTGACCCTGCTCAAGCATCCTTTGTGCCATTCGGGTCCGTCCGAGAGGGGTGATCATCTGCGCCTGACCCGCGATCTGGAATTGCAATTGCGCCGCTGGGGGCCACCCTTTCCGACGGCTGACACGCTGATCCGCTGGGCGGGGGATGATGCGACCCGCCAGCCTTGGGTCACGTGGCTGGCGGCGCTGGTGACAGGGTTGGAAGAAACGTGCGACAAACATCTGGCCGACCATCTGGCGGCGCATCTGCTACTGGCCGAGGCGCTCTGCGCCGGTCCTGCCAGTGACGGTGCAGGCGGTCTTTGGGCCGAAGCTGCAGGGCGCGAGGCGCGGCGCATTTGCGACGATCTGCAAGCCCATGCCGATGCGGGCGGCATCATGTCGCCACGCGATTACGCCGCCTTGTTCGGCAAAATCCTGTCCGGCGGTGTCGTGCGCGATCGTGATGCAGGCCATCCGCAAATCCTGATCTGGGGCACGCTCGAAGCGCGAGTGCAGGG
>Ga0207421_10007599_pt1 | contig 11499 bp, 8 predicted proteins | sample SodLakKL_010_SED_4_FD_187542 | JGI IMG/M metagenome (GOLD analysis project Ga0207421, IMG submission 187542) | Alkaline sediment microbial communities from Lake Tanatar, Kulunda Steppe, Russia - 8KL_010_SED (SPAdes) (version 2) | ecosystem: Environmental > Aquatic > Non-marine Saline and... | reverse complement strand
GCGTTATGCGAAATTTCTCAGAATTTTATCACGCCTTGGCGTGACTGTATTCTTCGAAATTTCGCAAGCCTTGATCTTGTCACGCCATGGCGTGATTACAAAGCCGCCTGAACCCGACTTTTTACGAGTGCATCAAAATTGATGGACTCGTCAAAAATCAAAGGGTCGATTGCCATTTGAAACATCAGAACCGCAGTTCAAACTCGATTATTTCGTCGGCGAATTCCTGGCGCCACGAGTAAAGCGCCTGGCGAAGCGGGGAGCTCAATTCCAGGTCTTCGGCAAGCTCCGATACGCATTCCGAAATGGCCGACACCACCGCCTCGTTACCGGCTTCTCCGGCATATGAAATTTTGCCTTCAGAATAGCGGAATTCGGCCGCAAAGGGATCCAGAAAATCATATTTGTCCACTTTGTCGTAAAACTTGCGGTTTAAAAGCGTTTCAAAATCCTGGCGGATTTTTCGATCCGTCTTTACGAGGCCTTCCAGGGTACCCAGCAGCGATTCGAGCATCGTCAAGACATTGGCGGTATCAACAGGGCTGCCGCCATTGCCTTTCTTATCCTCTTTTACGTTTTTAACGTTTTTAACGTCTTTAATCTTTTTCTTTTTCGGGGCCGCCGACCGGTCATTGGTTTCCCTGGTTTTTGAATCTGCGGACCCGGCGGCTTTTTTGCCTTTGCCGCTGTCGAGAGAAATCTTTGAAACGCTGAACTTGCCGCCATATTCCCTGGATTGATCGACCAGGTTGTCCTTGTATACGGGCGACCGGTCAATGTCTCGCTGCGAGACTGCGGCCGGGACGCCGCCGATAACCTCGCCGTTGAAAAAAAACAAAAGCCCGCCCTTGGATGCATCGCTTAACGCCACATCAATATAACCGGTCAGCTTTTCCTTTTCCATCTTTCTGATCAACCCTTCAAGGTCGGTAAATTCCGTGGAAAGATCGCTGTGTATCACTTCCGAATTGGACAGGTTGGCCCAGAAATACAGACGATCCGGACGAATCCCGTATACCGAGACCGTAAAATTGTTTTTGGAGGCCGTCTTGACAATCCGTTCAACCGCTTCACGGCCGACCGTCTTCACCTTTTTCTCTTCGCAGACGCCGTTTGCAATCTGGTACTCGTCAAAAAAAAGAGCGCATTCCATCGACGGGGCCTTAAAAAAGACGACTCCGGCACCGAGTTCTCCCTGGTAATGCTCGATCAGCTTTCTAATATGCAAATAGTAGCTGTTCAGGTTTTCAATCGCCGGTTTTTCTTTTGGTATAATGATCATATCGTTTTCCCCTCAAAACCCTGTTTAAGCATGCCTACAATACAAAACAAGCAATGCGGACACGCCATGCGGCCGGCACTGCTTGTTTTGTATAGTGCTCTACCCTCACAAAAAAACCGACTTACCGGCGGCGTCGGCGCAGCCGTTCAATGGAGAACCGCAGGCTGTCCTGCATCCTGGAAATGGCATCGGCAAGGCTGCCGATTTCGTCGTTTGACCGCATATCGATTTCCGCTTCCATATCCCCGACGCTGATCCGGTCGGCGACATCCGTGAGGTACTGGATTTTTTGGGTCAGGCGGTAACCGTAAACAATAATACAAAGGCCGATCAAAACAATGGCCGCCAGAAATATGCCCAGGTTGACGTACAGGGTCTGCATGGCCATCAATTCGGCGCTGGCGATGAGGTCATCGGTTCTCTGCTCGAATTCCTCTATGTTAGACGTGGCCATAACGTTAAAGGGTTTTCCTTCGATTTGAATCGGCGCGATCGCCATGTATTTTTCCCGCACCACATCGTCTGGATCCGGCCACCAGTATTGGCCTGTTACCTCCTGACCGCCGTCCGACGCCGTGAGCAGCTCCATGAAAGGGTCAAAATGCGGCCCGATGGCGGCGCGAATGGCATCGATATCGTCGATGCCGACAACGTGCGGATTCGGATGCGCCCAGATCGTCCAGTCCTGACCGGGGTCGGGATACTGAAAAATCAAGGTATAGCCGGTCTCACCATAGGACTGCACCGCAATCTGGCTGAACGCCGGGTCATACATAAACTCATCACGATCAAGGTCCGGGTTGTTTCTGAGGTAGATCTCCGCCTGGAGAGCAACGTCCCTGGCTTTTTCAATGAGAAGTTCCTCACCGGCTTCGGATATCAACGCCGTGCTCTCCCCGGTGATCTGGTCCACGAGATATCCCATCTGCCACTGGGAAAAGGCGCCTGATACGGCGATCAGGATGATTGGCACCAAAAAGAACAGCAGAAACATCTTGCCACGCAAACCGATGAAACCCTGCCTGTGACCCGATCCTGTAATCCTCCTTGAAGGTTCAGCCGCTGTGGTTTCCGCCGGTTCTGCACGCTCTTCGGCGGCATCTACCCCTTCATCCTGCCGCCGCTCCTCTATCATCCGGTCTCCGGGCCAACGCGGGGCAGGACCGGGGGTTGTATCAACAAGGGTCGACAATCTTGTTACATGGTGGCATTCACCACACCGGACCTTGACGTTTTTGGCCTTATACTTCTCTAATTTATCAGGGTCCACATGGTAAACTTTACCGCACTCCTCGCAAATCACCGTCATGAGATACTCCTCCTTGCTAAAGAAATTGGCTTCACCTGGAATATGCTGCCTTTTCTATAATTTTTGATAAACAGGGACTGAACGAAAAATCCTGGCTTTCGTCCGGCAACTAAAAAATGAGCTGTCAATTATAATTAAGCGCTGATTTCCCTTAACTTTTTTACCATCTCCTGCTGGAACGCGACCTTGCGTTCTTCTCTAAGGATCTGCCGCGCCAGAACATCCACAAGCTCGGCGGCCCGGTGTGCGGGAAAACGATCCCGGCTTTCACCCATATCAGCGATTTCATCTTCGATAACGACATCGGCGATGGGGCCCATCGCTTTTGAAAGTTCGCTGGAAAGTACATTGAAAAAATCCCGGCCCAGCAGCGGCACCGATTCGGCCGCCTGTTCGCAAAGCTGCATCTGGTGGATTCGCTTTGCAATCTCCCGCAAGGTCTTCATGTTCATATTAAGGGATTGTGCAACCTGACCGAGCGTTTTCTTTCCATCCATTTCCATCAGCACATTGAGCATCTGGCTATCCAGTGAAACCTCCCCCATATCCGCCCTGACCGTACGTTTCAAAACCAACCTGGAAATGTCTCCCGAAAATATATCCGCCATGTATGATGCCTCCGTAATATTTTATGGCCCGATCAAAACCCGAAATACCCGCGTCCCATCTCTTAAGGTCGGTATTTTTCCATCTCCCGCCTTATTTTTTCGAACTCTTCCCTTATCGATAGTTTTATCTTCTGCACAATATATTCGGCAAGATGGTCAATTGCTTCCTTGTTTTCGAGCTTGACGGGTGCTTCCGGTGCTCGACCGTCGGGGGTCGGTGATACCTTTCGTTCGGCCGGTTTCCGTCCGCTTAATTTCTGCTTCAAGGATTTAAACGCCTGCATTTCAACGGAAAGCAGTTTCTTTTTCTGGCCGGTGGGCATATCGGGCGCGTTGACGACCTTTTCAAAAGAATTAAAAACAGAAGTAATGAATCGTATGGCCTCCGAATGCGCACGGGCTTTTCTCGCCTTGATATATTTTCCGATGGATTCGTGCAGCCTCATATACATCAATAATATCGGATCATGCCGGTATTTTTCCTTGAGAAGATCCACCTCATTGAGAAAACCGCGCATCACCTCGTCGGTTATCTCCCAGTCTATTTCCGTAACAAGGGCTTTCAGCTTGTTTATGGACGGATCATCCCCAACGGACCGTGCAAAATCCTGCTCCGGTTCGGCTGAAAAAGCGACAGCAATCGGCTCTTCTTCCCGTGGAGGCACTTCTCCGGGTTCGCGGGCCTGTTGTCCTTCCGGTGCCGCATCAACCTGGGTGTCTGCAGCGTCCATTTCATCGTCTTCTTCCGCAAACAACTCGTCAAGCCGGCTTGTTACTTCGGCGCCAAGGTCTCCGTTATCCTCCGTTGTAGACAATGGATTGTCCTCCTATTGCAGTTTTTTTCTAAGTGAACTCACCGTGAATGCGATGATCTTTTTCATGGTTGCGGTAACATTGTCACCGCTCACCGCGCTTGCCGGAAAATACGGGGCGTTGAGCTGGCTGTTCAGGTCTTTCTGCATGGTTTCGACCGGTAAAATAGGGATGCCTTCATCGGAAAGGTCGCGCTTGTTGTATTGCATGACAAGAGGGATGTTGGTAATTTTCTTGTTAAATGATTCAAGGTTTTCCTTGAGGTTCTCGAGCGAACGGACATTCATTTCCCGCCTGAGGTCCATCGAGTCCGCCACGAAAACAATGCCGTCGACGCCTCTCAAGACGAGCCGCCGGGTGGCGTTATACTTGACCTGCCCGGGAACGGTGTAAAGCTGAATCTTGATGCTGTGTCCCTTGATTTCCCCCATGTCGAAGGGCAGAAAGTCGAAAAACAAGGTGCGGTCCCCATAGGTCTTGACCGTTACCATTTCACTTAAGATTCTTTTTTTGAATTTCCGGTTAATATATTCAAGGTTTGTTGTTTTTCCGCCGCGGCCGGGGCCGTAATAAACAATTTTTACCTGGACCTCCCGCTTTTTCGGATTAATTAATGCCAAGTCACCGTCCTCCGAAACGATTAAAAATTAGAACCCGCTGCTGATGCATATCAGGCCGCCTTTCCCCGGGCTCGCATGACCCCGGGTGTGGCATGGGAAAGGAGACGGCCTGTTAAGAGAAAACCATCGGACTATTCCATGGCATGTCAAACCAGCAACTGTATCCGCTTGACGGCTTCGGCCACTTTCAGCCGCAGAAAGCCCAGGGATACATTTTTGTTGAAAATTGTCAAAAGAAGCAGATCGTCCACCACTTTACTGAAATGAATGCTTTCCTCCTCCCCTTTATGGAAAAGGAGTGAAAACTCCTGCTCCCCGATAATATTGGCCATGGCACTGACGGCGCCGTAGTTGCCCGCGGCCAGGGCCGCAAGGGAAAACACGTCGTGGCTGGTTTCTCCACTATCAAGGTTGACGATGACGTTTCCGGCAAGGTCCATGAGGATAACGCTTTGCACCCCGAGCTCTATAAGCTCTTCTTCCAGCACTTTTTCTATCGTCTCGATCTGCTCTTTAGTAAAATCAATTGTAAAATCCATGACTCATCACCCCTTTTTATAAAAGCCGACCACCTTTTAAAAAGCGCCTTAAACAATACGATGTGTTTCATTCAGGCGCCGGATATACTTTCCCAGCCGGATAACCTTTCCCATATAAGAAGGCATGGATCCCCAAGGCTGCAACCGAATTGACCGGGCCATCATTTTTTTACGTGAACACAAGTATTCTTAAACTATTTAAAGATTTTAAGCAAATAAAAATAACGCGCCCGAAGCAAAATCGTGAATGAACAGTAAAACATGAACGGGCGGTTGAAAAAAGCGATTGCCTGCCCAAAAAGGAATCTTGGCAGATGTGCAAGCATTTTTAGAAAACAGGGCAACTTATCACGCCGAACCAAGTTACGCCCAAGTTACGCCGTTTGCCTGCCCATAACTTTTTTCTTATTGAATTTAAACCATAAAGTCAATACCTTTCCATGCCCGCGGGTTTTCCGGTACCCCCGGAGAACAGCTTGACGACAAAGGCGCACCCGACGGCCTAATCCAGGTTCGAAAAATATCTCTCCACCAGCTTTTCGGCAAGCCCTGTATACGCGGCCGGATGCATCCCGGCAAGGTTTTCCTTTACGGACGCGGGCAAGCTTTCAAGGGTATCCAGAAACGCTTCAAGATCGTCACGGGAAATTTTTCTGCCGCGCGTCAGTGTTTTGAGTTTCTCATAGGGCCGGCTTTCACCGTAGAACCGCATGGCCGTCTGTATCGGCTCGGCAAGCAGCTCAAGGTTATCCGCCAGGTCTTTTTCAATAACGGCATGGTTGACCTCAAGCTTGTTCAAGCCTTTTAGCGTGCTTTTCAACCCCACCGTGAGATATCCGAACAACACGCCTAAATTACGCAATACGGTACTATCGCTAAGGTCCCTTTGAAACCGGGACTTCAGCAATTTCACGGCCATATGCTCCATCATTGAAATGGCAATGCCCATATTGCCTTCGGAATTTTCAAAATCAATGGGGTTTACCTTGTGCGGCATGGTGGACGAGCCCACCTCGCCATCCTTTAATTTCTGGGTAAAATAGCCAAGGGATATATACCCCCACATATCCCGGTCCAGATCGATAACCACGGCGGCAATGCGCACCATGGCGTGCAAAATCGCGGCCATGTGGTTGGACGGATTTATCTGGGTCGTGTAGAGCAGGGGTTCAAGACCCAGGTAATCGCGCAAAAACCGTTGACTGGCCGCTATCCAGTCGATTTCAGGCAGTACGAAATGGTGTGCATTGAAATTGCCGGAGGCACCGTTCATCTTGCCGGAAATGGCCAGGGCTTCAAGGGCGTCCACCTCCATCCGGATCCGCCACGCGAAATTGATTATCTCCTTGCCCACAGTGGTAGGGGTTGCCGGCTGGCCGTGGGTTCTTGCCATCATCGGCACCCCCTTGTATGCCAGGGCCATTTGCTCCAGTTTTTCCTGAACCTCCCTTGACAGTTCCGCCAGATGGGCCCTTCCCGCTTTCAGCATCAGGCCGTAGGATGTATTGTTGATATCGTCGGAAGTACAGGCAAAATGAACCCATTCCTTGACCTCCCCATACCCCCCATCGATTAGCTGCTGCTTTATGTAATACTCCACGGCTTTCACATCATGGTTGGTTTCCGCCTCTATGGCCTTTACAGCACGGGCGCCGTCGGCGTCAAAGCGGTCATAAATACCGTCTATGAAGGCCATGAGACTGTCATCGGCCCGGGCCGGTTCAAGCTCGGACAATAAAAACCTGAGCCAGCGGGTTTCGACATACACCCGGCTTTTGATGAGCCCGTATTCGGAGAAGATATCGACGATTGCGTCGGTATAATGACTGTAGCGTCCATCCAGGACGGAAAGTGAACGAATTCCCATGCGTATTCCTTTAAAAGCGCTGTTACGGGTAATGGGCGAAAGATTTTTCGCCCCTACGGGTGAAAGTTCTTTTCTGTAAAACCGCCGGTTTATTCGCCTGAAACCATTGCAGGCGGCCGCACATCATGGATAAAGGCTCGAATCCCCTCCACGATGCCGTTGCACAACGTTTTTTGATATTCAGGATCCAAAAGCCGTCTGGCCTCCCGGGGGTTGCTGATAAAACCGGTTTCAATCAGAATCGAAGGCATCTGGGCGCCAAGCAGGACATAGAACGGCGCATACTTGACCCCCCTGTCCGCCACGGGGTTGTAACTGGCCGACGCTTTTTGATACATGGACCTTTGCACATACGTCGCCAGCCGGCTCGACTCATTGATCTTTGCGTTTTGCAGCAAATCGTTCAGTATCTCCTGCAATTCGCTGATATTTTTTTCCGAAGTCGCATTCTCCCTTGCAGCAACGGCAATCGACTCGTCGTCTGTCGTCAGGTTTAAAAAGTAGGTTTCAATGCCGTGGGCATTCGAATTTCTCGATGCATTGGCGTGAATGGATATAAAGAGGTCCGCCCGCTCGGTATTGGCGACCGCTGTCCGCTCCTCCAGGGTCATGTAAGTATCATCCGTCCGGGTCATGATGACTTCCAAGCCCAGGTCCCTTTGAATTTTACGGGCCAGCACCTTGGAAATCTCAAGGGCGAAATCCTTTTCGTGGAGACCCGGCAGTGCGCCGGGCGCGCCGTAATCCCGGCCGCCATGGCCGGGGTCGATAACGACCCGCTGCACACCCAGAGCAAGCTGACGGGCAATGGAGGCGGGCCCCTTCTCCCGGTCTGCCTCCCCGGTGCGATAGGTTCCCGGCAGCGGATCGGAAATCGGCGTTTTTTCGGATTCGCCGCGGACATCGATAACGATGCGGAAAGGATTTTTCAGGGCAAATACCTTGTAGTCCTCAAATGATTTCATATCGGCGACCACCCTTACGGTATCCGGACGGAACTGTCCGGCCCGGACATCCCTCAAGTGCGCATCATCAATGGCGATGGTGCGCTCCATGTCACCGGAAAGGCGGCTTTTCTTCAAATCGACGTAAAGACGCTCATGGTGCAGATCGATGGATGGATCCCGCTTTAAAAGATTATTTACATAAACGGTTTCCTGGTTTGCATCAATGACGATCCGGGTGTAGTCCGGATTCGACCAATACCGGATTCCCGTAACGGTGGTCGGCTCCCCGGTTTTCGGCGCTTGGGCCGTTTCATCCCGTTGCGCGCCGATTTCGCCGGATTTCGTTTCCCCGCCGGTGAGCCTTGCGATGGGATCATCCGGCGAAGAACGGCTTTTTATGGAAACGGCCGCTCGCTCGCTGTAAGCGCTGTCCGGGTAGCGCCGGGTGACTTCTCTGAAAATATCATCGGCTTTTCGTTCATCCGCCGGGCTGTAGGAGTGGCTGTAAAGCTCCCGGTAAAGCTCCCCCGTCTTGAACAGGCCTGCCGCCGCCCAGGGGCCGTCGGGATCGATTTCATTGACTTTTTCGAATTCGCGGATCGCCTCAAGCCAATATGACCGATATTTTATTTTTTCCTGGGAACGCTTCAGGTCACGATAGATGGATTCGGCCTTGACATATTGCTTTTTGGCTTTTTCAGCCAGATCCTTTTCGCCGGGGTGGTCCGCGATGGTGTTCAACGCATCGCCGGCCCTTTTGCTGTAGGCGCTTTGCGGATAATCGGTTTTAACCCGTTCGAGCGTTGATCGGGCGGTCTGCAGATCCGCCGGCTTGCGGGATCTCTCGTAAAGCTCGCCGTAGAGCTGCCCCGCCCGGTAAAGCCCGGCGGCCGCCCATGGCCCGCCGGGATCCATGTGATTGACCCGCTCGAACTGACGGATGCAATTGACCCAGTAGCTTCGATACTGCATCTTTCCGGGGTCATCCTTTAAGCGGCTGTAGCAGGCCTCGGCTTCATGATAGCGCTGGCTGGGCGATGACGCCCCGGAAGTCGCGCAGGCGCACAGAACCAGGACGGCACAAATCAAAATGACGTAACTAAAGGCGCATTTAGTCATATTAACCCGATTACTCGTAAGCATCCTTGATGATCTCGTCAATTGCGCCTTCTGCGATCGTGCGGCGCTTCAACGGCTGTTTTGACTTTTTCCTGGAGAACGGCCAGGGTGTTGATCGCCTCCAGCGGCGTCATTGTCGATATATCGATCTGCATCAATTCCTCCGCCAAAACGTCCTCCGGACGACGGAAAAGGGACAACTGCCGGTGGTTTTCTTTTTCCTGCGATTTTCGCTTTTTTGGTTTCTGCGCCTTTTCCGCCCAGGCGCCGTCCTCGATACCTGCAAGCACCTTGCGGGCTCGTTTTACTATAACGCCCGGTATTCCGGCAAGCCCCGCCACCTGTATGCCGTAACTCTTGTTGGCGCCGCCCTTCTCCAGCTTGTGGAGAAATATGATTTCGTCATCCGCCTGCTTGACGGCGATGTTGTAGTTTTTCACACGGGGCCGGGTATGTTCGAGTCGCGTCAACTCGTGGTAATGGGTTGCAAAAAGCGATTTAACGCCGCTGCCTTTCAGGTCGTGAAGATATTCGGCCACCGCCCAGGCAATGCTCAAACCATCATACGTGGAGGTCCCCCTGCCGATTTCATCCATTATCACCAGACTGTCGGGACCCGCATTGTTGACAATATTGGCGGTTTCCTCCATCTCCACCAGAAAAGTGCTTTTCCCCATGGACAGGTTGTCCAGGGCACCGACCCGCGTAAAAATCCTGTCCGTAATGCAAATATCGGCGCTTGCCGCCGGAACGAACGAACCCATCTGGGCCATGATCACGATTAGGGCAACCTGTCTCAAAACCGTCGACTTCCCCGCCATGTTGGGACCGGTTATAATGAGAACCTGGTTGTCGGCATTGTCCATGGTGATACTGTTTGGAACGAAACGTCGCTCGGGGATGAGATGTTCAACCACCGGATGCCGGCCGTCCTCGATATGGATAACCCCTTTGTTGTTGATTTTCGGGCGAACGTAGCCGTTTTTTTCCGCAAGCTCGGCCAGCGCCGTGAGGGCGTCGACCCGTGCCGTAAATTCCGCCGCCTGCTGGATGGCATGGTTTTCCGCAACAACCGCGGATCGAAGCCGCTGAAAAATTTCGTACTCGAGCGCGGCGCGCCGCTCCTGTGCGGTCAGCACCTTTGTCTCGAAGTCCTTGAGTTCCTCGGTAATATACCGCTCGGCACCGACCAGGGTTTGCTTGCGTATATAGTCCTCCGGCACCGATGACAAATGGGCCTTGGAGACTTCGATATAATAGCCGAAAACCTTGTTATACCGCACCTTAAGGGAATTGATGCCGGTACGCGCCTTCTCCCGGGCCTCGATGCGCGCAATAAAGTCCTTTCCATCCCTGGCGATATCAATCAATTCGTCAAGCCGGCTGTCGTAGCCGGTCCGGATCATAAACCCTTCTGTAACGATTTGCGGCGGATCATCCACGATCGCTTTTTCAATCTCGGCGGCTACGGCATAAACCGACGCAAAACCGCCATCATCGACCCTTAAAAGCGCCGGCTCGAAGGTTTCAAGGGCCGAGATGATTTCCGGAAGCGCGCGTATGGATCGGCAAAGCGCCGCAAGATCTCTTGCATTGGCCTGCCCCATGGCAATCCGGCCGGCAAGCCGCTCCAGGTCGAAGATATTTTTAAGAGAGCCGCGAACCGCCTTCCTCTCATGGGTATGCACGGCCGCCGCCTCGACCGCATCCTGCCTGCCGGCGATTTCCGAAGCCTCCATAAGGGGATACCGGATCCACCGCGTAAGCAGGCGGCCGCCCATGGCGGTAATCGTCATGTCCATGACGCCCAGCAGGGAATTTTTGCGCCCACGGCCCTGGATTTCCGCCACCAGCTCCAGGTTCCGGCAGGTGACGTCGTCGACAAACAGGTGGTTTTCTAAATTATACGTTTCAAGGTGCTTGAGGTGGGCCAGTTTCTGTTTCTGGGTGTCTTCGATATAATACAGAAGTGCGCCCGCTGCGCTGACGGCCGAATGAAGATTTTCACACCCGAAGCCGTCAAGACTCCGGGTGTTGAACTGGTCCATGATTCTCCGACGCCCGGCCGCGTAATCGAACCGGTCATCGTCCAGGTAGCGAAGGTGATGGTCCGAAAATGCGTCATGAATTACGGCATAGACCGGACGTTCCCTTGCGGCTTCGGGAAGCAGGATTTCACTGGGCGATATGCGGCGGGATTCACTTTGAACCAAAGCGGCATCAAAGCTCCGGGTTGCCCGAAAACTGCCGGTCGACAGATCCAGACATGAAATCCCCCAATCCTTTCCGTCGTGGTAAACCGACAGAATATAGTTGTTGGCGCGCGCATCGAGCAGGGCACTGTCCAGGACCATGCCAGGGGTTACAACCCGGGTGACTTCCCGCTTTACAAGGC
>Ga0207421_10007598_pt1 | contig 11500 bp, 10 predicted proteins | sample SodLakKL_010_SED_4_FD_187542 | JGI IMG/M metagenome (GOLD analysis project Ga0207421, IMG submission 187542) | Alkaline sediment microbial communities from Lake Tanatar, Kulunda Steppe, Russia - 8KL_010_SED (SPAdes) (version 2) | ecosystem: Environmental > Aquatic > Non-marine Saline and... | reverse complement strand
CGTCCTCCTCGTCGTAGGTCGAGTAGTGGTACGGCGTGAAGGCCTCGAACTCGGCCGCACAGGTGTCCACGGTCTTGAACACGGGCCGGATACCGGCGGCGTGACGCCGTTCGCGCACGGCGCGTTCGCTGGTCTGCAGGATCGACGCGATGTGTGCATCCGAGAACCCGTCGGCCTTGCAGGCACGCAGCAGGTCATCGGGCACGGCGTGGAGGTGTTCGTGGCCACGCAGCAGCCGCCGGCGTTCCACCAGCTGCAGCATCTGGTCGACGAACCAGGGGTCGTAGCCCGTCAGCTGACTGATCCGGTCGACGTCCCACCCGCGGGTCAGCGCCTCATCGACGGCGTGGAGCCGTTCAGCGGTCGGGCGGCGCAGCCGCTCCTCGATCGAGGCATCGTCCTCCTCGATCGGCGGTGCGGCCCCGAACCCGATGCCGCCGTTCTCCAACGAGCGCAGCGCCTTGTTGAACGATTCCCGGAAGGTCCGGCCGATGGCCATGACCTCACCGACCGACCGCATGCGCGTGGTCAGCGTGTCGTCGGCACCACGGAACTTCTCGAAGGTGAACCGCGGCGCCTTGACAACCACGTAGTCGATCGACGGCTCGAACGCGGCCTTGGTCTCACGGGTGATGTCGTTGGCGATCTCATCCAGCGAGTAGCCGATCGCCAGCTTCGCGGCGATCTTCGCGATCGGGAACCCGGTCGCCTTGGACGCCAGCGCGGACGAGCGCGACACCCGCGGGTTCATCTCGATGACCAGCTGCCGCCCGGTCGCCGGGTCGACCGCGAACTGCACGTTGGACCCGCCGGTCTCCACGCCGATGCGGCGCAGGACCGCGAACGCCGCGTCGCGCATCTGCTGGTACTCGACGTCGGACAGGGTCATGGCCGGCGCCACGGTGATCGAGTCACCGGTGTGCACGCCCATCGCGTCGAGGTTCTCGATCGAGCAGATGATCACGCAGTTGTCGTTGCGGTCGCGCATCACCTCCAGTTCGTACTCCTTCCACCCGATGACCGACTCCTCGACCAGCACCTCGTGCACCGGCGAGTCGTAGAGCCCCTGGTGGATCATCTGCGTGAGCTCGTCGTGGTCGTAGGCGATCCCGCCGCCCTTGCCACCGAGCGTGTAGGACGGACGCAGCACGACCGGATAGCCGTACTCCTCGGCCGCGCCGAACGCCTCCTCGGGCTTGCGCACGTAGGTCGACTTGGGTGACTCCAGGCCGATCTCGTCCATCGCCTCCTTGAAGCGCTGGCGGTCCTCGGCGGTCTGGATCGCCTCCAGGTCCGCACCCAGCACCTCGACGTCGAACTCCTCGAGGATGCCGCCCTCGGACAGTTCGACCGCGAGGTTCAGCGCCGTCTGCCCACCGAGCGTCGCGAGCAGCGCGTCGGGGCGCTCCGCCGCGATCACCGCACGGACCGCGTCGACGGTCAGGGGCTCGACGTAGGTGGCGTCGGCGATGTCGGGATCGGTCATGATCGTGGCCGGGTTGGAGTTGACGAGGATGACCCGCAACCCCTCCTCGCGCAGCACGGTGCAGGCCTGGGTCCCGGAGTAGTCGAACTCGCAGGCCTGGCCGATGATGATCGGCCCGGAGCCCAGCACCAGGACACTGTTGATGTCGTCACGACGTGGCATCAGGCACCTCCTCCGACCAGCGCCGGACCCTGCGCAAGCATCAGGTCGCTGAACCGTTCGAACAGGTAGCGGGCGTCCGACGGACCCGGTGCCGCCTCCGGGTGGTACTGGACGCTGAAGGCAGGAACCTCGAGGCAGGTGAGCCCCTCGCAGACGTCATCGTTGAGGTTCAGGTGCGAGACCTCGACGCGGCCGTGTTCGGCGGTGTCGAACGTCAACTCGGCGCTCTGCTCGCCGAGGGAGGTGGCCTGGACCGCGAACCCGTGGTTGTGCGAGGTGATCTCCACCGCCCCGTCACTGCGGCGCAGGACGGGCTGGTTCACCCCGCGGTGCCCGAACGTGAGCTTGTAGGTCTGTGCACCGAGCGCGTGGCCGAGCAGTTGCGACCCGAGGCAGATGCCGAACACCGGCACCTGTCCGAGCAGCGTGCGGGTGGTGGCGATGCCCTGCGCGACGGTGGCCGGGTCGCCGGGCCCGTTGGACAGGAACACCCCGTCGGGCTCGAGCGCCAGCACCTCGTCGGCGGTAGCGGACGAGGGCAGGACGTGGACCTGGGCGCCCTGTTCGGTGAGGTAGCGGCCGATCGAGCGTTTGATCCCGAAGTCCAGCGCGACGACACGGAACCGCCGTTCGGTCTGCGTGTCCAGCACATAGGGCAGGTGGGTGGTGACCTCGGAGGCCAGCTCGGCGCCCTGCATCCCGGGGCTGTCCTGCACCTGCGCAAGCAGCGCATCCGCGTCGAGGATCTCGGTCGACAGCCCGGCGCGCATCGCGCCGCGGTCACGCAGATGGCGGGTCAGCTTGCGCGTGTCGACGCCGTCGATGCCCACCACCTCGGCGTCGGTCAGCGCGCCCTCGAGCGAGTCCTCCGAGCGCCACGACGATGGCCGGCGGGCAGCCTCTTTGACGACGAACCCGGCGACCTGGATGCGGTCGGATTCCATGTCGGCGACGTTCAACCCGTAGTTGCCGACGTGCGGGGCGGTCATCGCGACGATCTGGCGCCGGTAGGAGGGGTCGGACAGGACCTCCTGGTAGCCGGCCATCCCGGTGTTGAACACGGCTTCGCCGAGCACCGTGCCGGGCGCGCCGATGGAGCGGCCACGGAACGCGGTGCCGTCCTCGAGGAGCAGCAGGGCGTCCTGCCGCGAGGTGGTGGACAGGGGCGTCACGCGCGGACCTCCTGGTCGCTCACGACCCGGCCGTCACGCAGCGTGAAGACGCCGCGCAGCAGGGTGTGGATGGGTTTGCCGGTCAGGGTGCGGCCGTGGAACGGGCTGTTGCGGGCGCGGCTGTGCAGCCGGGGTGCGTCGACCGTCCAGGTGTGGTCCGGGTCCAGCACGGTCAGGTTCGCGGCCGCACCGACGACGATCGCGCCGCCGTGCCCGCGGACGTCGCGCACCGCGGCCGGGCCGGCAGTGAACCGCGCGATCGCGGCCAGGGGATCCAGTTGCCCGGTCGCGATCAGATCGGTGTTGACCACGGCGAACGCGGTTTCCAGTCCGAGCATCCCGCACGGGGCGTGCTCCCACTCCTGGTCCTTGAGTTCCGGCGGGTGCGGCGCGTGGTCGGTCGCGACCGCATCCAGCGTCCCGTCGACCAGAGCTTCGCGCAGTGCCTGGACGTCCTCGTTGGTGCGTACCGGCGGGTTGACCTTCAGCACCGGGTCGTAGGAGCTCACCAGGTCGTCGGTGAGGCTCAGGTGGTGCGGGGTGACCTCGGCGGTGACGCGCAGTCCCCGGTCCTTGGCCAGGCGGATGAGGTCGACCGCGCCCTTGGTCGTGACGTGGGGCACGTGCAGCCGTGCACCGACCCCGGCAGCCAGGATCAGGTCACGCGCGATCATGACCTCCTCGGCTTCGTGGGGCCAGCCGGGCAGTCCCAGCACCGAGGCCACCGCGCCCTCGTTCATCTGCGCGTCGACGGTGAGGTCCGGATCCTCCGAGTGGTTGCAGATCACGGCGTCGAACGCCTTCGAGTACTGCAGCGCCCGCCGCATCACGAGGCTGGAGGCGACCGGCTTGCCGTCGTCGCTGAAGAAGTCCACGTGGGCGGCGGACCGGTTGAGCTCCCCGAACTCGGTGAGCTCCTGACCCTGCATGCCCTTGGTGATCGACCCGACCGGGAACACGTCGGCCAGCCCGACCTCCTGCCCCCGCCGGTAGACCAGCTCCGCGACCGCGGCCGAGTCGCACACCGGGTTGGTGTTGGCCATCGCGCACAGCGCGGTGTAGCCGCCCGCCGCGCCCGCCATCGACCCGGTCGCGACATCCTCGGCGTCCTCGAAGCCCGGCTCGCGCAGGTGGGTGTGGAGGTCCACGAACCCCGGCGTGATCCACCGGCCTGTGCAGTCCACCACCTCGACGTCGCTGTCAAGCGTGGCATCGGCGTCGTGGGCGTCGATGTGGACCGCCTCGATGATCCCGTCGACGATCAGCACGTCGCCGAGCGTGTCGGTACCGCTCGTGGGATCGAGGATGCGGCCGCCCGTGAGCAGGATGCGTGTCATGCGACGACCTCCGGGATCGCGGTCTCGCCCGCGAGCATCAGGTACAGACAGGCCATGCGGATCGCGATGCCGTTGGTGACCTGCTCGGTGATGACCCCCTGGTGGGCGTCGGCGACGTCGGCGGTGATCTCCACCCCGCGGTTCATCGGGCCGGGATGCAGCACCAGCACATCGGGCTTGGCCAGCCTCAGACGGCGGGCGTCCATCCCCCAGATGTGCGCGTACTCGCGGCTGGAGGGGAAGAACGCGCCCTGCATCCGTTCGCGCTGCACCCGCAGCAGGTAGATGACGTCGACCTCGGGCAGGATGGCGTCGAGGTCGGTGGCCACGGTCACGCCCCAGCCCTCCACGTCGGGGGGCAGCAGGGTCGGGGGTGCGACGAGGGTGACCTCGGCGCCCAGCAGGTGCAGGGCCTGAACCTCGCTGCGGGCGACGCGGGAGTGCAGCACGTCCCCGACGATCACGACCTTGCGGCCCTTGAGGTTGCCCAGGTGGCGGCGCATCGTGAAGACGTCCAGCAGCCCCTGCGTCGGGTGCTGGTGCCAGCCGTCACCGGCGTTCAGGATGGGAACGTCGAGGTAGCTCGAGAGCTGGACCGGCGCGCCCGCGCTGTGCGAACGGACCACGACGCAGTCGACCCCCATCGCGTCCAGGGTCAGCGCGGTGTCCTTGAACGACTCGCCCTTGGAGACCGACGACCCCTTCGCGGAGAAGTTGATGACCTCCGCGGACAGGCGCTTGGCGGCCAGGTCGAAGCTGATGCGGGTGCGGGTCGAGTCCTCGAGGAAGAGGTTGCAGACGACCTTGCCGCGCAGGGTCGGAACGCTGTTGCGTTCGCGCAGGGCGATCGGCAGCAGCGCTTCGGCGGTGTCCAGGACCTGCACGACGTCGTCGGTGGTCAGATCCTCGATGGAGATGAGGTGCTTCATCGGTCGTCCTCCCCCGGGCTGGTGCTGCCGGCCGCGTCCGTGGCAGCGGTGTCCGTGGCAGCGGTGTCCGCCGGCTCGGCGAGGACGCCGTCCCGGCCGTCGACCTCCTCGACCATCACGCTGATGCGATCGCCGTAGGCGGTCGGCAGGTTCTTGCCGACGTGGTCGGCGCGGATCGGCAGTTCGCGGTGGCCACGATCGACGAGCACGACCAGGCGGATGCTGGCAGGTCGTCCCAGTTCCGACACGGCGTCCAACGCCGCCCGGATGGTGCGCCCGGTGTAGAGCACGTCGTCGACCAGGACCACGATGCGGTCGTCGATCGCGACCGGGACACGCGTCTCGCTGAGCGACAGCGGACCCCGTTGGCCCAGGTCATCGCGGAACAGGGTCGTGTCGAGCGAGCCGTAGGGCACCTCGGTGCCCTCGATCTCCCCGATCAGCGCGGCCAGGCGTCTGGCGAGCGGCACGCCGCGGGTCTGGATCCCGAGCAGGACCAGGCGGTCCGCGCCGTGGTTGGCTTCGAGCAGTTCGTGCGCGAGCCGCTTGAGGACCCGGGACACGTCATCCGAGGTGAGCAGCTGGCTCATGGGCGGCGCCGCTGCGTGTCGATGCGGGCGCAGGTGTGCAGGCTCATGTCGAACTCCTTCCCGGCCTCACAGGACCGGTCCTTAAAGGAGACGGTGGCGGATGACCACCGGGCAGCCGCAGGTTCCGGCTGCTGGACGAGACCGTAGCACCATCGTGGCGCATGGCACCGACCGTCCGCCCCGACCCCCACGTCCCGTCCCCGTCACGGCCCGTCATCGGCGCAACAAACCTGCACATGCGCCGGTTTCCTGCGCCAACCCCGCCCAGTCGACACCGCCCGACACCCGAAACCTGCACATGCGCCGGTTTCCTGCACCAGCCCGCCCTCCGGCTGGGCTGCGGGGGTCTGCGGCCGGAGAGCGGACGGACCTACCCTCGAGTATGGACGGGTCAACCGCGGGTCGCGCCGACGCCGATCACGGTGGCCAGGCCGAGGGCGCTGCGTGGGGCGTAGGCGGTCCGCCACAGCCCGCCGTGCGCGGCGGCGTACGCCTCCTGCTGCCAGGGAAGCTCCTGCGCCGGCCCGCCATCGGTGTGCAGGTCGTGGACCAGCAGCGCCGCCATCAACGCGTTGGTCGTGGGTGGATCGAACACCTCGATCCCGAACCGGTGCGCCCCGGCGTAGGCCGCCGCCAGCACCCGGTTCTTGACGACCGACCGGGTGCGGGTCGACGGCGCGACGTTGAGGGAGACGGTGGTGCCGTCGGCACGCGCGGCCGTGGCCCGCCAACGGTGGATGCGTTTCGCCAGGGCATAGTTCGGCCCCTGTTGCGCCACCAGAGCGTCGCACAGCCCGGGCGACACGTCCGGGGCGTAGTTGCGCTTCAGGAGCCGGCCACCGCTCAACGTCCGGAGCGGCCGGCCGAGCAACCTGGCGGTGGTCGAGCGGTCGGCATAGGCCGCTGCCGAGGTAGCGACCACCTCCTGCGGCACCCCGAATGCGTCGGTCGGTGTGGCCAGGAACGCCAGCGCCGCGTCGGGACGCATCCCGAGGACCCGCTGCGCGACGACGTCCGCGGCGACCGTGACCCGCACGTGCGTGCCACCGTCCGCGTAGGCATAGGTGCCGATCACCGGGACGCCATCAAGGCCGGCGACCCAGTCGGCGGCCGCGGCAACCTCACCGATCAGATCGAGCCCGGCGTGACGTGCCACCTCGCGGTCGCTGCTGCTGTCCGCGTCGATCGTGCCTGATCCGTTGGCGTCCACCTCGGACAGACCGGCCGGATCGACCGGGATGAGGAGGCGACCGGCGCGTTCGCGCGCGTCGGCGATCACCCGATCCCAGATGGCGCGTCGCGGCAGGTCTACTGCGGCGACGGTCGCACCCCAGCTCAACAGTGAGCGGAGCGGGCCGATCTCGGCGCCAGCGCCGAGCACCGCGACCGTCCGACCCTCGAGGCGCAGCCAGTCGGGGTTGGCCAACACCAGGTCGATGGCCTCGACGACGGTGGGTTCGATGATGCCGTCCTCGACCCAGGTGGCCAACTGCCGGCGCAGCCCGTCGCCGACCAACGTGCGGCCGCGGTAGGGAACGGCGAGTTGTTGCTGCGGATCAGCCTGTCCGTCGACCGCGACCGTCGCGAGGTTGCGGTCCGCCGGTGCGTCCCTGAGCGTGGCGAGTGGTCGATCGCCATCCGTGCAGGTGAGGACCATGCGCTCGTGCACCGCCTGGAGCCCGTCGGCGGCGATGGTCCGTGCGACCTCGGCGTCATGCATGCCGGCTTCGGTCAGACGCCGGAGGTGGCGCAGGTAGCCGGACCGCCAGTTGGTCTCGCGCTCCGCCGCGGTCGAACCGGTGGGATCGACCGACCGCAGCGCCTCGGCCACAACGGCTCGCCCCAACGCCGAGGTGGAACGAGAGCCGTCGTCCTTCCGCGGGAACTCGACCCTCCCGGCGCGGTCGTCCGTGGCGTCGTCGGTGTCAGGCGAGTCCTGCGCGTCTGGCGTGTCCGGCACGGCCATCTCCTGGTCGGTGGATGTGGAGTTGCGGCCTGGCGGCTATCCCGTAACGTTGACTATATGCAACAGTCGTGAGAGGTGGGCCATGTCCAAGCTGCAACAGCAGATCGAGCGCCGTCGGACGGAGAGCAGAGATTTCGCCCGAGGCTACGACCGTGCCTCACACGAGATCCAGCAGGCCAACGACTTCATGGACGCTATCGCCGAGCACTTGGAGAGCAAGGGCCTCTCGAAGGCGGACCTCGCCCGGCTCGTGGACAAGAATCCATCCGCTGTGCGCAAACTCTTCCTCGGCGGGGCCAACCCGACGCTCGACACAGCCTTGCGGGTCGCGGCGGCACTCGACCTCGAGATCAGGGTCCAGCCGAAGCGCAGCCTGATCGAGGCCTGATCACAGACGCGACGAGCCGATGACCGCTCGAAGGCCTCCCACAGGTTGCGAACCCGTTGGTACGTGCTCAGGCATCGCCCTACCTGGCGGCACCTCCGACGGCCGCAGGTTCGGACACCGGCTGGGGACGCGAGGTCGCCCGGCGGATGATGCGGTGGATGAAGCCGAGCTTGGCGATCACCGGCGGCGAGAGCACGAACGGGTACAGGTCGTCCTCGCCCATGCTGCGGTTCACCGCGTTCAGCGCGTAGCTCAGTGGAAGCCAGGTCTCGACGATCGGTTCGATGTCATCGGTGTCATCGACGTCGAGTTCGACGGGATCGGCCGCCAGCAGGTCCGTGTCGTGGGCAGCCGGCGCAGGCCCGTCGACGCGGAGCCGGAACGCGGCCGCGCTCTGCAACACCCCGCGGATGTGGAGGTAGTGGGCCATGGTCTCGGCGAAGTCCTCGGCCGGATGCATCGTCGCGTACTCGCTGACGTACTGCTCGTCCCAGCCGGCGGGTGCGCCGTCGCGGTAGTGGCGGTCGAGGGCCGCCTGGTAGTTGAGCGTCTCGTCGCCGAACAACGCCCTCGCATCGCCGAGCACGGCGTCGTCGATGAGCACCGTGAACAGGTAGTGGCCGATCTCGTGGCGGAAGTGCCCGAGCACCGTGCGGTAGGGCTCGCTCAGCTTGGTGCGCACGTTCTCACGATGCACGGCGTCGGACTCCGCGAGGTCGAGGGTGATGACCCCGGCGGCGTGCCCGGTCGTGACCGGTTGTGCGGTGCTGGCGAGCAGGTCGAAGGCGACGCCGGTTCCCGTGGCCTCGTCGCGGGGATGCAACGGCAGGCCGAGGGACAGCAGTTGGAACACCAGTCGGCGCTTGTCGTTCTCCGCGGAGGCGAAGAGGCGCAGGGCGTCCTGGTCCCAGTCCGCTGGCCGGGTCCGCGTCAGGGCACAGCTCGGGCACAACGATGCGCCGGTCCCGTCGGTGTGCGTGGGCCGGTCGTCGAGGAGCCAGTTGCAGTTGGCGATGGTGCGGTTGGCGCAGCGCCGAGCCGGGTCATCGACCGCGACCAGGGTCAACTGTTCGGCATCGAAACCGAGCTCGGTCTGACAGCGGACGCAGGCGGTGTTGGCGAAGAAGACCAGCTGCCCACAGTGCGGGCAGGTGAACGTGTCCAAGGTGTCGACTCCTACGCCGGCGACAGCACGCCGCCCAGTCCACCTACGGTACGTCGTCCGGTGAGAACCAGAGATCGTGGCCCGTCCGGACAGCCCGCTGTCCGAGCCCACCGGGTGGGACGAGGTCGCGGTGATCTCTGCCCGTCATCATGCGAACACCTCAGGAGCCAGGATGAGTCAGCCAGTCACGGTCATCGCCCGGATGCAGGCCAAGCCGGACCGGGTCGACGAACTACGGGCCGCGCTCGATGTCATGATCGCCGCGACCCGCCAGGAGGCCGGCTGCACGGTCTACGACCTGCACGTTGGAGCGGACGATCCGACCCTGTTCATGTTCCATGAGATCTGGGAGACCCGCGAACATCATCAGGTACACGCCCAGACCGACCACGTCAACGCCTTCCGCGAGCGTGCGAGCACCCTGCTCGACGGCACCATCCAGGTCGACGTCGTCCACAAGGTGGAGTAACGGGTGGGAGCTGGTGTTGGGCCAGTCGTAGAGTGCTCCTCGCGGACCTCGACGCAGCACCCGGCCAGGCAGATCGGGGCCTTGCATGACTACACAGACCAGGTACGATGAAGCATGATGAGTGCTCACGGAGACCCGTCCGAGAACGCGCCGCTGCGCGTGCCGATCACCGCTGCTGCTGAGCGGGGAGTGTCCTGGTTGAACGAGCAGGCCACCGATCGGCGTGTCGTGCTGACGAAGTTCGGACGACCAGGGGCGGTGGTCGATAGTGCCGAACGGCTCGATGAAACCGCGCGAGTGGTCCGAGAGGCTCAGCGTGAGGTTGTCGAGCAGATGTGCGAGGTGGCGGCCGGACGCGCCGGCCAGACGCACACGCTCGACGCGGTCTGCGAACGGCTTGGGATCGATCCCGATCGCGTCCATGAGCGGGCCCGCCAACTGGCTCGCTGAGTGCGACGGGGCGAACGCTTCCCGGCCGACGCGGCCGAGATCGGCCTGGCCGATGTCTTCGTCGAGCAACTCGTCGACCTGACCGCGCAGCAGCGCGAGGACGTGCTCGTCGACCTGGTGCGACTGTGTGACGACCCCGGCGGCAAGCATCCTCTGCGCGCGCCGCTGGCTGGGTGGAACACCCTTGAGGTGCTCGGGGGTCACCAGCGGGTCGTGTATCGCGCGTCGATCGTCGACGATGTCGGGCTCATCGAGGTGCTGTGCCTGGGGCCGCGGACCGACTCCGAGGTGTACGACATGGCCATCGGACTGCGTGACGCTGGCTTGCTCAGCGAGGAGGAGCTCACCGGCCTGTGGGATGCGCTGGCGATCCTCGATGTTGTCGCCGAACAGGTCGGCCTGGACGGCTGGGACTTCGTCCCCGAACCGGCACCTGAAGGGATGCGTCGTGCAGCGATCGCGTCGGGGCTCCTCGATGCAGAGACCGCTGCGCTGCTGAGCCGCGACGAACTCGAAGCCGCCATGAGCGCCGGGTGGGGACCCCATGGACCCGACCCGGCGGCTGCGCTCGTCGCAGCCCTCGAGCGGGCCCGGTCCCGCGCGGTGCCGATGAGCGATGATGAGGCAGCCACCATCCTCTCCGCTCGTGCTCGGGACCGCTGCGGCGTGATCCTTCCCCGCGCTCAGCGTCCATGTGTGCGGCGCACGGGACACCCAGGCCCGCATCGCAGCGGATGATCTCACGTCGTCGACGCCAACGGCCGATCGGGCCGAGGCTCCCCGATCGACTCTTGCGCCGGATCACAACGCCGAGCGAACTCGCATCACCCTGCGGTCGGTCAGTTGGAGGTGCGGACGGCCTGCCACTGTCGGACGTCCAGCGGCAGGTTGGTCGTCTCTGCGACCCTTGTGCCGAGTGGTTCATCGGTGAACCCTGGGCCGCTGAACGTGCCGGTCCAGTGCGTGGTGATGGTCACCGTCCGTTCCGCCGCGGTGTTGTAGACGTGGGTGATCTCTCCGGGACCGCCGGGGTACGGAACCCCCGTGTCGGTGGTCACCGTCGTCGCGCCACCGTCATCCCAGTCGATGTGATGTTCCGGCGTCGCGGTGATCCTCAGCGTGCCGAGGCCGTCAGGCAGCGTCTCACTGGCGGTGAGTTGCTCCGGCGCGTCCAGTTCGAGGGTCGTGACAAACGCCCCGCTTCCTATGTACTCGGCATGCAGACGACCAAACAGCTCTCCGGAAGCGCTCCTGCCCAGCGCGGCCAGGATCGAGGGCAGGATCACTTCCACCCGCTCCAAATCCGGATTCTCCGGGTGATCCTCAATGACGACCGTTGCCTCACCGTGGACTCCCGCTGCCACCGGAATCCGCGTCCAGCTTTGC
>Ga0207421_10007596_pt1 | contig 11500 bp, 11 predicted proteins | sample SodLakKL_010_SED_4_FD_187542 | JGI IMG/M metagenome (GOLD analysis project Ga0207421, IMG submission 187542) | Alkaline sediment microbial communities from Lake Tanatar, Kulunda Steppe, Russia - 8KL_010_SED (SPAdes) (version 2) | ecosystem: Environmental > Aquatic > Non-marine Saline and... | reverse complement strand
GACCACTTTCGATTGCTTTTTGAGGTGTATCAGAAAATGGTGGATGAGCGGTTACGTAAATCCTGATCGGTTTCTGCACCTTGTGCCATTTTGAAACGCGATTCTCTGATACATAAGGCAGGAGTGTCACCTCCAAACAGCAAAATCCTGATACTTCAGGCAGGAGTACCACATCCCTCCGGCGAAAACCTGATTTTTGATAAGACACGAGGGCCACGCTCCGATTCCACACTGTCAAAACTTTCCGAAACGGAGATTCACCATACAGGTAAGGCCGGACAGGTTGGAATCATCGGTGCCATCCAGGGTAACATTGGAGGCATACCGGTAGTGCAGGCCGCCGCTGATCCGGAACCAGCGGGTAACATTCACGAATGCGTTGACTCCCGGCTGAAGTACAAAATAGCTGTCCCGGGTGCTCTCCACGTCGATGTCACGGTCATCAAACCGGACATTTCCGGATCCGATCAGGAGCTGTCCGCCCACGTGGACCAACCGGTAGGACTTGTTCACATACTCCAGCTCAAGCCCGCCGTAATTGGTACGGAGTTTGGGTTCCGCTATCCCGGGGTGAGGCCAGTCTACCGGATCGACATCTTTGGTGCGATACCCGGATAGTCCGATATGCAGGGCGTGCAATTCGGAAAGATTCAGGATCCATGCCCCGCGGGTTCCGGAAAAATACACGAGTTCATCATTAAAGGAAGTATAACCATATACCAGTGCGCCGAAACCTCCGTGACGTACCGTCGAGCCCAGCAGGGTTTGGGTGGAAGTCTGGTTGAAACGGGTTCTGTTCTGATAGAGAACCCGGTGATCGGCATCCGTTTCCCGGGTTAATACCGGGTTCATTCCGGACGGGATGGATTGGTATGATGCGTCCCATATGTAACCATTGGTACTTTGGGGCCCGCTGCTGTAACCATGGGAGGTGGCAGCAGTCATCATAAGAACGCAAAAAATAGCTGTAGCGAGGAAAAGGGACTTCAAGGGGCTCATAATCTGTGCATCAATAATGTTGTGATTTTAATAAAGAGCAGTAATTCCGGATTTTAAAAAGCACCGAATTTAAAAGTAAGCACAGCATTAACTCCGGAGAAATCACTGTCGCGGTAACCGGCTTTGTCAATACCGCTTGTCAGCCGCCAGCTGGCACCGGCCGCGATCCGGAAGAAATGGGTAATATTCAGCTCAGCGTGCAAACCCGGCTCGAAGACAAAAAAGGCATTGGTATTCTCGTCAATTTCATTGAAGTCTTTGTCGCGGGTTGTTAATCCTCCGGCACCGATTAAAGCGGATGCGGTCCAGTGAACCAGACGATAGGTATTATTGGTGTATTCTGTTTCAAAACCACCGTAACCCATGGCTGCCAGTTCCTGAACACCGGCTTCCATTTGTTGCGGTACCGTGTGTTCCGAGACAAGGCCGTACCCGCCACCTCCGATCGAAATGGCATGTTCGTTGGCAAAATTGATAATCCAGCCACCCCGTCCGCCGACCCATACAGCGCCGTCGCCATCGACCTGACCGAATTTGACAACCGGCCCGCCAAACCCGCCGTGCCTGATGTCGTTTCCGAAAAGGGTCTGAACTTCCTGGCTATGAGAAGCTGCCGGATTACCGATAATACAAATTGCCAGAATCAGTACAGCAATAACGGAAACGGAGTTGTGGGATATTTTTTTCATGATGTTTTCAGGATCAAAAGTTAATAGTTGAAAAATAAGCGCAATGATTTTCTCAGATCAATACGGAGGATATTTTTTTTTGTTGCAAAAGCTCCCGGTACAACCGGTATTTCAATGTAAATAAGTTTTATTAATTTATTAAGTATTATTTGTTCAGTAACTATTGAACTTAATGAATTATTTTCCGTATATTGGAAAAAACGCAGAAGATGAACTACAAACCGAGGCATTTAGAACCGAATGAATACAGAAAAACGAAACTATATTGAAGAAGCCGGACTGGCATTTGAAAAATTTGGAATGACCCGGATGACCGGCCGTGTCATGGGTTACCTGATGATATGTGATAAAGATGCCGTCTCTTTTGATGAAATTCGTGACGCTATACAGGCGAGCAAGGGCAGCATCAGCGGAACACTCAAGGTACTTACCCAAATTGGATTTGCAGAGCCGGTAAGCCTGCCGGGCGACCGGAAAACCTATTACCGGGCCGGTAAAGCATCCGCCGGGAATTTGATTAAAGCTCGGCTTCAGTTGTTTGACCTGTTTTCAGGTTTGTTGCAAAAGGGACTGAAATTGAAAGACCGACAGGATGATACGTCAGATTGGATTCTGGAACTGGCCGCCTTTTATGCCTGGATTGGAGATCACATGCTGACGATCATAAACAGCTGGGAAGAAGAGAAAGAAGAAGTGATCGAAACATATCGCAAATCCAGAAATTTGTAATTCATTGCTGCAGCTCTGGTTGGGCTAACGTGTGAATTTTATGACCATTTTTGTCAACATTTAAACGTGTACACTTATGAAAGGCACAAAATATTTTCTGACAGGGACACTCATCGTGATGGTACTGGCTGCTGCCGGCCAGGGCCAGGATGCACGGGAAATCATTGAAAGGATGGAGGAAACCATGCGTGGTGAATCCAGCTATTCGGAAATGACCATGAAAATTGAACGTCCGCGTTATGAACGGGAAATTTCTCTGCGTACCTGGGCACTTGGGGAAGATTTCTCATTGATTCTGGTGACCGCTCCATCCCGGGATGAAGGAACGACCTTTCTTAAACGCCGTAACGAAATCTGGAACTTTGTGCCCTCCATAGACCGTACGATCAAAATGCCTCCGTCTATGATGTCGGAATCGTGGATGGGGTCGGATTTCACCAATGATGACCTGGTGCGTGAAAGTTCTACCGTCGATGATTACGACCACCAGGTTCTGCGTACCGAGGAATATGATGGGCATGAATGTTATGTATTGGAACTCATCCCAAAACCGGGTACCCCGATCGTCTGGGGCAAAGTGAAAATGTGGGTCAGTACCGACGGGTACATGCAGCTCCGTGTTGAAAACTACGATCAACGTGAAAACCTCGCCAATACGATGGAACTGGACCGGATTCGCGAATTCAGTGGACGCCGCCTGCCGACCCGTATGACACTCACCCCCGCGGATCAGGATAATCAGCGGACGATTCTGACATTCACGGACATGGATTTCGACATCGATATTGATGAATCATTTTTTACACAGCAAAACATGCGCCGGGTGCGGTAGGAGGGAACTATGTTGTTGTATCTGAAACTTGCCTGGAGAAATATCTGGCGCAATAAAAGAAGAACCCTGATTTCGATCTCATCGGTCACGTTTGCCGTACTGCTCGCTGTATCTACTCAGTCACTGAACCGCGGGTCCCATGACCATATGATCGACAACATGGCCCGTTTTCATACCGGTTTTATTCAGGTGCAGGACAGCATGTATGATGATGAACCATCGCTGGATCACGCCATGCCTTTCGATGATGCACTGGCCGGCCGGATCCGCGGTTCCGACAACCGTATCGATTTTCTCATACCTCGCATTGAAACGTATGCATTGGTTGCCTCGGAAGATATTACCCGCGGAGGCATCCTGATGGGTATCGATCCGGAACGGGAACACCGTCTGAATGGAGTTCAGGACCATCTTGTGGAAGGCCGTTTTTTTGATCAGGGAGATGAAACACTTGTTATTGGTGAACGATTTGCCGGCCGGCTGAATGTCTCCATTGGTGATACTCTGGTACTACTGGGCCAGGGGCGTTTCGGCATGACCGCCGCCGGGAAATATGCAATTTCCGGTCTGATCCGTCACCCCATCTCCGATATTGACAACCAGATTGCCTATATCTCCCTGCATGACGCCCAATGGCTGTTTTCTGCAGAGGGGCATGTCACATCCCTGTTGGTAACCCCGACACAGGTTCGGCACTATGATCAAGTAGCGGAATCCATTCGCCGCGAACTCGGTCACGATAGCGAATTTGCAGTATTGACCTGGCCGGAGATGATGCCCGAACTACTGCAGGCGATCGAGTTTGACAATGCGGGTGGCCATGTGGTAACCGGAATCCTCTATATCGTCATTGCTTTCGGCCTGTTTGGCACCATACTCACCATGACCCTGGAGCGCATGAGAGAGTTCGGGGTCTTGCTTTCGGTGGGTATGCAGCGGGTGCAGCTTGCCGGGGTAGTTTTCCTGGAGACTTTTTTTATCAGTTTGCTGGGTGTTCTTGCCGGTTTTGTACTCAGCTTCCTGCTGCTGATCTATTTTTATCTGAATCCCGTCGAACTGTCAGGGGATGCTGCCGGTGCGATGCTGGCATACGGATTTGAACCGATTTTGCCCGTTTCACTGGCGCCGGATCTCTTCTATTCGCAGATGATTATCATTTTTCTGATCGCGATCGTAATCTCTCTCTATCCGGCACTGAAAATTATTCGATTGAACATCCTTGAAGCAGCGAGGACCTGATATGAGTATACTTTTCCAAATATCCTGGCGAAATATCTGGCGTCATCCCGCCCGAAGTGGAATCCTTATGGGAGCCATCATTGTGGGAACCTGGGGAGGGATTCTTGTCGCCGGATGGGGTAACGGCCTGATTGAACAAAGGGTGGACTACCTGATCAGCACGGAATTGTCACACGGACAGGTTCACCATCCGGAGTATCGGGCCGAACGGGAACCCTGGATGACCATCCCGGATGCCGAATCCATACTGGCCTATCTGGAGGGCGATGAGCGCGTTCAATCCGTATCACCGCGCACATTATCGGAAGGCATGGCCCGTTCGCCGGTTACTACCTCCGGCGTGCGAATTCATGGGGTACATCCAGAAAAGGAGCGGGCCACCACCGCACTGTATGACCGGCTTGAAAAGGGGGACTGGCTGGGTGATGAGTTCCGCAACCCGGTCCTGATCGGTGGGCAGCTGGCTGATAAACTCCGGCTCGAAATCGGTAATCGGCTGGTACTGCAGTTTCAGGATATCGACAATGAAATCACCGCCGGGGCATTTCACATCAGCGGAATATTCCGGTCGGCATCGTCCGATTATGACGAGCGCAATGTATTTGTAAAATCGGATGATCTGTCCGCCCTGATCGCAGGTGAAACTTTTTATCACGAAATAGCCATGTCGCTGACCAGTTCGGATCAGGCGGATGGCGTAATAGCCGATGTCAACGAACGGTTTCCGGATGTACATGCCCAAACCTGGCACGAATTATCACCGGAAATTCGCTATATCGCAGCCTATAGTGGTACCCTTACCTACTTTCTTATGGCCATCATCATGATGGCACTGGCATTCGGAATTCTCAATACTATGCTGATGGCCATTTTTGAGCGAATGCGTGAACTGGGAATGCTGCTTTCCATAGGCATGAACAGGATCCGGGTCTTTGCCATGATCATGCTTGAGTCACTGATGCTTACGTTCAGCGGAGCATTGGCCGGAATCCTGCTCTCTGTACTTACCCTCTGGTATCTTGGTGATCGCGGCATCGATATGGGGATGTTTGCTGACGGACTGGCCGAGTTCGGCTTTGATACCATCACCTATCCTTTTGTAACCGCTGGTGAATTTTTCGGGATTGTGATCATCGTCATTTTCGCCGCTTTGATCGCCGCCGTGTACCCGGCTATTAAGGCGTTCCGGCTCAATCCGGTCGAAGCATCCAAAGAATAATTCATGTGCTGGATCTTGTTAAACACCATTTTCAAAGAATAATCATACTGCCATGTCTATTATCAGAACCGAAAATCTCTCCAAAATATACAATCCGGAAACCGTTCCGGTACATGCACTCCGCGATGTCTCCATTACCATCGATGAAGGAGAATTCACCAGCATTGTTGGCCCTTCGGGATCCGGAAAAACCACACTGCTCAACATGCTGGGCGGGCTGGACAAACCCACATCCGGAAATGCCTTCATCAACGGTACCAATATAACAGAGATGTCTGACAGCACGTTGATCGATTTCCGCCTGCATAACATTGGATTTGTTTTCCAGCACTATAATCTGGTCCCGGTCTTTACCGCACGTGAAAATGTATCATTTATCATGCTCCTGCAGAAAAAAAGCAGAAAGGTGATGGCCGAACGGGCCGACAAACTGCTTGACGAAGTAGGGTTGGGCGACCGGAAGGATGCCCGCCCGAAAGAGATGTCAGGTGGACAGCAGCAGCGCGTGGCTGTTGCAAGGGCACTGGCATCCGAACCCCGTTTTATCCTGGCCGACGAGCCCACCGCCAACCTGGACTCGGCATCGGCTATGAATCTGCTCGACATCATGGAACAGATGAACCGGAATAACGGCGTAACGTTCATTTTCTCGACACACGACCAGCGGGTGATCGACCGGGCGCGGCGTGTGATCACCATGATGGACGGGGCCGTCGACAGCGACGAATATCATAACCGGGAGAAAGCCGCAACCGGCGGCGGAGGGCAATGATGATCCGTAATCACAGCGGCCCAAAAACGCATATAATTTCAATAAAATGTGCTTTTCAACCCCGTACATTGATTGGAATTACTCTGCTCCTGCTCGGATCCGGCCTGTTTTGCGGGGTATACGCACAATTTGGGGACGATGTTCGGATCCGCGGTTATGTGCAGGGCATGCCCGTACGGATTGCCGCGGAAATTCCGGAACCGGAAAGTCCGCTGCCTGATGGTGGATTCACAGGAATTACACCCGGAGATCAGGTATGGTGGGAGTATCGCCTGCAAAACCGGCTCAATCTTCGCTGGTATGCCACGCAAGAGCTCACCTTTACATGGGAAATGCGGACAAGGCTCTTTGCCGGTGACCTGGTCCGGGATATACCGGGCTATGCCGAAGGAATTGATGTGGATGATGGTTTTTTCGACCTCTCCTGGATGATTGCAGAAGAGGACGACTGGCTGCTGCATTACATCCCGGACCGTTTTTACGGGGAATGGTCCAGTGGAGACTGGAGCGTGCGTGTGGGGCGGCAGCGGGTCAACTGGGGCATAAACACCATGACCAATCCCAATGATCTTTTCAATATCTACTCGTTTTACGACTTTGATTACCCGGAGCGCCCGGGCAGCGATGCCATTCGGGTTCAGCGTTTTACCGGATTTGCTTCACGGATGGAATTTGCGGTGAGTCCTGGGCGCGACCTTGAAAACAGTGTTGCCGCAGCGTTATACGCGTTCAATACGAGGGGATATGACATCCAGTTCATAGGTGGATACTACAGAGAACGGTTTGCAACCGGCGGAGGATGGGCCGGAAGTATCGGTAATATGGGGTTCAAAGGTGAATCCATGTTTTTTGTCGATCTGGATGATGATGATTCCGGCAGTCGTGCGACCAACCTGATCGCCTCGGTATCTGCTGATTATATGTTCGGAAGTGGCGTATTTCTTATTGGTGAGTTTCTCTACAACAAAGAGGGGGGCCGGGACCAGTTTCATCTGATGGCCGAAACACTCTCCCCGGACAACCCCTCTTTTTCCCGGTACCAACTGACCAGCCAGGCAACGTATGATTTCAGCCCGATTCTCAACGGTGCACTGTCGGCGGTCTGGTATCCGGATGAATCGGCCCTGTTTCTCTCCCCGTCACTCACCTGGTCAGTCATGACCGATCTCGATTTCAATATTCTTGGGCAGGTTTTTGTCGCCGGTGATGATTCGGCCTTCGGAAATGCAGGTAATGTGGCGGCTGCATCACTTCGGTACAACTTTTAGTTACGCAGAGATCATCCAGGGCCTTAATTATGGTCCGGCCGGAAAGGCTTCGGTACAACTTTTAGTTACGCAGAGATATTGGGATTTCATAGCAAGAATATTCGCACTATTTTCGCTATGTGAAAAATTCATTTTCAAAAAAGGGACCGCAAGGCGACCAGGTCATTCCATCGGCGGAGGGAGGCCTCGGTACTTTTGGAGGTGTGTTCACACCTTCTATCCTGACGATACTGGGTGTCATCATGTATCTGCGTTTCGGATGGGTGGTCGGAAACGTGGGACTTGCAGGGACACTCGTGATTGTGACGTTGTCGACCGCGATCACGTTCCTGACCGCCATGTCGATCGCTGCCATCGCCACCGACCAGCGCGTACGCATCGGCGGAGCCTACTATATGATCAGCCGTTCACTGGGTATCGAGTCAGGAGGTGCAATCGGGATTCCGCTCTATCTGGCACAAGCACTGTCGGTTGCACTCTATACCGTCGGTTTTGCCGAGAGTGTTGTAGGGGTATTTCCGGAACTCAGTTTCAGGTTTGTAGGAATTGCAACGACCATACTTGTCGCCGGGCTCGCACTCATATCCGCCAGGGTGGCTATTCGTGCACAGTATTTTATCATGTTTGGCATCGTATTGTCGCTGCTGTCTTTTGTCTTCGGGGGACCGGTTGAGTCATCTCAGATAGAAATGACAGGTGCAGCACCTCGTCATTCAGAGGGATTCTGGACGGTGTTTGCCGTTTTTTTTCCGGCTGTCACCGGTATCATGGCCGGGGTCAATATGTCCGGCGACCTTAAGAACCCGACCCGGTCGATCCCAATCGGTACATTCTCGGCCATCGGGGTTGGATACCTGATTTACATGACATTGCCGGTTCTGCTTGCAAGCCGGGCAGATGCATCAACCCTGATCGAAAATCCGCTGATTATGCGGGAAATGGCCTATTGGGGGGATGCCATTCTGATTGGTGTCTGGGGCGCGACGTTGTCCAGTGCCGTCGGAAGCATTCTGGGGGCGCCCCGGGTTCTGCAGGCCCTTGCCAGGGACGGCGTGCTTCCCGTATGGCTCCGGTGGCTCGGCCGGGGAGAAGGGGAAAGCGATTTGCCCCGGTTAGGTACCCTGTTTACTCTGGTTATTGCACTCATTGCGGTTTTTTTTGGAAGTCTGAATATTATCGCCCCGATCCTGACGATGTTTTTCCTGACCACATACGGTGTGCTGAATATGACCGCCGGGATCGAACGCCTGCTCAACAGTCCCTCGTTCCGGCCCAAATTTAATATCCACTGGAGTTTTTCGCTGATCGGTGCACTGGGCTGTATGGGTGTCATGTTCCTGATCAATGTGTTGGCGACAGTCATCGCGCTGATATTTGTGATTCTGATATTTATCTGGCTGAGAAGCCGGGAGTTGCGGACCGCATGGGGGGATGTCCGCCGCGGGATCTGGATGGCGCTTACGCGTGCCGGACTGATGCGTATGGATGCGGAAGAGGATGCAAAAACATGGAGGCCTCACCCGCTTGTCTTCTCCGGGGTGCCTACCAAAAGGTTCCACCTGGTGGAGTTTGCATCTGATCTGACCTTGAACCGGGGTATCCTCACATTGTCATCGATATTGAAAAGCGGAGAATTGTCGGCTGACCGGAAGAAATCCATGGAGAAGCAGATTCGGGAGTTTCTTTACAAGAAAGGAATACAGTGCCTGGTCAGGGTAAGTTCCGCACCTAATCCGTATGATGGGATGGAACGATTGGTGGAATCCTATGGCCTGGGTGAACTGGTTCCCAATACCATCGTAATGGGGGATACGGAAAACGAGGAGTTGATAGACCATTACAGCGATATGATCACCGCATTTCACCGGATGAATCGCAATGTCATAATCGTTCACGACAACAAGGAGAAACTCTTTGGGAAGCGCCAGATCATAGATGTATGGTGGGGCGGGTTACAGGGGAATGGCGGATTACTAATGATACTGGCTCATCTTCTGAAAAGCAGTCATCGCTGGTTTCATGCTACCTTGCGAATCAAAATGGTTGTCAAAGACGAACAGGGAGCGGTAAAAGCACAGCAGAACCTGAACCATATTATCAGTACCATCCGGATTTCCGGAGAGCCGGAGGTTATCCTGGCACGTGGACGCAACTTCCGGGATATTTTGGCAGAAAGTTCCAAAGATGCAGATCTGATATTTATGGGGATGGCAGAGCCAGATGAAAAATTTGCCACATACTATTTCAACCTCCATAAAAAGCTGGAAGGATTGCCTACTACGGCACTGGTACTTGCGGCAAAAGACAATTCATTTGGCGAAGTATTAATGTAGTAGTAATTCAAGTGATTAAACCCGAAAAATCATCAGCATTTGCAGTATTGGGAGTATCTTTACAAACCCAGCTGCATGCTCATCCAGAACTGGAAATGGTTCACTTTGGTGTCGGATTCAATGTGTTCGATTTCGGGCACGATCAGGAAGCGCAGCTGCAGGCGCTCGGCCGGACCAAGCGGATCCATGGCCGATGGGGTGAAAAACAGGGTGGAATACTCGAAGGATTTTGCCTGTGGTCGGTCACCCTGGTATTGCCCCATGGCCAGAGGGGTTGTGATAGCCAGTAAACCAATGACAAGTAAAAGACGATTCATAGTCTCCTCCCAAATACAGTACGATGATGGGTATGCACAAATAGCATATGGTGAAATACAACCCGGTGCCGTTCTGGTCACCAGCCTGACATCAACCAATCGCTAACAGGTAACCCAATAATTAATAAAAATGGCCGATCATGCTTCCGGTCCGGCATATTTCCCGGTGAACAGAATCGTATTGCTGGTTTTTTCACGAATGAAAAAGAGGAACGGACGGTCCAGGCGGATAACCTTGCGTTCCGGACCTACACTTGTACGTTCGATTTCGATGACGGTAACCGCTGCCGCTTCACTTCCCTCTTCATCCACTGTTATCACTGCCCGGTGCATGACATCGGATATTACAAGCGGTTCGGCTGGATGAATCCGGCTAAAATCGGCACGGCCATCAAAAGGCTGTTCAAGTCCCATAGCGATGAGATTATCCATGATAGTTTCATAATCATAGTCAATTTCGAATCGGGGCATCTCGACAGTGACGGTGTCTTCTGCCAGCTGAGAGGTGATGGATTCAAATTCATCTCTGCTGAGAGATCCGGCAAAATCGCTCAGGTTTTCCGAATCACGGGGCAAAAATGCGGTAAATGTAAAATTGCCGCCGCCATATGGCAGGTCGACAACCTGCCAGGAATCATTCCGGAAATAAGGAAATGCATCCCTGACCTGCATCATCGGAACTTCGGCCTCAGTTCCGCGTCCGGTGGTGAACGGCTGATCCCGGGTGTCATCGGGGTCAAATTGTATGGCCCAGTCGGCTTTGAAATAGATGGCGTTGATCAGATACATGACCACATCCCGGCCAATTTCATCGATCATCTCTTCGATCAGGCCATTGGTTTTGTCGTTGATCCAACCATTGATGATATCCACTGCTTCCGGATCGCTGAAGTCCAGTTCGGAAACTTCGGCGTCAAAATACTCCCGGTTGTCATCCAGGAACTCCTGCATGACCTCAAAGCCCTGCCGGTACCAGACCGAGTTGGCGATTTCCATAAGCACTTGCGGATCCAGCTCGGTCAGCGTACGGATTAAATCCCGGAATGTGGTGTTAATCTCCTCATTGGATAGTCCCTCGTGGCCGAAAAAGTCACGCATTTCGT
>Ga0207421_10007595_pt1 | contig 11500 bp, 18 predicted proteins | sample SodLakKL_010_SED_4_FD_187542 | JGI IMG/M metagenome (GOLD analysis project Ga0207421, IMG submission 187542) | Alkaline sediment microbial communities from Lake Tanatar, Kulunda Steppe, Russia - 8KL_010_SED (SPAdes) (version 2) | ecosystem: Environmental > Aquatic > Non-marine Saline and... | reverse complement strand
CGCGACTATCGTGATTTCTTCGTCCTGTTCAGCATAGTTTCTCCAATCGTGGATGTAGTTGATATATGCGTTCTTTATATCGAATTGACCAGTGACTTCTTCAGCTAGAACGGTCTGGTAAACTACCCTATGGGTATCGACGTTCTGTATGAGCAGTTCGAGCCCGGTATCATCATCTTCAAATATCTGCCCTTCTATCCTCACTTTCTCTCCCACAGACCATGTTTCAACATCGTCGGCTTCTATATCCACTTCATCATCATCGATACGGAAGCGATGCTCTCTCGCACCATCGGCCAATAGATTGAATACCAGAGAGTCTGTATCTAGACTCCTTCCACTCTGATGAGTGATCTCGATATAATCAATATCATCGTCATCGCGCTCATAAACAGTCACCATCTCCACATGATCTCTCCTTTCTGGTGCCTCTAAAGTTGTAACTGTAGCATATACGCTCGAAAATAACACCACAGTTATACCCAAAGTCAAAATAGTCCCGACGACTTCTGAAACACCTTCCTCATCCTTGAACATTCTATAAAGGGTCATAATATCTCCAATCTAAAACAACAAACCTTTTCCAGGCTATTTAAACATTGTCCGGAAATATCCATATTCCGATGGAAAATAAGCACATCCCTAAACGGCAAAATCACCCCTATCCAGAGATGCTTTAAACGGAGAACTTTTTTCTCAAAACCGAAATTCTCAAAGTCAAAAAAGAGGGGACTTAAATTCTCAACATAAAAAGGAAAAGTTTATGTTTTGTGAATACATTTATTTTTCAACGACAAGGTATATAGGTGAAAATATGGGAGAAGAATCCGACGTAGGAATCTTGGAGAGGACGAAGAGTTTTTTTCGAAGCAAAGCCATCACACCGTCCGATAAGGCGGATAAGTTCATAACGGAAAATCTACCGGAATATATAGATGAATACAAGTTGGCGACCCGTTCGGATCTTAACGGAGTAGATAAAAAGATAGAGAAGTTCGTAGAGGAAGTGTCAGAGTTGAATGAATGGAAAGAGAAGACCCAGGAAAGAGTCCATAAAGACCTCCACAGGATAGAGAGGCTGGAGAAAAAGATAGGAATAGAGGAGGAAAGATGATGGCTGCCTATACCGTCCTTTTGATCATATTGGTCGTAGTCGTTATGCTAGGTATTTATTTTTACTTTAGATACAGAGCAAGGAAGAAAGCTCTTGAACGGAAATACGGTCATGTCCCGAGCCACACTGAACTTTATTTTGAAGAGTACTTTGAGGATATAATCGAAAGCTGGGATCTTGTCAAAGAAAATGAAGCTCAAAGATGGGCGAAAGAGATGGATACAAGATTGAACGATCTTTCTGATAGGATAGAATCTCTAAAATCAAAGAAAAACCAGATCGATCAGGAATTCGAGATAATGGAAAACAGGATAGATAAGTTGGAGACCCAAGAGGAGATGAGGTGAAAACATGGCTCTTGCAGAAACGATCTCCAATAATTTCTTACCGATCTTCTACTCGCTGGTCGTTATAGTAATCCTGATAATCATAGCGAAAGTACTCCATACGAGAGAAAAAGCGAAAGAAAGAAAAGAACTTGCAGATTTGAGGCTGCAGCATAAAAAATTGGACATCCAACGAAAGCAGAAACACATCGACAAATTGAAGGAGGCTTCGATGGTTTTAAAGGATGATGAGAAGGAGAAGATAGACAAGATAGAGAGAGATAAAGCAGTGCTCTCCCGTAAATCATTGGCTATGATGAACGAGATCGAAGAACGCATGCAGAGATTGGAGAGAGGAGCTGACAACGCGAAGTTGATGAGGACCATGAAGAAAGTAAATAGAGCGGAAGAAGAATTGTTTGGAGAGGAGGAAAGATAAAAATGAATGAATTTGCGAATAAAAGTGCCAAAAAGACTTCAGATATACTCGATCGTATAGAAGAAACCCTTTTCCCCGGAGAGATCGAGATAGAAGGAACGGGCTATGATAGAAGGCTGTTCGACCGAAGATTGGAAAAATACTTGGACCAACATTTCGACGAATATATCGAAGAATTCGGCCTGGTCAGAGAACTTCACCTCGAGATATATGAGAGCAAATATGAGAACTGCCTGATGGAAGTGAATGATATTGAAGACTTCCAGAAGGATATAGAGGCCGAGCTGGAGTCATTGAGCAGGCGGCTCGATAAGATAGAAGAAGAATTGTAAAGGAGGTAATTGAGTGAAAACAGCCATCGGCAAGGAACGGCTCAAGCGTCTCAGGAGGGCGATAAATAGTTATATCCTTGCCCAGGATGACCCGGCCGAAAATTTAGAACTTCTCCAGAAGTACCTACGGAAAAAAGGGATCGGCGACGTCAGTACTGAAGTTTTGAAAAAAGAGATAAAGTCCCAGATCAAAAAAAGAAGAAAAAAAAAGAAACTTGAGAAGGTAGAAACGAAACTGTTCAAAAAGGACGACGAAGAGAAGAAATTTCGGTACGGTTCCGCTTTCTGCGGAAACTGCAGCATGTATAAGGACTATCAGAAAGAATGCCCGTACTGCGGACATCTTGAGATCACCAGATAGGAGGTCGATCGAATGGACACGATACTCTACTCAGAAATAATCAGAAAAAAGGTCGACACCCCGGCCAAAAAAGGAAAGGCCAAGTTAGTCGATATAATGGCCAAACAATCTAGAGGTTACTGGGAGGCCGATGAGATAAAGATAGAAACCGGTATCATAGGCAGCGAAGGAAAATTCTTCTCAACTAGACAACTTAAAAATATTGCAAAAGATACCAACATGAAAGTGGATAAGCCGATCAAGGCCGGAAGAAAAACCCCTTCTGACGAAAATGAATTTTCTCTCAGTCGTTTGGACGGAAGAAAAGTGGAAACCTTTGATGGACGAGAAGTCGGGAGAGTATATGATTACGAGCTGTACATAAATTCCCACCCCTGGAAGGTATGGAAATTATTGATAGACCCTACCGGACTCTCACCTTTGAAAAGAAGGGAGAGGATACCGACAAAACATATCAAAGAAGTGAATCAGAAGAAGATAATTTTAAAAGAAGAATATAAAGGTGTATGATTAGATGATAGCATATATCCTGATACTCGTATTATTGGTCTATTCGGGTATCATGACCTATCTCTATTGGAAGGAAAGAGAGAAGAGTCGCCGAATGAGCGAAAATCTAGAGGGAGACGTAGACATAAAGATACAAGAGATCGGGGATAGATTAAAAGAGATAAAAAGAGAATCAGAAAGAACGAGTATAGACCTAGAAGATGAAGAATGGTAATCCTACATTTTCTTCACAAGTATGCATAAAGCTTAAATCTACTGTTCTCAATAACCATCCGCCCCTTAAAAAACGAAGGATGGCAGACGAAAAAGATGGATGGGATGCCCTGATGTGTAGATATGAGTTTGGAGACGGAAAATGTTCTTATCCTAACAATATGGCACTTGAATGTGTTGGAGAGGATAAATGCCGTTTTTTGGAGGAAGATGACTGCGAGTCATCTCTTGAAAGCTATAGTGATGAAGAAGTAGTACCGGCTTCTAACAAATCATCCCAAGATGATGTTGGATGTCCTAACACAAAAACCGGTATATACTGCAAAAAGTACCGCCATTTCCACTGCGCGGGAAAGGAAAACTGTCAAGATCCAGAAGATTATATGGAACACCTAGAAAGGCATAAGGATAAATTCCAGAATATCGATATAAAGAAAGATATCGGATGAATCAGTCAGTCTCTAGGTCTTGGCCACCAAAGAATGCGTCCTGCACTGCGGTGTAGATATCCTCAAGTCCCTGCTGATCGAGACTCGATACCGGAGTTATGCCCCTGTGTAGACCCATGTTCTGTATGCTCTTGATCAACTCTAGGCTGGCCTGGGTCTCAGTCCCGGTTCGTTCTCTAAGAGCGGAATCCAATTTCCAGAAATCTTCAGACCAGGTCTTTATCATCTTCACCTCTTCTTTAGATAGGATATCAGATTTAGATAGAACCGGAAAGTACGGTGTGTCAAATCTGAATTGAGTGGTCGCCGCTAGAGTCATCAGAGAGACGAGGCCGGAGGGCTGCTTCGCCAATACTGGGTCGAAAAGAAATGTGATAATAGATCTTTCTCCCAGTGTTTTCACCATCTCCCTGCTAGCTTCTCTAAAAGTGAATAGTTCCATCTGACCCGGCGTATCGATTAGATAATAGTCTGTGTTGAATTCATCCATCACTTCCTTGATCTCAGGAGCGTTCATCGCCACCATGTCAGCTGAGACTATCTGCGCACCGTTGGGTCCCAATTCGTGTTCGTCCATCACCTGTTGAAGAGAGACCCAATCTCTGACATCTATGTCTACTGTATAAGGGAGTTTATCAGCGCCCGGATCTAGATTTACGGTCACAGCTTGATATCCTTGGCTCTCCATCCACTGTTTGAACGCCTTGGTGAGGGTTGTCTTTCCAGAGCCGGCGGTTCCAACGAAATACAAAGTTGCAGGCATGTATCTCACCCAGGTAAAGTCGAAACTAAAACTGTGATCTCTTCTTCAGCGTCTTCTTCCTTCAATTCGTCCAACTTCTCGACCATATCTTCAAAGATCTTATCGACTTGATCCATCTTCTCCTCCGTGAAAGGGACTTTTTTGAAAGATACCCAACCGACCTCATGATCTATGGAATCACTCGCTTGGATATACTTGATGCCTCTGTTCACCATACCTTTGACAGTCCCCAAAGCCGCGATCTTATAACTCTTTTTTTCTTCTATGGTCAGATCATCCCAAACAGCACTTGAGTCAAGCCATTCCTCCTCAACATCATAAAATCTCTTCACTATATTGCCTTCAGTTTCCTCTCGAGAAACGTGGATAAGACCAGAGTCGAGCAACTTGTGTACGTGATGGTGAGCGGTTTGAGGTGTTATACCGATCTTTTCGCTCAACTCAGTGATAGTCATCTCCTTCTCAAGTAGAAGAGCCATGATCTGGAGCCTAGAAGCGTTTGATAGAACTTTTATCTGATCTATAGTCGGTTTGAGATCTTCAGGCATCTTAACACCTTCGATAACGTCTAAACGTACAAACAAGCCCGAAATATTTAAATATTACCCATCATCTTAGCTCTATTAGATGATATCTAATCGATAAGTGAATTAGATATCGAGAAGGAGGAATATACATGGTAATAAAAATAAAAGAAAAAGGAAAAGCGAGCAGATGGGAAGTAGTTGGAATGGAAACCACGATATTCGCTGAAGAACCGCCGCCGCCGAAGGGCAAGCGGACCAGTTTCGAGTGAGGATCGGAAAGTTCCAAAGCAGATAACGGGATCCTGTCTGCTGACCAAACCCCTTCACCATAGTTTTTTTTTAAAAGTTAGAAATCTAAATATCAAAAAATTGAAAGATAATGGTTTTCAGAACTCATAGGGATAATCATCGCCCAGAGGGCTCATACATTCCTTCTCATCATCAAACCTGACCATGGAAACTTTACAGCTTTTCAACAGCTCTTTCTATCCTATCCATCGCTTCTTTGATATTTTCCAATGAATTGGCGAATGAAAGCCTTAAGTGTCCTTCACCTTGATCTCCAAAAGCCAAACCTGGTGTCGTCGCCACTTTCGCCTCTTTGAGAAGGTGCATCGAGAGATCCATACTGTCAATGTCGAACTCATATTCAGGGAACGTATAAAATGTAGAATTCGGTTTGCTGCATCTGAATCCCTCTATCTCGTTCAACCTCTCCACTATGAGTTCTCTCCTTTCCCTGTATTTGCTCATCATGAAATCGATAGCTTCTTGAGCTTTTTCTTCGTTTGTCAAAGCTCTCAGTCCTGCTTTCTGTGCGAAAGAGGTGGCACAGGTTATAGAGTGAGTCTGGATCTTGGCTATATTCTCTAGAAGCTCCTCAGTGCAGGCCGCCCAACCGAGCCTCCATCCGGTCATGGCATAAGCCTTGGAAAATCCATTTACAGTTATCGTCCTTTCTCTCATACCATCTAAAGAACCGATAGATACGTGCTCCCCTTCGAAAATGAGTTTTTCGTACACTTCGTCCGTCAATACCAAAAGATCGTTATCTATGGCGATGTCTCTTATCGCTTTCATATCTTCTTTGTCCAAGGTTTTTCCGGTCGGGTTATTAGGAGAATTCAAAAGGATCATCTTGGTTCGAGAGGTCACCCTCTCCTGAAGCACGTCGGGATCGAGAGAGAAATCCTTCTCATCGAATGGTGCTCTTCTCGCTATACCATCGGCAAATTTGACTATGGGTTCATAAGAAACCCACGCCGGGTCAGACAGGATCACTTCAGCCCCGTCATCTAGATGAGCCAATACCGACATGAAGATGGCTTGTTTGGTCGGAGTCACTAGAATGTTATCCGATGAAAAATCGAGATCGTTTTCAGTCCTGATCTTTTCAGCTACGGCTTCTCTCAACTCAGGTATACCTTGAGATTGCGTATAATGTGTGAAGCCCTCTTTCATGGCCTCATAGGCGGCCTGAATGATGAAATCCGGAGTATCGAAGTCAGGTTCACCTACCGCGAGAGATATTATGTCTTTACCTTCATCTTCCATATTACTGGCTAGCTTCGATATCTTCATCGTCTCTGAGAAAGAGACATCTAACATCCGCTTGACAAATGAATCCATATATATCAACTAGCCCATTAGTTCAAGCATCAGTCCCTTCTGGGCATGGAGGCGATTTTCCGCCTGATCGAACACCACAGAATGAGGGCCGTCCATCACTTCACTGGTTATCTCGACACCTCTGTGAGCCGGTAGACAATGCATCACTATGACATCATCGTCTGCAGGTTTCAAAAGTTCTTTGTTCACCTGATAATCTTTGAAATCTTTCTTTCGTTTCTCTTCTTCGTCTTCATCTCCCATCGATATCCAGACGTCTGTATATATGATATCAGCATCTTCTACTGCTTCCATAGGTGTATCGTGATGTTCTATCTCCGCTCCGTTCTCTTTTCCCAACTCTACTGCCTTTTCAAATATATCCTGATCCGGTTTGTAGTCCTTTGGAGTACAAGCGACCATATCCATTCCGACGATGGCGGATCCCAATAATAACGAATTACACACGTTGTTCCCATCGCCTACATATGTCAATTTTTGGTCGAAGTCGCCCTTTTTTTCTTTGATGGTCAAAAGATCGGCGAGTATCTGACAGGGATGCTCTTTATCGTCGAGCCCGCTTATGACGGGTACGGAAGAATTTTGGGCCAATTCAAGCATCATCTCATGATCGAATGCTCTGTACATGATACCGTCAACATACCTGCCCAGAACTTTTGCGGTATCTGCGATGGTCTCGCCTCTTCCTAACTGTAAATCTTTCGGGCTGAGATACAGGGCGTGTCCTCCCAATTGAGTGGTCCCCACTTCAAAAGATATCCTAGTTCTAGTGCTCGGTTTTTCGAAGATCATACCCAAGCTTTTGTTATCGAGTGGTGTAGGGTACTCTCCATTTTTGTATTTTTTCTTCATCTCTCCAGCTCTCCGGAGTATCTCTTTTAACTCATCCTTCACATCCAATATAGATATCAAATCTTTCGTCATTTTTAATCACCATAAGTTCCGTCTGTTAGTCTATACATGAGTTTAAGGTAAAGCTCAGAGGTCTTCTCGACCATATCTTCGGGAAGAGAGGGTATAGGGGGTTCTTTTTTGCCCTTATCCCTCGCCCTCATCAATCTTTCATGATATCCTCTTTCCTTATAATATTGACGCACGAACTCCTTGCTTTTCTCGACGAAATTACCTTTTTCATATTCGTCTTTTTCCCAAAATCTATCCTCGTCAGCGGTACCGAAAGTGTCTACGACCATCAATTCCCTGTCCTCGGTCATAGCGAATTCTTTTTTACCGTCGACGTGGAGCATACCGTTTTTTTCAACGTTTTCTTCGATGATCTCATCGATATCGAAGACCATCTTTTTTATCTGCTTGAACTCCTTCTCGGTCAGGCCCGCTATGGAGAGTGCTTCATTTTTGTCCAATCTTCTGTCGAACTCTTCTAGCTTGGTCGTGACTTCGAAATGAGGTTCCGGCAAACGATCTCCGTAATCGGGTCTCTCATCAAAACCAAGCATTTCATGGTCGATCTCGCCCCTCTCTATTCTATCGTATAAAGAACCCGCTACAAAGTATCGTGCTATAAATTCCAAGGGTATGAGGTAGTTTGCAGTCTCCTCGCCTATCTTATCATAATCCTCGATCACATCCACCCTTTCAACTTTCATCTTGTCCTTTTCTGTCATCTCGATGAAATGGGTATTGAAACCCAGCTCCTCGCTCTTTTCGAACCAGTAGGTGGAAGTTTTGCACAAGGTTTCCCCTTTCCTTGGTATTTCATCAGGGACGACCTTATCAAAAACTGAGATGTTATCTGTGAAATGAAATTCCAACTCATCAGGACCTATCTCGTATACCTCCTTGACCTTTCCTTTCCTGATCAGTTTTTTCATATATATTACACCTAAGAACTGTGGAAACCATTGATAATTTGTATTTAATCTTTACGTCACTTTTGTGTTTTACTCTTCTAGGAAATCTTTAGATTTTTCTAGTAATTTTCTTGCGTTTCTGAACGTGACCTTTTGTTTTGCCTTCTGGAAAGGAAGCCATATATATCCCTGATGTTCCCTAGAAATTTTAATTTCTTCCTTTTCCGTCCTGCCCAAGAAGAAGATGACTTTTTTATGGGAAAGCTCGCCGCGTTTTTTGTAGAGATAGTCGATGGTTTCTCTGAAACCGCTTCTGAGTTCTACCTCGTCTTTGTTTATACCAGTTTCCTCCCTTAGTTCTCGCAGGGCAGTTTCTTTCATGGATTCATTCTCCTCAACATGGCCTTTGGGAAAATCCCAATGCCCGGCAGGATAATGCAGTAAGAGGTATTTTACGGGTTCCGTCTCTCTGTAAACCAGAACTCCAGCTGAAATTTCTTCTAGCATTTTATCCATAGAGTGGTGGATGTGCGCTCTTTCTGTCCATATCCTGTTGGGCCTTATTGGCCTGATCGACCATCTGAGCGTACTGTTCTTCTAATTTCTCTGCGCTCTCTATGAGTGAATCCGTTTCTATTTCGATCCCTCTATAATCTGCGAACCTCTGAAGAAGTGTGGCAGAGGCCCTTGGGTCGGGCATACTCGGTTTCCCTTCTGCTAACATACCAACAGCTTTTATCTCTTTCTCATGGGCGTTCAAAAGGAGAGAACTGGAGATGCCAGATATCGCTCCTCTTGAAATTATCTCCAAATCCAGCTTTTCCGCCTCGGTCTTAGCGGCGTGTGAACTCAAAACACCCCAGACCTTCTCTTCATCGTCTTCATCCCTTTTAGGTATCCCGTCAAATATGATAACTTCTTTCACACCCTGTTCTAAAGCGAAATCTATAATCGTTTTTGCGAGACTCGAGGATAGATTCGGAGGGATAACCATATCTGATTTGACTAGGAGGAACTTTTCTCCTGCAAAAAAACGGACAGGTCTTCTAGGTATGCCTTCAAAGATCACAGCTGTAGGTGGAAACTCATTGCAGTCTATTGAAGCCACCTGCTTTAAATCTAAAGTGTTTATCAGCTGCTCGGAAGCGATACCTCCGATGAGACCGGTACCGGGGAAACCAGCCACCAATACATCATATTTTGGGACCTCATCTTCCCCTATGTTTATTTCGAAACAAATATCATTTTCATATTTCAGTTTTTCTTTCACCATCTTCATCACTGCTTTTACTTATGATGAACTAATACTTTTATTTTTGCATATCTCAACTGAATCTTCGATGAACCCCATCGCATGTATTATGGCTCATGATTTGTCAACATGATACACGTAATAGCCAATATATTCAATATTTTCGATTTGTAAGCTGTTCGAGGAAGAAAAAATTATTTATATTATATCGACCCTATATCCACAAGATGTAAATATGAAAGAGAAATATAGTTTATGCAATTAGGTAAGAGATATAGGGTAGAAAAATAGGATTTAAAATAGGGATAAATATGAGAAATAACAATCAAATATTTGGATATGTTGTTTTGGTGATGGGGCTTATCCTGCTATTAGTAACGTTTTCTTTGGCTGTGATTTTCATAGTTGGTGATACTGCGTATTGGCTTTCGCGCTTTTCTATATTAGAAACCAGTGGTGGAGGCATAGACAATTTGGTGGAGGTTATGCAGACTCACTTTTTCCCACTCGTTCTGCTGTTAGTGATGGGAAGTACAGGTGGAAGGATCGCAAAATTTGGAATCGACTTGGTCAGATCTCCTGAGAATGGTAAGAATGGATACCTCATAGCCGAAGGGGCCAAGTAGAATACTTCTCTCGCCCCACATCTTACATGTTTTTCAAGCCGAGTTTAGTGCTTGCTCGACTGCGGCTTCAGCGTGTATCGCAGTGGTATTGAAAAGAGGGATATCTACATCATCTCTAGTGATATATAACGGGATCTCAGTACATCCTAGGATTATCCCTTCTGCGCCTCGATCTACAAGTTCTCGGAGCATTTTTAGAAGAGCATTCTTCGATCTGTTTTTGACTTCTCCTTTACACAGTTCGTTATAAATTATATCGTGGACTTGGTCCCTCTTCTCATCCTTTGGGATTAGGACCTCGATACCGTGCTTTTCTTTCATCCTTCTCCTGTAAAAATCGCCTTCCATCACATATTTAGTTCCGATGAGTCCAACGGTGCCCATACTTCTCTCTTTTATGACTTCCGCGGTTGCGTCTCCTATGTGTAGCACGGGTAAGCCTACTCTTTTCTGGGTCTGATCGGCCATCTTATTCATGGTGTTCGCGCATATCAGCAGAAAGTCGGATCCCGCTTCTTTTAAACCCTTTCCAACATCGACAATCATATCTTCCAATCTTTTCCAATCGCCCTGTTCCTGTAAATTGACAATGTCGTAAAAATCGAAAGAATAAATTAAGACTTCGGCTGAATGGTCACCTCCCAATTTTTTCTTCGTACTTTCGTTGATGATCCTGTAATATTCAAGAGTCGATTCCCAGCTCATCCCTCCTATGAGACCTATGGTTTTCATATTATCCAATTTTAAATGGAAAGGATAGACTTAAAAATTTCCTTCATTTTCGTACATGTGATCATCATTTCGAAATATTATTATATCACTATCTGGTAAGGTTAAACGGTGGATAGGCGATGGAAAAAAATCTAGATATGAAAAGCCTACGGTATGGCGAAGAACTGATAGACAGAGGATTTGAGAAGTTGAGTGCACGTGGAGTGATAATGGACGTCACTAATAGAGAAGAGGCGATGATAGCAGAAAAAGCCGGAGCGGTCTCAGTGATGGCCTTAGAACAGGTTCCAGCTGACATAAGAGAAGAAGGTGGAGTTGCTCGGATGGCTGATCCAGCTAAGATCAAAGAGATACAAGAAGCGGTCGATATACCTGTTATGGCAAAATGCAGGATCGGCCATGAAACTGAAGCACGT
>Ga0207421_10007594_pt1 | contig 11503 bp, 12 predicted proteins | sample SodLakKL_010_SED_4_FD_187542 | JGI IMG/M metagenome (GOLD analysis project Ga0207421, IMG submission 187542) | Alkaline sediment microbial communities from Lake Tanatar, Kulunda Steppe, Russia - 8KL_010_SED (SPAdes) (version 2) | ecosystem: Environmental > Aquatic > Non-marine Saline and... | reverse complement strand
GAGCCACACCCGGTCGAGCTCGCCGGCGGCGAAGCGGTCCATGACCGTCTCCGCGATGCCGATGGACGCCTCGACGGTGGGGGTGTCGGAGATGCCCTCCCAGACCCGTTCGGCGCGCTCGCCGCGGTAGGCGAAGTACCCGGCGCCCTTGCGTCCCACGACGTACAGGTCGACCGCGCGGCCGGCGGCGCGTTCCTCGCGGATGCTGCGCTCGGCGACCTTGAGCACGTTGGCGTTGTAGGCCCCGGCCAGACCACGGTCCGAGGTGTTGACGATCACGGCGACGCGTTCGATCTCGCGCTGCTGGAGCAGGGGGTGCTGGCGCACCTCGTTGGAGACCGCCAGACCCTTGATCACGTCATGGATCTGTTCCGCGTAGGGACGGGCCGCACGCACCCGGCCCTGCGCCTTGACGATGCGCGAGGCCGCGATCATCTCCATGGCACGCGTGATCTTCTGCGTGCTCTGGACGGACTTGATCCGTCGCTTGAGCTGACGGATCTGGCCGCTACCTGCCACGTGATCCTCCTGGGTGGTCCGTGTGGACCCTGTGCGGCTCGACCGCGACGCTGCCGGTCACTCGGATTCGACGGTTTCGCTCGTGGCGGCCATCGCGTCCCAGCCTTCGTTCGCCTCGTCCTCGTCGGCCACCTCGGTGGCCGTGAAGGTCTCGGCGAAGCTCGTGATCGCGTCGTCGAGCTCCGCGCGCATCTCGTCGCTCATCTTCTCGCGCGAGAGCTTGGCGAGCAGTTCGCTGTGTCGGGTGCCGAGGTAGTCGTGCAGGTCACGCTCGAAGCGGCGCACGTCGACCACCGGCAGCTCGTCCATGACGCCGGAGGTCACCGCGACGACGGAGGCGACCTGCAGCTCCACCGACAGTGGCTGGTACTGCGGCTGCTTGAGGATCTCCACCACGCGCTGACCACGGGCGATCTGCCGCTGCGAGGCCTTGTCCAGGTCGGAACCGAACTGCGCGAAGGCCTCGAGCTCGCGGAACTGGGCGAGCTCGAGCCGCACGGTCCCGGCGACCTTCTTCATGGCCGGGCGCTGCGCGGAACCACCCACCCGCGAGACCGACACACCGGCGTTCATGGCGGGGCGCACGCCCTGGAAGAACAGGTCGGTCTCCAGGAAGATCTGCCCGTCGGTGATCGAGATCACGTTGGTCGGGATGTAGGCCGAGACGTCGTTGGCCTTGGTCTCCACGATCGGCAGCGCGGTCATCGACCCGCCGCCGAGCTCGTCGTTGAGCTTCGCGGCGCGCTCGAGCAGCCGGCTGTGGAGGTAGAAGACGTCACCCGGGTAGGCCTCGCGACCCGGCGGACGACGCAGCAGCAGCGACAGCTGGCGGTAGGCGTCGGCCTGCTTGGAGAGGTCGTCGTAGATGATCAGGCAGTGCTCGCCCCGGTACATCCAGTTGGCGCCGATGGCCGCCCCCGAATAGGGAGCGATGTACTGGAACGGCGCGGGCGACGAGGCCGGCGCGGAGACCACGGTGGTGTACTCGAGTGCGCCGTAGCGCTCCAGGGTCGCCACCACCTGGGCGATGGTGGAACCCTTCTGGCCGATCCCGACGTAGATGCACTTGACCGCTTCGTCGGTGCCCCACAGCTGCTTCTGGTTGATGATCGCGTCGATGGCGATCGCGGTCTTGCCGGTCTGACGGTCGCCGATGATCAGCTCACGCTGTCCGCGACCGATCGGGGTCATCACGTCGATGACCTTGATACCGGTCTGCATCGGCTCGCCGACCGGCTGGCGGTCGACCACGCCGGGCGCCTGGACCTCGAGCGGCCGCTCGCCGTCGAGCTTGGAGGCGTCCAGTGGGCCCTTGCCGTCGATCGGGCGGCCCAGCGGGTCGATGACCCGGCCGAGCATCGCGTCGCCGACCGGGACCGAGAGCACGCGCTGCGTGCGGCGGACCGTCTGGCCCTCCTCGATCCGGGAGGACTCGGAGAACACCGCGGCACCGATCTCGTGCTCGTCGAGGTTCATGGCCATGCCGAACACGCCGTCACCGAAGTCGAGCAGCTCGTTGGCCAGGGTGCCCGGCAGGCCGCTGATCCGGGCGATGCCGTCACCGGTGGCCAGCACCCGACCGACCTGTTCGGCCGCCAGGTCCGGCTCGTAGCCCTCCAGCATGCGCCGGATCGCGTCGGAGACGTCCTCCGACCGGATCGAAAGGTCAGCCATCTGCGTGTCTTCCTCGTGTACTGGGGAGGCGGGCGGGAGATACTGGGGACTCTTGGGGACGGGTGCGGTGGTGCTCAGGCGCCGACGCGGCCGCGCAGGTCGGTCAGACGACGCAGCAGCGAACCATCGATGACGGTGTCGCCGATCCGGGCGCGAACGCCGCCGACGACGCTGTCGTCGACGATGAACTTCAGGTCGAGGGTACGACCGGTGGCGCGTTCGAGCGCCGCCTTCAGCGCGGCCTTGCGCGCGTCGTCGAGCGGCACGGCCACGAACACCTCGGCGAACTCCTCCTCGCGGGAGGTGGCCGCACGCTCTGCGACCTCGTTCGCGATGTCGGTCAGCTCACCGACACGGTCGGCGGCGATCAGCATCGCGAGTGCCGCCCGGGTCGCCGGATGGGCGGCGGTCAACACACTGGACTCGAGGAAGGTCAGACGGTTGCCGACCGGCAGGTGCTGGTCGGTCAGCTGCTGACGCAGCTGTTCGTTGCCGTCGATGGCGCGTGCCACCGTCAACAGCTCGTCCTCGACCGCGTCGAGGCCACCCTCGCCGGAGGCGATGGCGACGACCGCGTCTGCATAGCGGCCCGTCCGTTGCGTGGTCATCGTGACCCTCAGTTCTGGCTGGACAGCCGCTGGATGTATTCGTCGACGAGGCCCTCGTGCGTGGCCTGGTCGAGCTCGCGCTCGACGATCCGCGCGGCGAGTTCGACCGAGATCGCACCGACCTGCGCGCGCAGGTCCTGCACGACGCGTTCGCGCTCGCCGGCCACGTCGGTCTGGGCCCGCTCGACGATCGCCGCCGCCTCGGCCTCGGCCTTGGCGACCACATCGGCCCGCAACGCCTCGGCGCTGGCCCGCGCCTCCTCGATGATGCGGTCCGCTTCACCACGGGCGTCGGCGATGCCGGCCTCGTAGTTCCGCTTGGTCTCCTCGGCCTCGACGAGCTTGGCGTCGGCCTCCTCCATCTTGCCCTGGATGGCCGCGGCACGGTCCTCGAAGGCCTGGTTCGCCTTCGGGAACACGAACTTGACCATCAGGGCGACGAGCAGCAGGAAGGCGACCGTGCCCATGACGAGTTCGGAGGCATCCGGCAGCAGCTGGATCCCCTCGACCTCGTCGTTCTCGACGGCCAGGATGATCGTGGTGGCGAGCAACATGATGGCTCCCGTCCGGGTCGCTTAGAGGGCGAACGCGAGGACGAAGCCCAGCAGGGCGAGTGCCTCGACGACCGCGATACCGATGAACATGGTGGTACGGACCATGCCGGCGGCCTCGGGCTGACGGGCCATCGACTCGAGGGCCTTGCCGATCAGCATGCCGAGCCCGATGGCCGGGCCGAGCGTCGCCAGGCCGTAGCCGATGACGTTGAGAGAGCCTGTCATGGTGATTCCTCCTGAAGCGGCGGGCGCCGCATGGTTCGGGGGGTCTAGAGCGGGCAGGTCAGCAGATCTAGTGGGCTTCCATCGACGAGTCGATGTAGACCGCGGTGAGCATCGTGAAGATGTAGGCCTGCAGGGCGATGATGAACAGCTCGAAGGCGAACACCAGCGGGCCGAGCAGCACGCCGAACACCCCGATCGGCCACCCGCGGGCGGACGACAGGAAGATCCAGGGGGTCACGAGCGTGATCACGACCAGGATGTGGCCGGCCGCCATGTTGGCGAACAACCGGATCGCCAGCGTGAACGGTCGCAGGATCAGCGAGGACACGATCTCGATCGGGGTCAGGATGATGTAGAGCGCCTTGGGGACCCCCGGCGGGAACGCGATCCCGGCGAAGTAGCCCCCGAGGCCCTGGTTCTGGATCCCCACCCCTACGTAGATCAGCCAGGCGATCACCGCGAACATCAGCGGCCACGCCATGCGCCCGGTGGGCGGCAGCATGAAGATCGGCGTGATCTTGGCGATGTTCAACGCGAAGATCGCGACGAAGAAGGTCGTGAGCATCGGGACGAACTTCAGTCCCTTCGGACCGATGATGTCCAGCGCGATCTGACGGTTGAAGTCGATCACCATCTCGAGCGCGGCCTGCAGCTTGCCCGGCACGATCTTCGGCTTGCGGAACGCGATGACGAACAGCACCCCCACCAGCGCGGTCATCAACCACGCGATGATGATGGTGCGGTTGATCCCGATGTCCTGGCCGAACCAGACGCCGAGATCGATGAACTTGGGGAAGTCGAACAGGGCGTTGATGTCATCGAGGACACCATCGAACTCTCCACCCCATTCCGCTGCAGCGAGGACGTGGGTCACAGCGTGTCGCTCCGTGTGTCGTTGGGTGCAGCCGTCGAACGGCCGGCGGAAGGCTCGACCCAGAACAGGCGTGGCAGCTTGGCCATCAGGCGCAGCTCGTAGGCCAGCGTGACGGCCACCGCGATACCGGTCGCCGCCGCGAGGCTACGACCGTGGATCCAGGGCACGCGCTCGAGTAGCACGAGCGCGAAGATGTAGAGGGGCAGGCGGATCGTGGCGCCGAGCACCATGAGCCCGACCCCGTTGCCGGTGGTCGCATCCGACGAGGCGCCGGGACGGGCGCTCACCCAGGCCAGGATGGCCGCGGACGCACCGAACAGCACGAGAACGAAGCTGAGGCCCACCAGGGCGCTGATCGCGCCGGCCCAGCCGACGAGGTAGTAGGCGGCACCGAGCACCGGGGGCGCGAGGACCGCGAGGATCTTCAGCGCGCCGAACGCCAGACGGCGTTCGTCGACCCCGGGGTGCTCGACAGGTCGGATGGAGGACCGGTCGACGTCGGGGTCGCGGTCCACGGAGGCATCAGTGCTCAAGGAGGCGACCTCCGGAAGCGGTGGCGTCCGCACGATCGGTGTCGTCCGCACGATCGGTGGCGTCCGCGTCGTCCGCGTCCTGCGCGACGGTCTCGCGGACGTCGATGCCGTGGGTGTGCGCCGCGGTCGGGATGCCGGTGCGTCCGGCCACCACGGCGTCGACCACGGCCTTGACCGGCGAGGCGACCACGCGGGGGCGCTGGCGCTCGGCGGCGGCACGGCGTTCCGCGTCCTCCATCCGGCCGCTGCGCAGCCAGATCAGATACAGCCCGGCGAAGTTGCCGACCAACGCACCGACGATCATCAGCACGGGACCGGTCCCGAGCCACTCGTCGAGCAACCAGCCGATGCCGGTCCACACCACGATCGCCACCATGAGCTCCACACCCATGATCGACGAGTTGTCGAGCCCCGACATCGACGAGCGGAAGTCCGAATTGGCGCTGCGCGGTTCCGCCGAGCCCTCGTCCGAGCGGCCCGCGGACGACGACGCAGCCGCGGCCTGCGGCTCATGCTGCTGCGTCATGTGGCGGTCCCATGTCGATTCGGACTGGTCGGACGGTGCGAGCGGTCGGATCTGGCGGCCTGGCGGATGGCGCGGGAGCGAGCGCGGCTCGCGTTCACCTTCGTCGCGTACGGAGCCCGGTAGGCGCTGGTGGGTTCCGCGCAGCCGCCATGAACCCTCCGGTCTCGCGACCTTCGGGCGTGCTCCGGGGCAGACGCTAGCAACCCGGCTCGTGGACCGCCAAAGCACGGCTGCCGGCCACCCCCATCGGGCCGTCGGCGGGGTGGCTCAGAGACCACCGGCGCGGCGATCGAAGGGGAAGACGACCCGCTCCGCGTCGCTCTCGGGCGCGGCCGTGTCGTCGATCGTGTTCTCCGGCGTGAGCTCGGATCGCGCCGTGACCCCGAGCGCCGTCACCGCGATCCCCAACACGGTGGCGACCAGCAGCCAGGGCAACAGCCGGGTCCACGGCAGGAACACCGGTCCCACGCTGCCGAGCGCGAGCAACGCCGACCAGTAGTACAGCACCAGCACCGCACGTCGGTGGGAATGGCCGAAGGCCAGCAGCACGTGGTGGAGATGTCCCCGGTCCCCCGCGGTGATCGGTCGCCGGGCGATGACCCGGCGCACCACCGCGAAGGCGCTGTCGAGGAACGGCACCGCCAGGACGAGCACGGGCACCAGCAGCGGGATGGAGCCGTAGAAGTCCGTGCTGGACGGTGCCCCGGTCCGCCCGACGTAGGCCACACCGGCCGCACCGAGCAGCAGCCCCAGCAGCATCGACCCCGTGTCGCCCATGATGATCCGTGCCGGGTACCAGTTGTGGACCAGGAACCCGATGGCCATCCCGGCCACCACCGCGGCCACCAACGTCGCCGAGTTGGGCACGCCTTCGACCAGTCCGCTGGTGGCACTGCGGACCGTGAAGGCGAAGAAGGCCAGCGCCCCGATCGCGGCGATCCCCGCCGCCAGGCCGTCGAGCCCGTCGATGAGGTTCATGGCGTTGATCATGGCCACCAGCGCCAGGATCGTCAGGGGGAACCCGAGGTCGGGTGACAGCGCGATCACCTCGACCCCCGGCACCCAGAAGAACACCAGCTGGATGCCGAGCACCACCACGCCCAGCGCGGCGACGATCTGCCCGGCCAGCTTGACCGTCGGCGGCAGCGAGAGGATGTCGTCGGCGACCCCGATGATCACGATCAGCACGGCGCCCAGCACCAGGGCCAGCGGCTCGGAGGTCGTGCTGAACAGCGGGTCGAAGGCCGGGATCGACCAGGCCACGCCCATCGCGACCAGGAATCCGAGCAGCATCGCCAGCCCGCCCATCGACGGCACCGGCCCGCGTCCACGGTCCGGGTGGTCGTCGGGTTCGACGGTGGCTCCCACGCGACGGGCGAGCCGGGCGACCAGGGGGACCGCACCCGCGGTGACCACCGCCGCGGTCACCCCGACCGCGAGGTGGGCGATCACCGTGGGTAGACCGGGAAGCGGCGGACGAGCTCGCCCACCTCGCCGCGCACGTCGGCCCGGTCGTCATCGGTGCCGGTCAGGGCACGGTCGATCAGCCCCGCGACGTGGGTGAGCTCGGCCGGGCCCATGCCCTGGGTCGCGACCCCCGACGCCCCGGCGCGGATGCCCGAGGCGACGGCCGGCGGGTTGGTGTCGAACGGGATGGCGTTCTTGTTCAGCACGATGCCCGCCGCGTCGCACCTCGACTCGGCCTCGTGACCGGTCAGGCCCTTGGTGGTGACGTCGGCGAGGAACAGGTGGGTGTCGGTCCCGCCCGCGATGATCTCGTAGCCCCGGCCGGTCAGCCCGGCGGCCAGCGCCCGGATGTCGTCGAGGATGCGCTGCGCGTACTCCTTGAACGACGGCTCCATCGCCTCCTTGAGCGCCACGGCCTTGGCCGCGATGACGTGCTCCAGCGGACCGCCCTGGGTGCCGGGGAACACGGCCTTGTCGATCGGCTTGGCCCACTTGTCGTTGGTGAGGATGATCGCGCCGCGCGGGCCGCGCAGGGTCTTGTGGGTGGTGAAGGTGACGATGTCGCAGTAGGGCACCGGCGAGGGGTGGACACCGCCGGCGACCAGGCCGATGAAGTGGGCCGCGTCGCACATCAGCACCGCGCCGACCTCGTCGGCGATGGCGCGGAACGCCTCGAAGTCGAGCTGGCGCGAGTAGGCGGACCAGCCCGCGATGATCAGCTTCGGCCGGTGCTCCAGCGCGAGGCTGCGGACCTCGTCCATGTCGATGGTGTGGGTGTCCTCGCGGACGCCGTAGGACACGATGTCGAACCACTTGCCGGAGAAGTTGATCTTCATGCCGTGCGTGAGGTGGCCGCCGTGGGGCAGCGACATCGCCAGCACCTTCTCGCCGGGCATGACCGTCGCGAAGTAGGCCGCGATGTTGGCGCTGGCGCCCGAGTGCGGCTGCACGTTGGCGTGGTCGGCGCCGAACAGCTGCTTGGCCCGGTCGATGGCCAGCTGCTCCATCGGGTCGACGTACTCCTCGCAGCCGCCGTAGTAGCGCTTGCCGGGATACCCCTCCGCGTACTTGTTGGTCAGCACGGAGGCCTGGGCCGCCATCACCGCCGGCGAGGCGAAGTTCTCGCTCGCGATCAGCTGCAGGCCGGAGCGTTGCCGCTCGAGCTCGCCGAGCAGTCCCTCGGCGACCTCCGGGTCGGTCGCTCGGAGCTCATCGAAGTCCGGACCCCAGAACGTGCTCAAGGCTGCCTCCAGCGTGGAACGGAACATGGGTGACGCGGTCCCAGACTATCCCCCGTCCCGGTCACCGGCCTCGGCGTCGGCCTCCGGCTCGGTGGCGTCGCTGGGACCGGCCGTGCGCAGCGCCGCTTCGATCGGGTCGAGCTCACCGCGGGCCACGGCCAGCACCAGGTCGTCGTCCAGCGCGCCCTGCCGCAGGATGTGGGGCGTGCTGCGGGTGAGGTCCACGACCGTGGACGCCGCACCGCCGGCGCGCGGCCCGTCGTCGAGGATCAGCGCGACCAGATCACCGAGTTGCTCCTGGACCTCCTCCGCGGACCTCGGCGCGGACCGTCCCGGCGCGTTCGCCGCCGTGACCGCCGTCGGCCCCACCGTGCGCACCACGTCGAGCGCGACGTCGTCGAGCGGCATCCGGACCGAGATGGTGCCGTCCGTGTCGCCGAGGTCCCACCTGAGGTTGCCCTCCACGGGCACCACCAGGGTCAGCGGCCCCGGCCAGAACGCGGCCATCAACGCATCCGCCACCGGTGGGACCTCCGGGGTCAGCCCGATCAGCTGCTTCGGCGACCGGACGAACACCGGCAGGGGCACCGAACGGGGCCGGCCCTTGGCCGCGAACAGCCGGTCCGTGCCCTCCTGGCTGAACGCGTCGGCGGCCACCCCGTAGACGGTGTCGGTCGGCAGCGCGACGAGCAGCCCGTCGCGGAGCGCCTCCACGGCCCGCGCGACCCCCGCGGCGCGTCCGTCACCGGTGACGTCCACGATCTCCGCCACGCCGGCCTCCTGCCACCTCGACGTCCCGGACCGACGCTCGTCGGTCGCGACGACCCTATCCGGCACCCGGACGATGACCCCGGTGGGCCCGGTGGCGGCATCCCTCCGTTCCCCTCGCCGAACGACCGAGGCGGGATCCCTCTCCGGGTGGGTACCTGTGGTCACCCCTCACGACAGGCCCACCCGTCCGCCATCGCCATCGCCATGGCCATCGCGGATGAGCCGACGCCGGGACGCGTTCGCGACGGCCGCGAGGACCATCGGGCTCGCGGCCATCACGCTGCTCGCCGTGGCGTGTGCCCCCGGCACCGAGCCGGACGATCCGGACGAGCCGGACGACGAGGTGGGGTTCGAACGGCTCGACGACCTCGCCACCGGCACCGACTACGCGGGCGCGCTCGACACCGGCATCGAACGGTGGCGTGACGAACTCCCACGGCTCGAGGAGTTGGTGGTCGCATCCAGCCTCGACGGCGCGGAGCAGGAGGTGTTGTGGCTGCCCCCCGACATGGACGCCGACCCGGTCGCGACCGGGCCGGATGCGCCCCGGCCACTGCTGGTGGTGCTGCACTCGTGGAGCGTCGAGCTGACCCAGCACCTGTCGATCCCCTACGCGAGCTGGGCCGAGGACCACGGCTGGGCGTTCGTCGCGCCGGACTTCCGCGGCGAGTTCGACCGTCCGGAGGCCGCCGGCTCGGAGTTGGCCATCCAGGACGTCATCGACGCGATCGATCACGTCGACGGGCTGGCCGACATCGACCTCGACCGGACGTTCGTCACCGGGCTGTCGGGCGGCGGGATGATGACGCTGTTGATGGTCGGCCACCACCCGGACCGGTTCGCCGGTGCCGCCGCCTTCGTCCCCGTCCACACGCTCGTCTCCCACTACGAACACACGGCGCGGGAGCTACCCGATCAGGACTATCCGCAGGAGATCGAGGCGATCTGCGGCGGCGATCCGACGGAGGATCCCGACGCGCGCGAGGAGTGCCTGGCGAGGAGTCCCGCGACCTACCTCGACGACATCCGGGACGCCGGTGTCCCGGTCTACCTCGGCCACGGCCTGCAGGACGACATCGTCCCCCCGGACGCCTCACTGCGCATCTTCGACGGGCTGGCCGACGAGGACGACCGCGTCGGTGAGCAGGCCATCGAGGCCACCGACACCGGCGGGCTCCCGGACGAGCTCGAGGGCCGGATCGACGCGGAGACCCATTTCGGCGACGGGGACCCGGAGGTGGTCTTCGCCCGGGAGTCCGGCCCGGTCACGATCGTGATCTACGACGACGAGCACGACCTGGTCTACGACCCCGGCCTCGCGTGGATGACGCAGCTGGCCGCCGCGGACTGACCGGGCGGTCGGCTCAGGGGCGGTCAGGGGGCGGTCAGGGGGCGGTCGGCTCAGGGGGCCTGTGGCCGCCGGGCGACGATCGCCCGGTCGACACCGGTCAGGTCGCGCTCGATGCGGGACTCGGTGAGTCCGGCGGCGCTCGCCGCCGCCAGCGCGTCCGCCCCGCGGCGTTCGTCGATCTCCAGGATCACGGTCCCTCCGGGCGCGAGCCACTCCCCCGCCAGCTCGAGCAACGCGTCGACGACCTCGTGGCCGTCCGGCCCGCCGACGAGTGCCCGATCGGGGTCGTGGTCGGCGACCTCCGGCTCCCAGGTGGCCCGGTCGGCGGCCGGCAGGTAGGGCGGGTTGGCCACCAGAACGTCGAGGTGGCCGCGCCAGGACGGATCGACGCCGGACAACAGCTCCGAGGTCACGACGCTCACCGAGGTCCCGGGCGCCATCGCCGCACCGGCGGCACCCTCGCGCACCCGGGCGAGGTTGGCCGTCGCGAGCTCGACGGCGACGGGGTCGATGTCACCGGCGACGAGGTCGACGTCGGGGACCTCGACCGCGATGGACAGCGCGATCGCCCCGGTCCCGGTGCACGCCTCGACGATACGGATCGAGGGTTGCCCGGCCGGCGCCGCCCGTCGTGCCCGGGCGTCCTGCGCGGCGGCGATGGCGAGCCCGGCGACGATCTCCGTCTCCGGCCGGGGGACGAACACGCCGGGCGCACACGCCAGCTCCAGCAGCCGGAACCAGGTCCGGCCGATCACCTGCTGCAGCGGCTCGCGTCGTAGGCGCCTGGCCACCAGCCCGTCCAGCAGCGCAGCGCCACACCCCACCGGGTCCCCCGCCACCTCGACGACGTGGTCGACCAGCCAACGGGCGTCGACCTCCGGTGACGGGATGCCGACGGTGGACAGACGGACGCCGACCTCGCGGATCACGGCGGCGTGCCGTTCGTGGTGCTCCAGCGCCATCACGACCTCGTGTCCGGACCGGCGGGCACCGGCGTGCGCGGCCCATGGGGGAAGAAGCGGAGTGAGGCGGGCAGGGTACGAGCCCGCAGGCTGCTCACGCGCGCGGGACATGCCGGCACCCCGCGCACCGTGGGGGTGGCGGGGTGCCGGGGTGCCGGGGTGCCGGGGTGCCGGGGTGCCGGGTCGCGCACGAGCGCT
>Ga0207421_10007592_pt1 | contig 11505 bp, 12 predicted proteins | sample SodLakKL_010_SED_4_FD_187542 | JGI IMG/M metagenome (GOLD analysis project Ga0207421, IMG submission 187542) | Alkaline sediment microbial communities from Lake Tanatar, Kulunda Steppe, Russia - 8KL_010_SED (SPAdes) (version 2) | ecosystem: Environmental > Aquatic > Non-marine Saline and... | reverse complement strand
ACATAAACAGGAAAAGGACACCAATGAGAGGCACCATTTTCAGTGTCATTCCCCGTAATGCCTGATCGTTCTGCCAGGATTGCCACCCTGCCTGCAGGTCGGCATTCAGGCCGGGTTTTTGATCGGGAGGCAGATTTGGCTGCAGATCAGAAACGGTATCTGTGGGCAGGGGATTTTCGGCTGCGTCAACGGCCAGTCCCCCATCAATCGAAGTGGGAATCCCGGAGTGCTCATCAATGATACCGGTGGCTTTACTGGCCGGAATCGATGTAACTTTTGAGTCGTCAATATGGCTATCTGCAAACCCCCTGTTCATATCACAAATCAATAATTTTGATTAACGAGGCGTGTCTGGAAAAAAGCAGGTAAATAATTATTAAAGAAATATAATTATTTTAACGAATGTTATTCAGTCTGAATGAGAATTAATAATAATTTGGACAAGCTGTTAAAAAACATCGGTTTTTCCGACGATGAGAGCACTTTTGTGGAAGAAGTGCCACACACCTGTAGTTCAGTAAAAGGGCTGATATCACTATATGGATACCAGCCCTTTTCTGTCGGAAAAACCGATAAGTGATATGAACATGTAATCAGGTAATGGAAACTCCCTGATTACTATCCGGCGGTGGCCTGAATAATCAGACAGGGTGTGTCAATGGTGACCGACCCGTCATCATTCTGGAAAGGGCGGAAGGCCGTATTTGCCTCCTCATACAGAAGTTCCAGCTGTTCCTCATTAAGCAAGCCGCCAAGGCTCCAGGCGCAGGAACCTTCAACTTTCATAAAATCCTCCGGAGTGTCAAAACGACCGGCACCGGTAACCGTGAAGATTTCGGCGTGGTGCAACCCGGCAGCGTCACACACCTCCCGCAAGTATTGTGGATTACCTGATTGAAAGGGTGCACGCATGCCCTCAGCCGCTTCCTCGCCGAAAAGCCGGTGCAGCAATTCCGCCGCGACAGAAAATCCGGGGGAACGGTCGATGGTGCCAGGCACAAGAATGGCCAGACGGCCGCCGGGTTTCAGAACCCGGATCATCTCCCGGAGCGCTTTGGGTTTGTCATCAACATACATGATTGCAAACTGGCTGATTACCGAGTCGAATGTCTGGGCTTCAAAGGGGATGTCAACGACAGATCCGTCGTACCAGTTTATCGGCTGATCTTTATTCCGGGCGACATCCAGCATCTCTTCATTGGGATCAAGTCCGGAAACGGACCCGTCCGGTAAAACCCGTTCAGCTGCAGCAATGGATAATGCACCGGTACCGCATCCGACATCCAGCACATGCTGACCCTTTTCAACCTTGCCGGCTTCTAGTACGAAATCTGTAAAACGACGGAAGAACGTTGGTACAAAAAACCGGTCATAAATTTCAGCCGGAGACAATTCTGCGATCATTTTTTCATCGGATACCGCGCTTTGCTTGTCCATCATAATAACCTCCATTCGTTTGTTTTATCAGTTACCTGTGCATAAAGATCACCGGTTTTTCCTGGATTAACATCGGGGAGTTCCCCTATTTTTGCAGGGAATCTCCCGTTTTCGGGAGGGTTCAGGAACGTCTTCGCACAGCTTCAGCGGCTGCATTCGCCCGGTTTTTGAGGTTGAGTTTGGAGAGGATGCTGCTGACATGATGTTCTACCGTTTTCCGGCTGATGAATAGTCGTTCGGCAATTTTCGGGTTGGATAGCCCTTCCCCTATCAGCGTGAGCACTTCTTTCTCCCGTCTGGTGAGGAGTTCCTGTCCCCGGGTGGCCGTTCGGGGAATGGAGATCCCGAGTTCCCGCAGCAATTGTGCAGCGGCGTCGGTATGTTGTGCTGCCCCGAGCGCTTGAAACCCCGAAAGCGCCGTTTTTGCTTCCGAAACAGACGTTGCCGGTTCGGTTTCCCGGAGGACTCCGGCAATCAAATGGTGCGTACGGGCAATCTCGAATGGCATATTCATCGGCACAAACTCCGAAAGGGCTTTGTCGAAATGCCGGCAGGCTGATGCGGAATCATTGCTGAAAGAAAGGGATTGACCCTGCAGCCGTTCACCGCGGGCAATCATCAGGCGGCAACCGCGATTGCTGCCCAGTTGAACTAACATTCGGCCGCGTTCAAAAGCGGATTCGATTTTGCCCTGGAGGAGTTCCGCTTCTCCATACAATTCCAGGAGACGGGCACTTTCCAGCCGGCTGTCACCGATGACTGTGAGGCGACGTTTTAAAGCGGTAATTGCAATATCAGGTTGATCCTGGTTAAGCATTATCCAGGCAAGGACCGGAAGAACGGTCGGATGGTCATGGTATCCGTCAATAATCCGCCCGGCTTCTTCTGTTTTGCCCTGCAACAACCGAAGCTCGGCCAATCCTGCTATGGCAGGGATAACATAGGCAGGAACGGAATCACGGCCTTGTTCAATAACCTGTTTGTAATTCTTTTCGGCTTCGGCCCACTTGCCGGTAGCGAGAAGTACATTGGCGTGAATAGCGCGGCACTCAAGATATAAAAACGGACATCCGTATTGACGTTCGAAGCGTGCTGCCGCGTTCATGCAATTCAGGGTCTGCTCAAACGCGGCACATTTTGAGCTTGATACCATCATATCGCAACATGTAAAAACCACGGTGTACGGATGATCCGGTTCGCCACCGAGTGACCCTGCAAGAGCCTCATCTAACGTGTCAAGTCCCTGTTGGATACATCCTTTGTTGACCAGTGCAACCCCGATACTGCTTAACGCCATGAGTTCAAGATCCCTGTCCTCCGAATCACGGGCCCATTCCAGGGCTTTACGGGCGAAATTTTCCGCATCATCCGGATTATCAGAAAAACATGATTCCAGAACCAGCAGATTGCCCGTGAGCGAATCCAGGTGATACTCCCGGATCAGGCGTCTGGCACGGGAGAGCCAGCCAGTAGCAATGGTTTCGTTACCGGAGTAGGAGAGGTTTTCCAGTGCGAGCCGGAGTGCGGTTTCTGCAGCCCGGTGCTGATTCTTATGGTTACGGAAGCCCTTGTAAGCCCGCTCATAGCTGGTTATGGTGCGCTGCAGGTCTCCAAGCCACCAGCTTGCTTCGGCCAGACCGAACCAGGCTTCCGGATGGTCATGATGGCTTACGGCTTTATCAAATTTCTCACTGGCATCGGACCAGTTGCCCTGATCCAGATCTCTATTTCCTGATGTGATGAGATTCCTCATCTCTGGAGAAAGAGAATGATTTTTTTGATCTGATTGAACCATGGGAAGGCCGGTTTCCTTGGTTTTCTCGTTATCCATTTTCATTTGACATCACAGCATAGATTTGACAGCATTTCCTTCCAATTTCGCCTATCCGGATGCGGTATGTGAACATTTCCTGACCGATGAAAGAAAACTCAGGTTTTTTGGTATATCTGGTTGAGTGTTACGGCATCAGATTGTAAAAACAGTCTCAACAGCTGCAAAAAAGCTGATATCATGATTTACAGAGTTAGAGATAATATGTTAAAAATTAATATTACAGCATCTGCAAAACAATCTTGTTACCCTCCATAATGAAATCAGGTGATGGTATGTAAAAAAAGTCGTGCGAATGCTATACCAAAGGAGAATGACGTGTATTAATAATTGCACTTCTAAATACATATAATAAATATGTTATACCCAATTTGCACGCAAGGAACTTGAATACACATTTTTGCTGATGCCTTCGAGTTTTTTTATTAGATTACGGGTTAATGGGAAAAATTATGAGTGAACTAACAGTTTCAAAAAAAATAAAACGGTTACCACCCGAGGCAAAGCGGCAGGCTCAGGACTTCATTGATTTCCTCTATCAGAGGTATACCTTGAAAGGTAGCCCCAAGAAACCAAAGAGTAGCAAATTGTCTGATAATCCTTTTTTCGGTATCTGGAAAGATCGTGAAGAAATGAATGATAGTACCGAATGGGTAAAAAATGTCCGTAAATCCCAGTGGTCCCGCAAATAAGCTATGCCTGACGAACTATTCATCGTAGATACGGACATTTTAATCGATTACAGCAGGGGCATTGAAAAAGCAAAAGCGAGCATTGTTGCGCTGGAATCTGATAATAGAATTGCTATCAGTGTAATTACCCAACTTGAATTGATGGTTGGATGTGAAAACAAGCAAGATTTCAAACTGCTTTAGACTTTTTTGAATGATTTTGAAGTCATTCCGTTAAATTCTACGATTTCTGATAAAGCTGTTGAGTTGTTTGAGAAGTTCCGATTAAGTCATGGTGTAATGATACCTGACATGCTGATAGCCTCAACTGCAATCTTCCTTGATGTCCCATTGATTTCAAAAAATCAGAAAGATTTTCGCTTCATTAAAGAGTTAAAATTGAGAAACTACATCTCCTGATCACTGTTTGGGTATAACAGGCAATTTCAACCGGGCGTGTTTGAGGTTTTAATCCCCATAGATAATGGTCGCCACGCCGGTTAAATTGCGGGCCGTTGTGTTTTAAAATAAGTTAATCCAATAATACCACGATCTCCTTCTATAAAGGCAATTAATAAAGATCTTGAACCTGACGAGTTACGGTATGAGTAGATTTAGACTGAAATCGCGCGACTACATCGGAGATCCAAAAGGGAAACTGCACTACAATCGGCAACTTTTCTCCGCGATCGCATCAGAATACAGTCGCATGAGCGGCGTACTGTCATTCGGAAGGGACATACCTTGGAAGCGGCGACTGGTAGAGCGCCTGCCCGAGCTTAGGCGTCCACGCTGTCTCGATCTGGCCTGTGGCAACGGTGACTTCACAGCATTGGTGCTTAACCGGTATACCGATGCCGAGATGACCGCATTGGACCTCACTTCCCCGATGCTCGAAATTGCCCGGGAGAGGTTCGCTGAGGATGAGCGGGTATCATATGTAGAGGCCGACATGAATGCCTCCCAACTACCCGACGAAGGTTATGATCTGATCACTGTGGGCTACGGACTGCGCAACGCCCCACAAATCGAGCGGGCCCTGAAGGAGATTTCGCGCCTTTTACGTCCAGGGGGTGTTTTAGCGGTTCTCGACTTTTCGCGCTGGAATCGCGGCGATTTTATCGAACTGAAACTGCTGCGGTTTTGGTGCGGGCTCTGGGGGCTGATCAGGAGCGGCAACGCCGACACCTACGGGTATATCGCCGACAGTCTCGCCCGCTATCCCACCCGCGACGCATTGCACCGAATGTTCGGGGAGCACGACCTCGATATCATCGATTCCGAAACCCATTTTCTGGGTATCATCGAAGCCGCGATAGCCCTGAAGAGGAGCACGTAATGAAGGATTTGCCGCTTTTTCCCGACCTGCGGTCTCGATCCGCGCGTCACGGCCTTCGCCATGTGCAGAACCGCCTGATCAGGAAACACGGCAAGGGTAACGCGTTGTCGATTATCGACAAACGGCTGGACGTGGTGGTGTCCTACATATTCAAACACCGTGAGCCGTACAATGAATATAATGTCAGACATTAAAGGAGATCGAATTGAATAAAAAACAATGGTACGAAACATTATTTGAAAACTACGGTCAGAATTATGACAATGAAAAATTCACGCAGGGTACCATTGGTGAATGTGATTTTATTGAGAAAGAACTGGATTTCATTAAAGAATTAAAGATTATTGACATCGGGTGTGGCACTGGCCGTCATTCCATAGAATTGTCAAAAAGAGGGTATTCAATGACCGGGATTGATTTATCTGAATCCTTACTCGAAAAAGCAAGAGAAAAAGCAAAAATAAACGGGGTAAACGTTGATTTTCGGAGATGTGATGCACGGGATTTGCCATTTGAAAAGCAGTTTGACCTTGCTATCATGATGTGTGAAGGCGGTTTTCCTTTAATGGAGACGGACGAAATGAATTACGCTATTCTTAAGAATGTCTCTCAATCATTAAAGGAAAAATCAAAATTCATATTTACAACATTAAACGGATTATTCCCTTTGTTCCATTCAATAAATGATTTTCATGGTGAGGGAGTTGTTGAAGGAAACGCAACATATCACAGCAAGAATTTTGACTTAATGACATTCAGGGATTACAACATTACAAAAGTAACGGATGACAATGGAGTAGAAAAAGTGTTAGAGTGTAATGAAAGATATTATGTTCCAAGTGAGATAACATGGTTACTTAAAACGCTTGGATTTACAAAAATTGAGATCTTCGGAGCAACGCTCGGAGCTTTTTCCCGTGAAGATATTTTGAAAACAGAAGACTTTGAAATGTTGGTAATTGCAGAAAGATAACAGGAAACTTTAAACACATACTCAACATCTCTGTTTGTTCAATAAGTGAAGTGTTGACAACTCGTAAATAATTGATATTACCCGTTTTTTTCAGCTTTATTTTTTTTATTATCAACCTATGGAACAAGATCACATCATCTCAGAGGTTCGTATGAACCGGGAAAAGTTATCCAGGCAATTTGATAATATTCTGGACAAACGCTTCGATTTTTTCAAAAAAAAATCCAAATAGCAAAGCCCCCTTTAATAACAGAAGGTAAATCCCACGTTTATTGATATGAAATCTTTTGTTGCTATTAATTTAGTCTTATTTGCTTATTTAAGCCTACTTCTTCTGCCTGTATACGGTGCGCAGCTTTCCGCCGAATCTCCTGAGGAAATCCGCTTGCAGTTGCAACCCAAGGATGGATATGGGGAGTTTGTTCCAAGCTCCGGCTTGCTCAGGGTCCTTGATGAGTCGAACCCGTGGATAAAATCGTATCCTGAAATCGATTTCCTGCCGGAGCAACTGCACGATCGCGACGTACGCGTTCTGTACATGGTGCATAATTTTGTGCAACATGCGTGGCAGTCTTATAAAACTGGCCTGCTCGACTCGGTTTTTGTGCATAATGCGCTGAATGCATGGGGTGTGCATCCCGAACGGTTCACGGATCAGCCGCTGCAGCTTATCACCGTACTGTTAGCCTGGGAAGACGAAGCCGGGGATACCTATGTGATGTACAGCGATACCGAGCCCTATACCTTTGAAGATTCCGGGGTGTTTCAGGTTCCATCCTATCAAATGTCGGATAGCGAAAGTCAGCCGCTGGCCCTCCCCGTCACTTTCGAGCTATACCATGAGGGCCAGGTTCACACCATGAACAGTATCATCCGGCTCAACAAACCCTCAGATTTAAACATGCCTGACTTAGATGAGCCGGGCTTGTTACGCGGCTACTATCAGCATTACACGACCACCTTTGAATTGGGTGGGGAACATTGGGAGCTTGCGCTTCATAATCACTTTAGGGAGCCATTTTACGGCGAAGAAAGCGATGTGGTGCAGGTCCGCAGGGCAGGTGATGCCTGGTCAGAACCAGCAAATCCCGGACAGTTTGTTCACTTTGGTGAACACGCTTATCAATTTGTTGAGGCATCGATTGATGGCAGCGAAGTGTTGCTGCGGCACGCGCCCGACTTCGCTGAACGTCGCGGCACGCAACCCGGTATGCGGGCGCTTGGCTTTAAACAGGAGTCCATCACCGGGGAACTCATCTCCCTCGATAATCAGCTCAGTAAGTGGGTTTTTCTGGATTTCTGGGGATCCTGGTGCGGACCGTGCATAGCCGAAATGCCCTATCTGAAGGAAGCCTGGCGCCTGTTCGAAGGTGATGAATTTCAATTCATTGGCATCGCATATGATTCACGCGAAGCCCTTAATCGATTTAGTGATGAGTGGAAAATGGGCTGGCCGCAGCTCATAAGTCATCCATCCGAATCGAATGAGCTGAATGAACTGTACGGGATTCGATCCTGGCCAACCACATTTTTGCTCGATCCGGATGGCTTTATCATCGACCAATCCCTGCGTGGGTTTCAGCTGGAGGAAAAGCTGGCAGCTGAACTTGGCTTTGATGAAACACGAGCCGAACGGCTGAGGGAAGGGCGTCTGCTGATAGAAATCCCGGAGGAGCTGATCACTTTGCACCTCAGTGGAGAAGAGGATACAGGTGACGTTCGGGTGCATATTCAGGGGGATGATCTTCCGTTTCACGGTCTCATCCCGCTGTACCGGTACAACGGCGCTTTTGTTCGTGGACTCGATCCTGGCCCCGATACAGACACCGTAGATGTGCGTATTCTGCGGAATGATGAGCAAGTCGATCTGCCGCTACCAAGCCGGTTTGAAGATGAAGAAGGAGAGATCCGCTACCGTTTCCAGGTTACCCGCTGAACACCAGACTGGCACAAGGTCATTTGACAACACGTAGGGTATACGTGTTAGGGATTAACCTATAAACCGACAGTGCCCGATTATGAAAATTCTTGGAGCTGCAAAAGCCCGAAATGCGATTAATCGCCTGATTGATGAAGCTGCTGAATCTCATGAGCCTATTCATGTTTCCGGCATACGTTCTAATACCATACTTGTCAGCGAAGATGACTGGTAAACTACCCAGGAAACATGGTACCTGACCTCTATTCCCGCTATGACTTCTTCTATCAAAAAAAAAGGAATGAATACTCAAGTGGAGGATTAAACAATCAGGTAAAACCTATCATCCTTATTAAGGATAATAACATAGAGAATAGACATAATCTAAAATGCTCACAATGGCTATTATGTGACTTGCAGCCCATTTTGTATTGTGAAGTTATCAGGATAATAATTAGCTTGGAGATTGCAAGGGCAGACTATATTATTTTATACCTGTTCCTGTTGAGAAAATATCATTATTCCATGGAAGAGATTATTGAGGCGTTATTCAAGTTTTGGAACGGGCGTGACCGGGAACCGTTCCAAAATCCCAGGGATCTGGCGACCAGGGGTACGGAAACACATCGAATCATGATTATCTGCAATAAATCCACCCATTCATCACGAAAATCACAGTTACCATGTACACCGGTATTCAGCATCTGCATTCATTACTTTCCTATCTGGTCATCGGCGGACTCGCAGTGAGCATCATCCTTGCCCTGTTTGGATATTTTTCGGGGAAAATGTTCACGGAGAGGGACCGGAAACTGGCCCTGATTGGAATCATTCCAACGCATCTGCAGTGGATGGCCGGACTGGTGCTTTATTTCATGTCACCGCTGGGCTTCTCCAGTTTGTCCGGAGAGGCTATGGGCAACAGTATGCTGCGGCTCTATGTCCTGGAACACCCGGTGATGATGATCCTGGCCGTCGCACTCATCACCTTCGGGTTTTCCTTTGCAAAACGCCTTTCAGATTCCAAAAATCAATTTCTGAGTATCTGGGTTTTCTACCTGATCGGCCTGGTTTTCATCCTGAGCCGCATCCCATGGGCCGTCTGGCCATAACCGGATTATCAGGAGCACACCCGGCAGGAATTTTGCCAGGGTGCACAACCTGTATGTAATCGATCTAATCTTCTACCCGTTTTATCAATGCCACATAGCTGAAGAAAGCGGCAATAACCGCCAGGAACAGGGCGATGATGGTCACCCATCCCGGTGCACCGGCCATTTGGGTGCCGCCGCCTGAGGCAATCCGCTCATCCGGCTCGGAGACGCGGACGATGCCTTTCATGTAGGGATGCGGGGTACAGATATAATCGTATTCGCCGACCTCTTCAAAGGTGTAGCTGAAGGTTTCACCGTGGGTGAGCAGCGGGGAGGCGAAAATGTCCGGTCCACTGGTCGCGACCGCATTGTGGATGCCGGAGAACTCGCCCTCCATATATGAGAAGACATCCTCGTTTACCCAGGTTACCGTCGTTCCCGGTTTGATATCTATGACTTTGGGATAAAAGGAGTTTCCGATGATCTGTACCTGCACCTCATCGGTATCCTGTGAGAATATTTGAGGTATGTCGATTTCCGGAGAGCCCGGAGCCGATGAGTTGACGATACGAACCGCCCGCTCCCGGATATCAGCCATCTCTTCATCCGTATGGATCGGTCCCTGCTGGGAGACATAGGGGGTCCGCTCCGCTTCGTTATCCGCAATCAGTAATCCAATCGCACCACGTGATGCCGATCCTACCGCATGGGTGAGCATGGTATAGGCGCCTTCATCCGGCGGTACACGAAATTCAACGGTCCAGGAGTCGGATGGTCCGGCGGTCACGGTTTGTCCGCCGGTGAGGATATTTTCGGGATTTCCCTGCCAGTACGCATAATCCCAAATGATTCCGACCAGGTGGAAGGTGGAGAGCAGATTCGGGCCGACATTCAAAAAATTGATCCGTACATAGTCGCCCGGTTTGGCCATGATCGGCTCTTCGACATAGCGGAACAGTTTGCCGTTAAACATGGTATAGAGCGGGTTGCCCTGACCGGTAACCGCGTCTTTGCCGGAGGCGTATATTTCGTGCTGGGTGATGTCGATTTCGATATCCGGACCGCGTCCAAGCTCTTCTTCCAGTCTGAATTTCTGCCTGGGCTCCACCACCATCATGCCGTATTGTCCCATAATGACGTGCATGGGAATGGCGTGTCCGCCCGGCGCGCAATGATACATATAGACACCGGGGTGGTTCGCCCGAAACACTATCCTGGCACTGTCGCCGGGGGCAATCGATCCCAGGTATTTGGATGTCTGCGTGTAGGCCGTGTGGATAGATGCACCGTGATCGACATTGCCTTCATTGACAACGGTAAATTCCACGACATCTCCTTCCTGTACCCGGATGGTCGGACCGGGAATGCCGCCGTCGATCACAAAACCTTCGTAGATCACACCGTTTCCGAGGTAGACCTCACCTTCGGAGAGGGTGATCCGGACACGTTCATCGGGTTCGGTATCCTGCGGTACATAGCTGGTTGCGCGGGTTTGCATCCGGTTGTCCCGCTCAATGATATCGATGAAATCATGGGGTGGCGGGGTGGATCCGGCCGGCGCGGCTGTTGCCATGTTACCGGCAGACGAAGAGGCAATGCCTGCATCAGCAACCTCCATCTGCGCGTTTTCCGCCATTTTGGAGAAGTCGTGCTGAGCGCGAATGGCATTAAGAAGCTCATCGGATACGAGTGTTCCCTTGCGCTCATTATTCAACTCCATAAAGAACTGATTGTTACACCAGTCGCAGGCGTACGTGGTGTTGAGAAATACGAAAAGGAGCAGCACTGGAATAGTGGATGCGATTCGTTTGAGTTGCGTTGCGATATGGATTGACATAATCGTCGGTATTATGTGATGGAAAACTGATTCCGGAATACCCGGATCAGATAAACAGGATTTAAGAGTACTTTATCTTTAATATAATGATTCCTTTTACTCCAGCAAATTTTTTTTTGGTAAATTCTGGAAAATAAGACGTTTGGGGATAAGGGGGCTTCCCGGAATCCGGATCCGGCACCCGGTGGATATGGTGGTCGATTTACCGGGATCATTACCAGTTATGTGAGCGTTGACAAAACCAAAGAATCCCTGTAACGCCTGATTTATTTATTCCCAAAGGAGTATTTTTCCTATTATCGGACCATGAAATGAACATGACCGGGCTGGCGCCGGGACACACAGGCGCATGATTAAAACCGGTCATGGAATTGCATGTGTCCGCTTAATCTAAATTTTTAAACA
>Ga0207421_10007591_pt1 | contig 11506 bp, 11 predicted proteins | sample SodLakKL_010_SED_4_FD_187542 | JGI IMG/M metagenome (GOLD analysis project Ga0207421, IMG submission 187542) | Alkaline sediment microbial communities from Lake Tanatar, Kulunda Steppe, Russia - 8KL_010_SED (SPAdes) (version 2) | ecosystem: Environmental > Aquatic > Non-marine Saline and... | reverse complement strand
CTTTCAGCCCTCAGCTTTCAGCCCTCAGCTTTCAGCCCTCAGCTTTCAAGTTTCAGGTTTCAGCCTTCAGCCCTCAATCATCCCGTTTTGACAACTCCTCGCCCCGCACTTTCACCTTGTCGCCGTCGGCAATATCCAGACGCGGGTTGACAACAAGCAGATCATCTTCACTAAGTTCAGGATAGAGCACTTCCACCCAGCCCTCTTGACGGCTGCCGGTTTCTAATTGCAGACGCCTGACAGTCCCGGTCAAATCCGCTGGATTGTTATTATTCTCATTTCGGTCCTGTGTCTCCACCACAAAAATCGAACAGCATCCCTCTTCCGATATCCTGAGCGCACCGGAGGGTACGGCCATGGCAGCGCGTCGGTCCCTGGAAATACGCACTTCGGCATACATGCCGGGCCTGAGCCGCCAGAGCCCGCCCTCTTTAACGTTTTCCGTGCGTGCATAAACGGTGAAAAAGCGGTGGGGATCGTCCGTTTCGGGGCTGACCCGCTTCACAACCGCTTCGCGCCAGCTATCTTCGTGTTCCAGGCGGAACTCGATGCCCTGGTCGTACTCCAGGTGGCGTACCGCACTTTCCGGAATATGCGCTTCAACATCCAGAACGGACATATCGGTGAGGGTTACCAGTGGCTGGCCCGCCGCCTTGAACTCGCCGGGGTCGACGTTGCGCGCCGAGACCTGCACGTTGCCGTTTTCATAGTCAAATTCCTCATACGCGGGGGAGCGCACCTCTGTAAACTCCAGGCGGGAGCGGGCCTTGCGCAAGGCGGCCCGCGCATCCTGCAGGGCGGTCAGGCGCGATTCGACGGCGTCCTCGGAGACCACGCCCCGTTCCAGCAGGTTTTGGAATCGCTCGAAATTCTTCTCGGCCTCTTCCAGTCGCGCCTCGGCCGCGTTGATGTCCGATGCTATATCGTCTTTTCTGAACTCCACCAGCAGCTGGCCCGCTCCGACCGTATCGCCCACATCGACCGTGACCTTTTTGACTTTTTCGCTGATGTGTGAGCGCAGCACGTAACGGCGGGGGGCCCGGAGCGTGGAATCGGCGCGGATGTCGTCGTCAAAGCGCTGTTCACGCGGATTGACTGCCGCCACCGCCTTGCCCGGTGACGAAGAAGAACCGCTGACCGTGACCATCACCGCCGCTGGCGTCGTGATGATACAAGAAACTGATGTGCCGCCCGCTGAACTGGTCACCCGTCTGCGCGCGATTGCCGCTGAGCGCACCAGCAACAAGATCTTCCTGCGTGCTGACGGGACCAACGCGTGGAATCGCGTGGCCGAGGTGATGGGCGCGCTGAATGCTGGCGGATTTTCCGATATCGGCCTTGTGACGGATATTGGCGGTCCCACTTATGACGGTGTCGACGGATAAGATGCAGACGCCGGGCACCTACATATCCGCGGTCGGCCATGTTGGTTTGATCGGCTGGCTACTGCTTGGGTGGGGGATGCAGTCGCAGCCCATGCCGATGCAGGCCATGGATGTGACCGTCATGTCCGGCGAGGAATTCGACCAGATGATGGCCGCGCGCACGCCCGACCCGGGCACTGAAGCGCCAGCCGCCGTGCCGGAACCCGTTGTCGAAGATACCCCGCCACCGCCGCCGCCGCCCGTGGAACCCCCACCACCGCCACCGGTAGAACAGCCGCCGGAACCCGAGCCGCCAGCGCCAGCGCCGCCACCCCCGCCACCACCTCCACCGCCGCCGCCTCCGGCTGCGCCTGATCTGGCACCCAGCCCTGACCCGACACCTGCGCCAGCGGACCGGATTGCATCAACGCCGACGGCACCGCCGCCGCCGGATGCGCAGATTTCGGATACCGCACGTGAAGCGGTCGTGCCCGACCAGTCTGCTCCGGCAGAAGTGGCCGTACCCGAACAGCAGGCCACCGCGCCCGAACAGACCGCGACCGAGATCGTGATCGCCGATGAAACCCCGCGCGGTGCTGTGGAAACGTCCCTGCGTCCAGTGTCGCGCCCTGCGCGTCCGGTCCCGCCCGCACCTGAACCTGAACAGCAGACAGCCGCAGCCCCCGAACCTACGCCTGCGCCGACGCCGGAACCTGCACCAACTCCCGCGCCAGAGCCGGCACCGACACCGCCGCCCGCCCCAGATACCAGCGACGCTGTGGCCGATGCGCTTGCCGCTGCCGTCGCCGGAAGCTCTGCACCCGCCGTGCAGGCAGGCCCGCCGATGACCGGATCAGAGCGTGACAGCTTTCGTATTGCGGTTAATTCCTGCTGGAACGTCGACCCCGGGTCCGTCGCGGCACGGGTCACCGTCGAGGTGGGTTTCAACCTGACACGCGAAGGTCGGGTAGACGGAGAACCACGCTTGTTATCCTCTAGCGGTGACCAATCTGCCACAAGCACCGCATTCGAAGCAGCGCGCCGCGCGATTCTGCGATGCCAAGGCGGGGGATATCAGCTACCGGCAGATAAATATGACCAATGGCGCGAAGTTGTGATCACCTTTGACCCCAGCGGTATGCGATTAAGATGACGAAGTGCCTGTGCCGGTCGTAAAAATGTGATACCGGCCATGCAAGCAAGACGATGATGCTGTTGCTCGGACCAAAGGTCTGACAGCCAAGAAGGCGAAGAAGAAAATGAAAAGACTGTTTACATTGCTGATCGCATTGATGTTGGCCGGACCTGCGCTGGCACAGGGCGGTCCCTTGCGGCTGACGATCACGGATGGTGTGATTGAACCGATTACATTCGCAGCCCCCACATTCGAGGCTGAAAGCCCGCAAGCGTCTCAGCTTGCCGGCGAATTGACGCGCCTTGTTGCACAAAACCTGTCCGGTACCGGCCTGTTCCGCGAAGTGCCATCTACGGCCTTTATTTCGCAGGTCAGTTCCTTTGCCCAGCCTGTTGCCTTTAGTGATTGGCGCGCCGTGAACGCGCAGGCGCTGGTCACCGGTGCGGTCAACGTCAGCGGCGATCAGGTCGTCGTGAAATTCCGCCTGTTCGACGTCTTTTCAGGACAAGAGCTTGGCAGCGGTCTGCAATTCGCCGGCACCACCGCCGGTTGGCGTCGCATGGGTCACAAAGTGGCTGATGCCGTCTACAGCCGCATCACCGGCGAGGGCGGATATTTCGACAGCCGCGTCGTGTTTGTCGCGGAAAGCGGTCCCAAGGATAACCGCCTGAAACGCCTTGCGATCATGGATTATGACGGTGCGAATGTGCAGTTTCTGACCGACAGCGCCAGCATCGTTCTGGCACCACGGTTTTCCCCACGCGGCGATCAGGTGCTTTACACCAGTTTTGAGTCCGGTTTCCCGCGGATCAACCTGCTGGATGTGTCCAACGTCGGACGCCGCCAGATTGCCACTGCACCAGGTGAAATGGCCTTCAGCCCTCGGTTTTCGCGCGACGGGCGGCAGGTAATCTATAGCTTGTCCAATGGTGGCACGACCGATATCTACCGCACCGATCTTGCGTCGGGCCAGCACCAGCGCCTGACAGCGACCCCCTCAATCGACACGGCGCCAAGCCTGTCACCCGACGGATCGCAGATCGTGTTCGAAAGCGACCGTTCGGGCAGCCAGCAGATCTACATCATGTCCTCCACTGGCGGCGATGCACGGCGGATTTCGTTCGGTGACGGGCGCTACAGCACGCCGGTCTGGTCGCCACGCGGTGATCTGGTCGCCTTTACCAAGATGAATGCAGGCCGGTTCCACATCGGGGTCATGCGCACCGACGGTTCGGAAGAGCGTTTGTTGACCTCGTCCTTCCTTGACGAATCCCCGACATGGTCACCGAATGGCCGGGTCATCATGTTCACCCGCGAAACCCAGGGGGCGGATGGCGCAAGCTCGCTTTACTCCGTCGACATCTCTGGGCGCAACCTGCGGGCAGTGCCCATCCAAAGTGCCGCCTCTGACGCGTCATGGGGGCCGTTGCAGCCGTAACCCCCCTGACAACACGTTCCCAGACCCCGATTGCCATGCTATACTGGCGTAAATGAGCAGATAACAGGATCACCCGATGAAAATGATGACGAAAGCGACCGTTTTGCTTTTGGTGCTGGCAACCGCAGCTTGCACCAACCCTAACAGATTTGGCGCAGGCGGTGCTGGCGGTGCCGGTGGCCCCGGCGGGATGGGCACCGACGGATTTGGCGCTGGTGCCGGTGCAGGTATGGCTGGTTCCGCCAGCGACCCGCGCAGCCCGATGTTCTTTAACCAGACCATCGGCGACCGCGTCCTGTTTGCCATCGACCAATCGACAATCAGCACCGAAGGCCGCACCATTCTGGACGGTCAGGCACAATGGTTGCTGACCAATGCCGATTACCGCGCCGTCATCGAAGGCCATGCCGACGAACAGGGTACACGCGAATACAACCTTGCGCTTGGCTTCCGCCGTGCCAATGCGGTGCGCGAATATCTGGTGTCACGCGGTGTGCCGTCGTCGCGACTGGAAGTGACCAGCTATGGCAAGGAACGCCCGATCGAGGTGTGTTCAAACGAAGCATGCTATTCCAAGAACCGCCGGGCCGTGACGGTCCTGTCTTTCTCGGCGATGACAAGCTAACCAAAGGTCTGGAACCCCGTGATGTTGCACCGAGCCTTACTGATCTGCGCCGTCCTTTGCGCGCCGCTTCCGGCGGTCGCCCAAGGCGAGACTTTGGCGGATATCCGTCAACAACTGACAGCGCTTTATGGCGATGTGCAGCGTTTGCGGTCCGAACTGTCAACCACCGGCGCTTTGTCGCAGGGGGTGGCCGGGGCAACACCGCTGGACCGGTTGAACAACATTGAAGCGGAATTGCAGCGTCTGACCTCCAAGGCAGAAGAGCTTGAATTCCGTGTCAACCGGATCACCGTTGACGGGACCAACCGGATCGGTGATCTGGAATTCCGCCTGTGCGAACTCGAACCCGCCTGCGACATAGCCAATCTGGGTGATACGCCGTCTTTGGGCGGCACGGCCAGTTCTTCCAATGTGCCTTCGGCGGCACCTTCACCCACGATCGGCGGCCCTGCTGTCGCAATCGGCGAACAGGACGACATCCGGCGGGCGCAGGAGGCGCTCGCCAGCGGTGACTTTCGTAGCGCCGTTGACCAGCTATCGACCTTTGCCGCGTCCTACCCGGGAAGTCCGCTAACACCAGAGGCGGCGTTCATCCGTGGCCGCGCGCTTGAATCCCTGGGCGAAAATACCAGTGCGGCACGCGCCTTTCTTGAATCGTTTTCGGCTGATCCATCCGGCCAGCGTGCGCCCGAAGCGCTATATAAACTGGGTGCATCCTTGGGCGCGATCGGCCAGACGCAGGACGCCTGCCTGACACTGGCCGAAGTGAACGTGCGCTTTCCGGGCAATCCGGCTGTGTCCGATGCCCAGACGGCGATGCAAAATCTGGGATGCCGGTAACGGCGCAGCCACCGCAGTTAACGCAGGGGTTTCGTGACCTGATCGCATCGGGTCAGCCTGTCGGCTTGGCCGTGTCGGGCGGTGGCGATTCCGTTGCCTTGTTGCATCTGGTTGCCGGTTTGGGGGGGCAGATCAGCGTTGCCTCTGTCGATCACGGCCTGCGTCCGGCCTCTGCTGCCGAATGTGCGATGGTGGCGGATATCTGCGCCGCCTACAAAATTCCGCATCAGGTGTTGCGCTGGTCCGGATGGGACCGCACCGGCAATCTACAGGATCATGCCCGCAAGGCCCGCTATGGTTTGCTTGCTGATTGGGCCAGATCAACAGGGATCGCTGACATAGCACTCGGGCACACGGCTGACGATCAGGCCGAGACTGTCATCATGGCACTGGCGCGCGGTGCCGGTGTGGACGGATTGGCGGGCATGGGTGGGGTGACGGTGAAGAACGGGCTGCGTTTTCACCGGCCATTGTTGCAGGTCACACGTGCGGATTTACGCAGATATCTGACCGATGCGGGTCATGAATGGTGCGACGACCCAAGCAATGACGACCCGACCTATGAACGTATCCGTGTCAGACAGGCCGCCGGACTGCTGGCGGGGCTGGGCCTGACGCCGCAGGCACTGGGGCAGGTTGCGCAGCATATGGGCGCCGCCGCACAGGCGCTGGACCGGCAAAGCACTGACCTTGCCCCGTTTCTGCTGCGCCAGCAGGGTGATATGCTGATCAATATTGCTTTGGCGGATTTGTCAGGGGAACAGGCGCGCAGGCTGGTGCTGGCGGGCATGGCATGGGTCAATCGTACCCTGACACCGCCACGGCGTGACGAACAAGCGCGTCTGATGCAGGCGCTGCACAAAGGCGGGGCCGCGACATTGGGCGGCTGCCGGTTCAGCTTTGACGGGCCGGTCTTGCGCATTGCCCGCGAATTTGCTGCGGTCAGGGACCATGTTACCAGCACGACGCACCTTTGGGACGGGCGTTGGCGCGTGACCGGACCGCATGATCCGAAACTGCAATTGCGCGCCTTGGGGGCGGGGATCGACCGCTGCCCCGACTGGCGCAACACGGGCCTGCCGCGGGCGTCAATGCAGGCCACACCCGCCGTTTGGCGCGACGACCAGCTGATAAGCGCGCCTTTGGCAGGCTTCGGGCTGGGGTGGAGCGCGCAGATTGTCGCGGAATAGCCCTGCTTTTGGCTTTGCGCATTGAAGATTGGGCGTTTGTCCCTATTCTAATGATAACCACACAGGGACGAGTCTGTCCTCTGTTTGACGATGTGATAGGAGTCCCCCTTGGGTAACGCACGTAACATGGTCTTTTGGGTCGTCATGTTCTTGATGGTCCTGGCCTTATTCAACCTTTTCAGCTCTCCGCAGGGCGCCTCTGGCGGCGACCAGCGCAGCTACTCGAACTTTGTCGAGGCTGTTCAGTCCGGCCGCGTCAGCGATGCCGTGATTGACGGCGAACGTGTTCGCTATTCCGAAGGTGGCCGCAATTACACGACCATCGCACCGTCGGATGCCGAAATCACCAATCTGCTGATCGGCGCCAATGTCCCGTTCGAGGCGCGCAGCCAGGAAACATCTGTTTTCCAGTCCTTCCTGCTCAGCTTGCTGCCGTTCATTCTGTTGATCGGTGTCTGGATCTATTTCATGAACCGGATGCAGGGCGGCGGCAAAGGCGGTGCCATGGGGTTTGGCAAATCCAAAGCAAAGCTGCTGACCGAAAAATCTGGCCGCGTCACATTTGATGATGTCGCCGGTATTGACGAAGCCAAGGAAGAATTGGAAGAAATCGTCGAATTCTTGCGCAATCCCCAGAAATTCAGCCGTTTGGGTGGCAAGATCCCCAAAGGCGCGCTGCTTGTCGGCCCTCCCGGTACGGGTAAAACATTGCTGGCACGCGCAATCGCGGGCGAAGCTGGCGTGCCGTTTTTCACCATCTCCGGTTCTGACTTTGTGGAAATGTTCGTCGGTGTGGGCGCATCGCGTGTGCGCGACATGTTCGAACAGGCGAAAAAGAACGCGCCCTGCATCGTCTTTATCGACGAGATTGACGCTGTGGGTCGCGCCCGTGGTGTCGGTATTGGCGGTGGCAACGATGAACGTGAACAGACACTGAACCAGCTGCTGGTCGAAATGGACGGTTTCGAGGCGAATGAAGGCGTGATTATCGTCGCGGCCACCAACCGCCGTGACGTGCTTGACCCTGCCTTGCTGCGGCCGGGACGTTTTGACCGTCAGGTCACAGTGCCGAACCCAGACATCAAAGGCCGCGAAAAGATTTTGGGCGTTCATGCGCGTAAAATCCCGCTTGGCCCCGATGTCGATCTGCGGATCATCGCACGCGGTTCGCCCGGTTTTTCGGGTGCCGATCTGGCGAACCTTGTGAACGAAGCCGCGTTGATGGCCGCGCGTGTCGGTCGCCGCTTTGTCACCATGGTCGATTTCGAATCGGCAAAAGACAAGGTGATGATGGGCGCGGAACGCCGGTCGATGGTGATGACCGCCGAACAAAAGGAAATGACCGCCTATCACGAGGCCGGCCACGCGATTGTCGGGATCACCCTGCCTAAGTGTGATCCGGTCTATAAGGCCACGATCATTCCGCGCGGCGGCGCACTTGGCATGGTGATGAGCCTGCCCGAAATCGACCGTCTGAATATGTTCAAGGATGAATGCCACCAGCGTCTTGCGATGACGATGGCAGGCAAGGCCGCCGAGATCATCAAATACGGCCCTGATTCGGTCAGCAACGGCCCAGCCGGTGACATCCAGCAGGCCAGCCAGCTGGCACGCGCGATGGTGCTGCGCTGGGGCATGTCCGATAAGATCGGCAATATCGACTATGCCGAAGCCCACGAAGGCTATCAGGGCAACACGGCCGGTTTGTCGGTGTCCGCCGATACCAAAGTGCTGATCGAAGAAGAGGTGCGACGCTTCATTCAGGACGGCTATGATCTTGCGTATAAGATCATCACCGAAAAGCGCGAAGAATTCGAGCGTCTGGCCCAAGGCCTGCTGGAATACGAGACGCTGACCGGTGAAGAGATCAAGCGCGTCATCGCAGGCCGTTCGCCGCATGTTTCGGATGACAAGGATGACACGCCGCCGTCGGCCGGGTCGTCGGTCACGGCGATCCCGAAAACCAAGCCGAAAAAGCCCCGCGAACCTGACGGCGGGATGGAACCGGAACCTTCGGTATAATAGACAAGACGCCGCCCTCTCGGGGCGGCGTTTTTCGTTGCAGGTCCTGTTCCTTTGGAACAGGATGCCTCCGGCGGGGATATTTATACTCCGACGATGGGGCAGGCGCCCGATGACATAGGGGGCGGCATGCCGGCATTGATCAAGACTGATGTTGTGGGTGAAGTGGTATGGCTGGGCGCGGTGCCCGACCGTGATGCATCCTTGCGATCAGTGCCCATGACACAGGCTGACCTGACCTATGCTGGCATCCCCGGCGAGGCGCATGGCGGCCTGACCCGTGCGTCATGTTCGCGTGTCCGAGCCCAGTACAAACCCGGCACCGAGATTCGCAATGTCCGCCAGCTTTGTGTCATGTCGCAAGAAGAACTGGCGCAGATTGCTGCCGATTGCGGCTTGGATCACCTTGACCCTGCTTATGCAGGTGCGTCGCTGGTTCTGCGCGGTATCCCTGATTTTACCCATTTGCCGCCATCGTCGCGCCTGCAATTCGCCGATGGTTCGGTGATTGTGGTCGATATGGAAAACCATCCCTGCCACCTGCCCGCAAAAGTGATCAACGCAGATCATCCGGGTGCCGGTGATCGTTTCAAGGCGGCGGCGAAAGACAAGCGTGGCGTGACCGCCTGGGTCGAACGCGAAGGGCGCGTGCATATCGGTGATCCTGTCACCCTACATGTGCCAGGCCAGCGCGTTTGGGCCGGTGCCTGAAGGCGCGAGACAGGGGAAGAGGTTTTATGGAACATCAGTCAGACATCGCCATTGCGCGCGCCGCGATCAGCCGCCCAATTCAGGAAATTGGTGCGATGCTGGGCATCGGCGCCGATGATCTGGTGCCTTATGGCCACGACAAAGCCAAGGTCAGCCAGCGCCTGATCAACAGCGTTCAAGACCGCGCGGATGGCAAGCTGATCCTCGTGACAGCGATCAACCCCACCCCCGCCGGTGAAGGCAAGACGACGACGACAGTGGGCCTCGGTGACGGGCTGAACGCCATCGGCAAAAAGGCGGTGGTGTGTATCCGCGAAGCGTCACTTGGCCCGTGTTTCGGAATGAAGGGCGGGGCAGCGGGTGGCGGTTATGCGCAGGTCATTCCGATGGAAGACATGAACCTGCATTTCACCGGTGATTTTCACGCGATCACATCGGCCCATAACCTGCTGGCCGCGATGATCGACAATCACATCTATTGGGGAAATGCGCTCGATATCGACATTCGTCGCATCGTCTGGCGGCGTGTCATGGATATGAACGACCGCGCCTTGCGCCAGATCACGGCGTCTTTGGGTGGTGTCGCCAACGGGTTTCCGCGTGAAACCGGTTTTGACATCACCGTCGCGTCCGAGGTGATGGCGATCCTGTGTCTGGCGCGCGATTTGGCAGATCTTGAACAGCGGCTGGGCAAGATTATCGTCGCTTATCGCCGTGATAAAACGCCGGTCTATTGCCGTGATCTTGAAGCGCATGGTGCGATGACGGTTTTGCTGAAGGACGCATTGCAGCCGAACCTTGTGCAGACATTGGAAAACAATCCAGCCTTTGTGCATGGCGGGCCTTTTGCCAATATCGCGCATGGATGCAATTCGGTGATCGCCACGACGACCGCGCTGAAGCTGGCGGATTACGTCGTGACCGAGGCTGGTTTCGGGGCTGATCTGGGGGCTGAAAAGTTCATGAACATCAAATGCCGCAAGGCGGGCATTGCGCCGTCCTGCGTCGTTGTCGTGGCGACTGTGCGTGCGATGAAGATGAACGGCGGCGTGGCCAAGGCTGATCTCGGGGCCGAGAATGTCGATGCCGTGCAGGCCGGATGCGCCAATCTGGGCCGCCATATCGAGAACCTCAAATCCTTCGGCGTGCCGGTCGTCGTCGCGATCAACCATTTCGTCACTGATACCGATGCAGAGGTCGAGGCTGTGAAAGCCTATGTCACCACCCAAGGGTCGCAGGCCATCTTGTGCAAGCATTGGGCGCAAGGGTCAGCCGGAATTACCGATCTGGCGACATTGGTGGCCGATATCGCCGACAAGGGGGCTGCGAACTTTGCCCCGATTTATCCCGATGCGATGGGGCTGTTCGACAAGATCGAAACCATTGCCCAAAAGATTTACCGCGCGGACGGGGTGATCGCAGATGACAAGATCCGCGACCAGCTCAGGCAATGGGAAGAGCAGGGGTATGGCCATCTGCCGGTCTGCATGGCCAAGACGCAATACAGCTTTACCACCGACCCTGAACGCCGCGGCGCGCCAACAGGGTTTACAATTCCTGTGCGTGAGGTCCGGCTAAGCGCGGGCGCTGGTTTTGTCGTCGCAATCTGCGGCGAGATCATGACAATGCCGGGGTTGCCGCGTGTGCCGGCGGCGCAGACCATCGCGCTGAATGCGGACGGCCAGATTGAAGGCTTGTTCTGAGACGGGATGTCCGGTTGTCAAACAACGCGCTGCATCGTATCCGGCAGGCAGCGCAAGGGCGAAAGGACCGGACGTGAAGATACCGCAGGACTGCAAGGATATGGCCGATATTCGTGATGCCATCGACCGGATTGACGCTGATCTGGTCCGTCAACTGGCGCAGCGTGCGGCCTATATCGACCGTGCCGCCCAGATCAAGGAACAGATTGATCTGCCAGCCCGGATAACACCCCGTGTCGAACAGGTCGTCGATAACGTGCGCGCTCATGCGGTGACGCACGGACTGTCGCCTGATTTGGTTGAAAAGCTTTGGCGATGGCTGATCGAATGGTCCATCGCACGTGAAGAAACCCGGCTTGGTCCGGACAGCGACAGGAATGACAAGATATGACAGCCCATATTCTGGACGGCAAAGCCTTTGCCGCAAAGCTGCGCACGCAAGTCGCCACCCACGTGGCGCGATTGAAGGCAGATCACG
>Ga0207421_10007590_pt1 | contig 11506 bp, 12 predicted proteins | sample SodLakKL_010_SED_4_FD_187542 | JGI IMG/M metagenome (GOLD analysis project Ga0207421, IMG submission 187542) | Alkaline sediment microbial communities from Lake Tanatar, Kulunda Steppe, Russia - 8KL_010_SED (SPAdes) (version 2) | ecosystem: Environmental > Aquatic > Non-marine Saline and... | reverse complement strand
CGAACCGGACAGAAAAGCGTGGGTTGGCGAAGGAGACGGCGACGTAGATTACCAGTAATTACGCGAGCGAACAGTGTGAGCGAGCGGTATTTTGGTCCAGATTTTCCGCCCCGATAGTAACGATTTGAATGCATACCTAGCTTTTTGGTCACTCCCGTTGTCATCTCAACGTGCAATGGTATTCAAAAAAGTCACACTAATCGGGTCCAGTGATGAATCGTTCGACGACGCGGTTGACAATGCAGTCGACCGGGCAGAAGAAACTCTCGAAAACGTCTATTGGGTCGAAGTAGAGGAGTTTGGCGTCGAACTAGCAAGCGTTGACGGGCGGCAGTATCAGGCAGAGGTCGAAGTAGCGTTCAAACTCGAAGATTAACGGCAGTCGCGGTTCCTTTTTTCGGTCTGAACGGTCAAGCGAGCAGTTCCTGTGCACGCTCGCTAATACTCTCGATATCGTTGTCACGGAGCGTGCCATTGAGCATGAGGCGAAGGCGTGGTCGGCCAACGTCGATTGGGACTTTCTCGGTTTCGATGAGCTGTTCATCTTCGAGGATGTTTTTCGTCCGCGAGAAGGTGGCTTTGCTTGCCAATCGAATATCCTCTCCCCAGCGGCTGATATCGTAGAGCAGGTGTCCATTCTTCGCGGCCACGAGCAGTGATATTGTCACTTCGTCGAGCCCGTCGCCGTCGCCGCGGGCCGTTTCAAGCGAGTCGAGAAACTGGTCGAAATCCGCCGCTGTTTGCGGGTCGAATTCGTCGGTCAGCGTTTCTCGAACAGTCGTCATCGGGGGTGTCCTGAGCGAAAATTCCTCGGCACGTTTCCACCGCTCGTCGTACCCAGTGTAGAGTTCCGAAACGAACGAACTGTCCGTTGCAGTCAGTCCAGCAACGCGCCCGTCAGTCTTGACGAGCGAGATGACGAACTCCGGTGTCACAAGCAACGAGTGGCGGGGAATCGTATCGAGCGTGCGGATGGAAAAGCGACCATCGGCAACGAGGTCGGACACAACACCAGCGATGAGAAAATCATCCAGTAGCTCCTTCAGTGGGTCGGGGTCGACAAATATTCGAAGGTGAGCATCCGCTATCTCTGGACGACACTCGACAAGTTCCCGTAACAGGTGCTCGCCTGGATTTATCACCAACAACTCTCCATCTGCTGCCTCGAATGCTTCCTGTAATACCCCGCGTGTAGTCTCCGCGTGGATATTTGACCGAACCATTTCATCACGACTACTCCACACCAATACTTAGTTTTACCGTCAAAATTCGAATAAATACACGACTTGAACCGAACTACCGTGACGACTTCAATTCATTTCCTTTGAAGGAATAATCTCATGACGCTACTGGATATGTACTCTATTGCCATTGGATGGTATAGAATGTATTTACAGGGTAAAGTTTATATACTTCCGAATCGTATGACAAGATAGAATGACAGATTACACCAGTCCCGTCAAAACGACATTCGAACTGCAGCGGAAAACAATCGAACAGGGCCAGAACGCGGTTGCCCAGACGATGGATTTCCAGCAGCGAATCGGCGAAGCAGCAGTCGAAAGCATCGGCACACAGGAATCCGCCCAGCGGAAACTCGTTGAACTTCAGCAGGAGACACTCCACAGCGTGCTTGATGCGCTTGAGGGTTCTGTTCCCGGCGCTGAGGACGCTACCGGTGACCTTCGAACGACGATTGATGACCAGTACGAGACAGTCCTCGACAACCACGCTGAACTGTTCGAGAATCTGCACCGTGAACTCGATGACGGCCTCGACTCCTACGACGAACTGAACGAGGAGTATCTTGATGCCTTCGACGAGTTCGTTGCCTCTGTGGTTGAACTCCACGAAGACCTCGAAGAACAGTCCATCGAAGCTGTTGGCGAGCTTGAAGAGCAGGCGGACGAACTGCAGGTCCAACTCGATGACATGGCCGACCAGATGCGAGAGTTCACCGAACAGGCGACTGACGCTGTCGAAGCCTAATCACGCCTCGTTTTCACCGTTTCAATAACATCTGCTTTTTACAAGAATTTCTTGACAATTTTCGCCCCTAGCCACACTCTTAGGTAAGTAGGGGGTGGCTGACACGATATGGTCGCTGTCAATATCATCGATGGTATCAAGTATGGATTTCGGATAATTGGCTACTTAATTGGAATCGGTTTTATCGGCATCATTTTGATCTTTATCGGCGGTGCACTCGGTGGCGGTGGTGCAGCAGGCCAGAGTCTCGGTCAGATTCTCCTTGGTGGCATCTTCATTTTCATAGGGGTGATGACCTATATTGCTGGATTTCTTGGCCTGCAGTACAAGGTCATTGCTGATGGTGTAGAGCGCGGCAACCGTGCCGCAAGCGGTGAGAGCGCTGACTCATCCGGAAGCAGTCCGTCCGGAGGCAGTTCACAGTCAACGCAGTATCAATCACCACAACAGTACCGCTCCACGCCACAGACCCAGCAGACGACACAGCCAGCACCGCATCAGGGCCAATCACGCCAGACACAATCAGCACAGCGGAGTCGACAGACACAATCAGCACAGCAGAGCAGACAGCGGGGGCAGTCGCGCCGTACGCGAGGGGAAGCTGCAGGGTCCAGCGGCCAGGGTCGCTCACAGACCAGAGGCGAGAGCGATGGACAGGGGAGGTCCCGAAGCCGCGGCCGAACTGAACGGTCCACTGGAAGTAGTCAGGACGCCAACTCGAACCGAAGCGGCGCCAGTGATGAACGTTCGGAGGGAGCTCACCGACAGGAAAGCGGTTCAGCAGGGAGCCGTCCGTCGGATGAGACAGAGAGCGATGCAGAGGATGAACGGTAACTGATAAATCTATCACGGCTTCCGTCGCCCGGTATAATCGGAACGCTCACTAGTTTCTTGCTGTTACGTTAACCCAAGCGTGTTTGCCCTCCTTCCAGATGCCCTCTCTACTGTGAGTCAATCGATACTCCCGTTAGTCCTTGATATCGAAGCTGCGCTTGATGATTCAACTGGGCTCATTCAGTATGCACTTGTGTTTCTTTTCGCAGCCATTCCAGTGGTCGAGATTCTGGTCGTCGTGCCGATTGCCGTCGGTCTTGGGCTGAATCCCGCCATCACAGGGGTTGTTGCCTTCGCTGGCAACGCCGGTTCGGTCTGGGCGTTCGTCCTTGGGTATCGCTGGATTGAACGGCTCTGGGGTGGTGACCGACGAAACCGACAAAGCGGTCGATATCAGCGGGCGAGACGACTCTGGGACCGCTACGGCGTCGCTGGCGTCTCGTTCGCTGGTCCGATACTGACAGGCGTCCACATTGCCGCGCTCGTTGCCCTGGTTGCCGGGAGTCGGCACCGGACGATTCTCGGGTGGATGTCGCTGAGTATTGCGCTGTGGACGGTTGCGCTTGTGTTCGCGTCAGTCTTTGGCTTCTCGCTCCTTGGCGTGGTGTGACTGTGCTCACTCGTCGGTGGCAAGCTGTCCCCGGAGTACCTTTGCCGCAACCAGTGTTGGGTCCCAGACGGGACTGAACGGCGGCGCATAGCCAAGGTCGAGTTGCTCGAATTCGCTGACGGTCAACCCTGCTTCGAGTGCCGTTGCGACCTGATTGATACGGACGGCCGCTCTATCCTCTCCGACGATTGTCCCGCCAAGCAATCGCCCGCTCTGGCGGTCGGCAACCAGCGTCACTGTTGTCTCGGCAGCACCGGGATAGTATCCCGAACGTGACCCTGCGGTAATCGTTTCCGAGACGGGGTCAAATCCGGCGGCTATCGCTTTCTCGTGGTCAACTATCCCTGTCCGCCCGCACTCCAACTCGAAGGCTTTCAACACTGCCGTCCCCGCAATCTTGCCGACTTTTTCCGGTTCACCAGCGACCGTTTGTCCGATTGCTCGCCCCGCGCGGTTGGCAGTCAGGCCCAGCGGCACCCACTCTGGCTCACCTGTGACCGTATGGTGTTTTTCGGCACAGTCGCCCGCTGCGTAGACCTTCGGCAGAGAGCTCCGGCCGTACTCGTCGATGGCGATTGCACCCGACTCGCCGTACTCGATAGCCGTCTCGGCAACGAGTTCGGTGTTGGGTTCGATGCCGATACCAAGCAAGACCAGGTCAACCGACTGTCTGCCATCCGCCGTCACCACTGCTTCGACATCGCTCTCGCCCTCAAGGGATTCGACAGTGGTATTCAGATGGACTGTGACTCCATTCGCTTCTAGCGTTTCTTTGACCTGCTCGCTGACTGCTGCTCCGAACGGCGGTACGAGCGTGTCTGACCGCTGGTAGAGGTGCGTTTCGAAGTCGTGTGCACGAAAGGCTTCGGCCATCTCGATGCCGACGTAGCCACCGCCAACGATTGCGACGGTTTTGGGCGGTTCACGTGCAAGCGCATCGCCAACATCGACTGATGCGTAGCCCCCATCGAACGCGTTATCTTCCACTGTCGTCGCGTCGGGTGACATGACACGCGCGCGAACCTCGGCTGCCGTATCCATCGAATGCATCGTGTATACGCTCTCATACTCGGCTCCGCCGACTGGTGCAGTACGTGCTCGTGCACCAGTTGCAATCAGCAGGTCGCCGTAGGGTTGCTCGAACGTTTCACCGTCCGACCTGACGGTCACCACCTGCTCATTCGGGTCGACATCAACCACCTCGTGATGGCGTTCGAGGGTAATCCCTCGCTCAGCAACTTCTTCGGGCGACAGCGATAGCATCTCCTCTAGCCGGTCAATTTCGCCTTTCACGTAATACGGCATCCCGCAGTGGGCGAAGGAAATCCACTGGCTCTTCTCGTAGACGATGACCTCGCGGTCAGGCTCCTCGCGTTTGCATTTGCTTGCCGCGCTCAATCCGGCAGCATCCCCACCGACGACAACGAATGGTTTGCTCATGACTCTAGTTGGGAACTTGTGCCCTAAACAGTGAGGGAACGGTGGTTGATATCCACACCCGGCGTTTCAGGGAAGCTTTTTGACGAGTTCGTCATACTGGCGGCGAAAGCGTGCTTCGTAGCGTCCCTGTGCCAACCCGGAAAAATCAGCAAACGTCGATTCGAAGCCGGCCATTCGCCAGAGGAGTGTGGCAAAGTGATAGACTGCACGCCGATTTTCGTATGCGTCACCTGCCTCAAATTCGCGGTATTCCCGATATCCTTCGTAGAGTCGTTCTCGGAGTCGCTTCCGTGTTTTTTCATCTCGGAAGGTGGGGTCGATGAACAGAAAGTCGGTGCGTGCGATATGGTACTCCGGGTCACCGGCGAGGACGAACTGCCAGTCGAGCACCGCAGAGATTGGCTCGCTTTCGTCCGTGGCAAAGAGCATATTCGCCGGTCTGAAATCATCGTGTACGAGCCGGGGACTGTCAGTTCCGTCGATGATATCGATGGTTTCATCGAGATGCTGCTGTGCATCGGCCTGCAAATCCTCGAAGGGTCCGCCTTCGAAGGCATCGATTGAACCGGAGACACTTTCATAAAAAAACTGCTGCCAATCCCAGGTAAACTCATCGACAATGAGCTTTCCGCTCTCATCGAGTATTAACCGACCGTAGCCTTCGAAGGCAAGTTGCTCGTGCATATCTCCCAGAATGCGACCTGCATGTTCGATAACGGCTTCGTGGGTCTCCTGGTCGAGTTCACCGAGCGATTCGGCGAGATTCTGTCCCCGGATTCGTTCCGTAACGAAATACGAGTCGACGTCGAGTTCAGGAGTCTCTTTGTAGACGAGGATTCGCGGCACTGGAATGTCGGTTCGGTCCGCAACGTAGTCATGCAAGAATGGCTCCAGCGCAAAGTCAGGATCACCGGCCTGAAACTTCACAACGACCTCATAGCGGTCGCTGTCAACAAGCAGCGTGACCAGAAACACTTCACCCTGATGGCCTGCTGTTGGCCGCTCAAAGGAGAACTCGTCGTAGGCTGGCCCGGATTCATCAAGGACAGCCCTGATATCTCGTTCGGGGTCCGACACACGCACCGATACGAGATAGTCCTAAAAAAAGGTACCCGTCGTTCGTTCCGAGAATTGAACGCTGTCCCGGTGTGATATCAAGCGGCGTCGTCCAGTGCTGCTCGAATTTCGCCAGCCAGATAGACGGCAATCGGAACGGCCTCGCTTTCGACAAAGCGGGCAATCTCTTCGCCATCTCGCTCGACGACGACCGTCGGGATATACTCGATATCGTACTCGTCGACGCCGGGTCCCTCTTTGTTCTGGTCGAGTTCGTAATGTTCGATATGCTCCTCGGGAATCTCTGCGGCATCGAGCGCGGCACCGAAATCCGGAAGCTGTGACCGGCAGTCCTTACACCAGTCGCCGCCCCACACTTTGTAGACGAGTTCGTCGCTGTGTGCTTCGAGGGTGTCGACGGTGTCCTCGTGAGCGCCGGCACTCCAGACCGGATTGGGTTCGAGCGTTTCCAGTGGCATACGACACAGTGGGGTATCCAGTGGCATAAACACAGTCATCGCCTGTCCGGGCCTGTTGCCTGTCGAATCGACAGGATAATACGCGGACTGCAAGAAGCCGTAGATGAACGGCAATATCAATGCCACCGAACCACCTACGACGTCAGCTGGCAGCAGTTCTTGTCATCGGAATCGGTGGGTTCGCTGGCGCGAATCTTCGATACCTTGTCGACCTCTTTCTCGCATCGTCGCTTCTGAGTACGCTCACTGTGAACGTCCTTGGGTGTATCGCGCTTGGGTTTTTGCTCGCTGATGGCGTCGCGACGGAACTGGTCAGCGAGCGGAGTATGCTGGTGCTTGCGACGGGATTCACCTCCTCGTTTACCACCTACAGTACGTTCGTCCTCGATGCGGTTCTCGCCGAGCCAGTGATTGGTCTGAGTTATGTCTTTCTCAGCTACGCGCTCGGATTTATCGGCGTACTCATCGGCCGGTACGTAGCCACACTCGTTGTCACCACGTTGCCAGCACGGCCGACAGGGGGTGACCACTGAATGGAGGGTGCGCTTCTCGTCGGGACCGGCGGCGCAATTGGTGCAACCCTTCGGTATACTGTCGGCCAACTCCTCGTCAGCGACCGGTTTCCGAAAGCGACCTTCGCCGTGAATCTTGTCGGCACGTTCGTTCTCGGGTTGGTCATCTTTGCAGGTGCCACCAATGAGATATTCTTGCTTATCGGGATTGGTGCCTGCGGTGCGTTTACGACGTTCTCGTCGTTTTCGGTCGAGACGGTTGAAATGTGGGATGATGGCGCTCACATGCAAGCGGTCGTCTACGCTGTTGGAACCTTTTTGGCCTGTCTCATCGGCGTAGCACTCGCAGCAGGGGTCGTGTTTGTCGCTGGGCTGCTCTGATTTCCAACCCAGTATTAAGTGGTCTCCGCCACCAGTTGGCTGTATGCAGACGTTATTACTCGATGCTGCGGATGTAGAGGAGAACGTACGAATGGTGGAGTTGATTACCGCCGTAGAGGGTGCTTTTCGGGCGTATGCACACGGGAACGTCCAGATGCCGGCAAAGTCGTATATCGACTTGCCACAGTACAACGGGGACTTTCGGTCGATGCCGGCGTATATTGATGCCGAAGAGTGGGATGGGGCAGGCATCAAATGGGTGAACGTACACACCGATAACCCGACCGACCATGACCTGCCAACGGTGATGGGGACGATGATTTATTCCGACCCCGAAACAGCCTTTCCCCTCGCTATCATGGACGGGACGACGCTTACCCGGCTTCGGACAGGTGCGGCGGCGGCCGTTGCAACGAACCACCTTGCCCGTGAGGATGCCGCCTCGCTCGGCCTCGTCGGGGCCGGCATCCAATCGTATACCCAACTTGATGCCATCGCCGAGGTACGGGATATTCAGCGCGTAGTTGTAGCTGACAAACGGTCGGAAGCTATCGATGCATTCACGGCCGAATACGGGGAGCAATTCGACGTCCGTGAGGGTTCAATCGAGGACGCTGCCCACTGTGATATTGTTTCGACTACGACGCCGGTTCGGGAGCCGATTGTCGAGTCGGTCGGTGAACAGACACACGTCAACGCTATCGGTGCGGATGCGGAGGGGAAACACGAACTGGCCGACGAGATTCTCCTCGATGCAAAGCTCGTCATCGACGACCACGAACAGTGTACGCACTCCGGCGAAATCAACGTCCCATGGGCTTCGGGAGCGCTCACTGACGACGACATCCACGGCGAGCTTCCGGACGTGGTTGCCGGGAAAGCCGATGGGCGGACGGCCGACGATGGCGTCACGATTTTCGATTCGACCGGGCTTGCCATTCAAGATGTGGCAGCAGCCCACGTCGTCTATGAGCGGGCGAATGCGGATGGAAACGGAACTCCATTTGGACTCGTTGGAACGGAAAAGTAGTCGCTAGAGTCCCATCCAACCTTCGACGACAATCTCTTCGAGGAAAAAGAGGGTAAAGACACCAAAAATAAATGCAATCACAATTCGTCTGTCAAATACCTGCGCTACGTCAGTCCGAACGAGGTCGAACATTTCCCAGGTGACTTGAACGATGGCTCCGGCAGCGATGGCGAAAAACAGCGTCGCTGACCACGGCGTATAGGCGAACGTCCCTATCCATCCGCCGACAATGACACCACCGCCAGCGAGCAGTCCGAGGACAAAAAAGTGCCGCAGTGGCGGGCCAACCCGTTCACGAGCAAGAGCAGCGATGACAGCTGGTCCTTCCGTTACGTTGTGCATGATAAATCCGATTGCAAACAGGACAACCAGCCCCATCTCGCCGCTCACAAAGGAGGCACCGATAGCCAGCCCTTCACCGATGCTATGCAGGCCAAGGCCGATAGCAACGAGATACGCCACAGTCAGCCCTTGGTCCTCAAATCCTGCTGTTTTTCGTTCACGCCAGCGGCTGACTAGCTCCATTGCAGCCATCGTTGCCAGTGCGGCAGCGATGGCACTCCCGCCAGCGAGTGCTGGGGTTCCGGTTTGAAGTGCATACCCTCCTGCCTCGCTGGCCATCTCAATTGCGATGAACGTCAACAAGCCAGCGGAAAACGCAAGTACTGCGTGAATCCAGCGGGCATCAAGCTGTTGGAACAGCGGGAACCACAACATCCCAACCAGTACCGGTAACACACCAGCAATAAATCCGATAACGGTCATCACAAGCAGTATCTGGGTGGTCCCCTCCGCTGCTAGCCAGTTGAAATCAATCGTTACATACGCTGCAAACCCGAGAGCAAGTAACAGGCCAATGATGACAAACGGAGCAACCAGCAACACCCACACTGGGAGTTCGTCGCGTGTCCGTACGTGCTCTGCTTCCATATCTGTTTTAGACACGTCTAAAATAAGTATTTGTTGGTACTAACAACCCTCAAGACCTGCCAGATAATACGATACTATCGGCCCACACTATGGGTGTTTTTTCGCCTACTCCAGGTGAATTGCCGGACGGAACGGAATCGCCTGGTCGGCTTTCCCATCATCGCTCTCATCGGCATCAAGTACCTCGATGGTTGCCTCGAATTCAGCTTCGAGGAACGAACTGGCGTCTTCGTAGACCGTTGTCTCGTCTATCGTCGCAAGTACCTCGAGTTCCTCGTCGTCCCGTTCACGGACGAACTCCACGAGGTCCTGGACAAGTTCGTTCACTTCGTTGCCTTTCTCACGGAGGGTTTCATCCTGCATCACTTTCCCCATCACCGCACCGACATCCGTCCCGACCTCCCGTACTGTCTCGAAGACGGTCTGTTTCCACTCCGGAGCCACGTACAGGCTAATCTGCTCGGGGTCGGTTCCCGTTACATCGATGATGTCGTGGATATCGTCGGTTACGTCCTCGATGAGTTGCTCGCCTGCCTCCACAGCGGGTGCCTCAAACTCCTCGGCAACGGTTGGCCAGTCGGCATCCTCTGCTGGCGTTCCGGTCAACTGTTCGTGGAGTTCGTTCGCCATGAACGGGACAAAGGGTGCAAGCATCACCAGCCGTGCTCGCAAGACCTCCTGCAGCGTCCATCTGGCACCAGGGCGGTCGAGGTCGGTCCGTCGGCGATACCATTTGAGGTGTTCGTCGAACTGATAGAAGACGAGTTGGCTGGCGGTTCGGGTTTCGAACTCCTCCAGCGCGTCGGTGGCTTGCTCGACCGTGGTCTGGAGTTTTGAGAGCAGCCAGCGGTCAATCTGGCTGAGCTGTTCGCGTGCATCGTCCGGCACGTCGGTCTCAATCACATCCACGGCTCGTCGCCAGAACCGCTCAAGCTGGTCACGGGTGGTTCCAACACGGTCGCCCCGCCAGTCGAAATCCTGCCATGGCTCGGAGGAGTTAAGCAGGAAAAACCGAACCGTGTCTGCGCCGTATCTGTCGATTGCCTCCGTCGGGGAGACGACGTGCCCGCGTGAGGAGGACATCCCTTCACCTTCCAGCAGCCCCCAGCCACTGACGGTGATTCCCTGAGGCCATTCCGGTTCGTCGAACAGTTCCGCATGGTGGTACAGATAGAAGGTGAGGTGATTCGAGACGAGGTCGGGACCCGAACAGCGGTAATCGACGGGATACCAGTATTCCCATTCGTCTCTCAGTTCGAGTGCTGTTTCGCTCGGTTCCCGAGCTTCGTCAAGGCCCGGCACCTCGCCATTCTCGACGGCATCTGCGCCATAGAATAGCGTATCGAAGAACGTCCGGTCGAGTTCCTCGGTCGGAATATCTTGCAGGTGGTGAGCAACCGTATAGTAGGACATGTAGATAGTCGAGTCGCTCAGCGGCTCGATGACAAACTCGTCATCCCACGGCAGGCGCGTTCCAAGCCCGTAGTTTCGGATGCAGGGCCACTCTTCGAGCCAGTCGATGGTGTGGTCGTACTGCTCGCGGGTATTTTCCGGGATACAATCGAGTCCAGCAACAGCGTCGTGGGCTTTCCCTGTCCACTCCTCGTCGTTGTACCGGAGGAACCAGGTGTCCTGATAGGCGACGACAACCTTACCGCCGGCACGCGAGATAACTGGCTCCGGGAAATCGTACATTTCGCCGAACGCTCCCTGCGATTGGAACTGCTCGCGGAGTTCGTCGCGTACATCCGAAATAACCTCTCCAGCAAACTCTCCGTAGGAATCATGCAGGGTCCCTTTGTGGAACTCGTCGTTGTAGAGCTCCTGTGTAACCGACTTGAGGTCTGGGTCGTCGCTGCGCTCGACACCCGCCTCCTCGACGGCTGATTTGGCTGGAATCTCACCGTAACCCTCGATATCGAGAATCGGAACTGGCTCGATAGCACGAACGGCTTCGGGGTCGAGTCCGTACTCCGATAGCTCGTCGGCATCGGCTTTGACCTCCTGCAGGGCCACGTAGTCATCCGGGGAGTGTGCGGGAACGGACATGACAACACCAGTCGCGTTGTCCGGGTCGACAAAACTGGCGGGGAGAATCGGGAGTTCGTCGCCAGTGACTGGGTTTTCGACCGTCGTTCCGACGAGTTCCTCGCCAGCGAACGTTCGTTCGACAGTTACCTCGTGATTTTGGTATTCGAGTTTCTCCGCCGCCTCTTCGCTGACAATCCACGGTTCGTCGTCGACA
>Ga0207421_10007588_pt1 | contig 11506 bp, 10 predicted proteins | sample SodLakKL_010_SED_4_FD_187542 | JGI IMG/M metagenome (GOLD analysis project Ga0207421, IMG submission 187542) | Alkaline sediment microbial communities from Lake Tanatar, Kulunda Steppe, Russia - 8KL_010_SED (SPAdes) (version 2) | ecosystem: Environmental > Aquatic > Non-marine Saline and... | reverse complement strand
TATTTTATAACTTTTTTCTTTTGCCTGGTATCAGTCAAGGGAATTGCCATTATTTTAAAATTAAAAAGATGTGTCTTTTTTAAATGTAAGGGTTATAATTCATCATATATTTCATTATTTGCCACTTTAAAAGAAATGTGAAATAGATTGTGGGGATTGTTACCTTTTGTATTTTTATATAAAACCATTTTAAGGGGTGGTCTTTCTAGCACCAGTTCTTTTTTTTAATAATATATTCAGCTGACAGTCTCTTGTGTCAGATTTATCTTCGCACTTTTTATACTGGTATCATGGTATTAAAAAAATCAAGTTTTTGGCTGAGCAGGAAACGGTACCGTTCTTTTTTATAGCTGTCTTTCTTTGTATTAAATAGTCTTATGACAGACTTTTTACCAGGCCGAAAAGTATGATGAGTCCATTTCTATGCCGATCCTGTGGAAGATACTCTTCTCAACGGGAATAGCAAAGCATTCTTTTTTTAAAGCATATTATGATGACGCTTTGCCTGTATTATTTGCTGATTAAAAGAGAAATAAAGGATACTATTCTTATATTTTATGCAATGAGGAACAGGTCGGAATCGTATAAAAAAAGGGGTGTGAGGTAGCAGGGGGAAACTATTTAAAATTTCCATAGTAAAGTATGAGGGGATTTGTTATATTCAGGCTATCTTTCTAAAATAGTGAAAGAAACCCCTTCCAGGGAAAGATGTTCTCTGAAGTTGTGACAAAGTCTTCGTGTATGGGGAAGAGAACTACAGAAAAGAGAAGGGGTTTTCTGGATTCATCTGAATAAATGGACAGACCGGAACCTTTTAATCTGTTTAATGAAATTGTTATATCGATGACCAGACAGTAGTGGCAAACCTGTGTTTCTGTTCTGTTTTCATATCAGACGCTCCATATTATTTGAACGTCCGGGGATCCACAGAAAAAAAGTATTTGGATGATTGAAATCTGAGCAGGCCCAAAAGTACATCAGGGGATCATAAGGAAGCAATGTTTCCGGTTAAAATGGAAGAAAAGTTGCGTTAGAAAAATGCATGATAAAATCCTGAATTTAAAGGAAAAAGTTTTGCTTACATGAAATATTAACATCATTTTGTTTTTGAAATAATTGAGATAAAATAAGAGGAATATTATTTTAAAAAAGGAGTCGCAAGATGAGCAGAGTACCATACCATACTTATATTCCTGAAGACCAATTGCCGGAATACTGGTATAATATACAGGCCGATCTCCCAGAGGGGATGGCTCCTCCGTTAAATCCCGCCACGAAAGAACCTTTAAGTCCAGATGGATTAAGTCACATTTTCCCCCGTGGTCTTATTGAGCAGGAGGTTAGTAAAGAAAGGTATATTGAAATTCCGGAAGCGGTGAGAGAGATTTACCGTTCGTTTCGTCCTTCGCCTCTCTGCCGGGCTTATAATCTGGAAAAGGCATTAGATACTCCTGCTCGAATTTATTATAAAAATGAAGGGGTTACCCCTTCGGGCAGTCACAAACTCAATACGGCTATTCCGCAGGCTTATTATAATAAAGAAGAAGGATTCAAGCGCCTGGCAACAGAGACGGGAGCCGGTCAATGGGGAACGGCGCTCAGTATTGCTACCCAGATGCTCGGGTTGGAATGTACGGTATATATGGTACGTGTCAGTTTTGACCAAAAGCCCTATCGCAAAACATTGATGAGAACATATGGGGCTAATGTGCATCCCAGTCCTACTTCCTATACTCCTACCGGGAAAAAAATACTGGAAAAAGATCCGGATACTCTGGGAAGCCTTGGTATCGCTATCAGCGAAGCGGTAGAAGATGCCGCAGGCAATGCAGATACTAATTATTCGCTGGGGAGTGTGTTGAATCATGTCGCTCTCCATCAAACAATTATTGGACAGGAAGCTAAAAAGCAGATGGAAATGGTCGATGAATATCCTGATGTGATTATTGGGTGCTGCGGTGGAGGCAGCAATTTTGCAGGGATCTCCTTTCCTTTTCTCAAAGATAAAATGGAGAAGAAAACCTCTCTTCGGGCGGTTGCGGTTGAACCTAAAGCCTGTCCGACCTTAACCAAGGGAAAATATGCTTATGATTTTGGAGATACTGCTCAATTAACGCCGTTGCTTTATATGTATACCCTTGGTCATGGTTTTATACCTCCGGGAATTCACTCTGGCGGTTTGCGTTATCACGGACAATCTCCCCTCCTCAGTTATGTGTACCATCTGGGACTTATTGAGGCAACGTCGGTCCATCAAACCGATATTTTTAAAAGTGCCATACAATTTGCCCGGGCAGAAGGCATCCTACCGGCTCCGGAATCTGCGCATGCTATAAAAACAACGATTGATGAAGCATTGAAATGCAAGAAGAGTGGTGAGCAAAAGACGCTCCTTCTGTGTCTGAGCGGGCATGGACATTTTGACCTTTCAGCATATGAAGCTTACCTGGATAATAAGCTTAACGACTTTGAGTATCCGGATGATGTTCTGGAGAAGGGATTGGAATGCTTGCCTGATGTGGAGAAGGATGAATAGTCCTTTTTTATCAAAAGTGGCATTCTGTTTTACCTGTTTATTTATCTGAAAATATGCTTTTTCTGTAGTTACTTTGAAATGGCACATTTGCAGGGTGTGTCGTTGGGTTTTAAGAGGTTTTCTCTTTTCTTAATAGCTGGCTTATCATGAAGCATGTGATCTCATAAACAAATGGAATGGTCGGCATATTAAAAAGATAAAAAAAGGGATACGGTGTATTTTTATTATTATTTGCTAAAATGAAGCAAAACTGTAAATGAGAGGTGAAGTATGGATTTCATTAAGAAGAGTCTTTTAACGGGTATAGGACTGGCCTGTTTGACAACGGAAAAGATAGATGATCTTGGCAAGAGAATTGTAAAAGAAGCGGAAGTTTCAAGGGAAGAAGGAGAAAAGTTTATCAAGGATTTGCACAAACAGTCAGATGAAGCTCGTTCCAGGTTAAAAAAACAGATCCAGGAAACGGTAAAGAAAACATTGACTGAACTAAATCTGCCTACTCGAGATGAATATGATATGCTGAAAGACGAAGTGGTGAGCCTGAAAGAGCAAGTCAGTCGCCTGCAGGACGAAAAAGAAAAAGATACCAAAAAATAACCAGGAAGGATCTGTCTTATTTCACCGCGACTATTCGGACGTACTTACAGAAATCTTAATCGATACCGGGAAATATTTGTTATCCTGGTAAAATATGGTTTTGATGACTTAGTTTCTCAGTTTCACCTGGAAAAATATCTGGGGCTGGGAAAAAAGATTTTCTCCGGTACTCGTGAGGAAGAAATCGAAACTTACAGTCGCGGACAGCGCATACGTCTGGCTCTGGAAGAACTGGGTCCTACTTTCATTAAATTCGGGCAGATAATGAGTAATCGCCCGGACCTTATTCCTGCCCACTTTCTGGAAGAATTGGAGAAACTGCAGGATGAAGTACCCCCTTTTCCTTCGGAAGAAGCCATTGCCATGGTTGAAAAAGAGCTGGGCAAATCTCTTCCCCATCTATTCAGGTCCTTTGACGAAAAACCTCTTGCTTCGGGCTCAATAGCCCAGGTACATAAAGCTGTACTTCTTTCAGGAAAAGAGGTGGGAGTAAAGATACAGCGCCCTCGTATTCAGGAGAAGATTGAGACCGACCTGGAAGTCATGCACCAGATAGCGACCCTTATTGAACGCTATAATGAAGAGGCGGCTCTCTTTCAACCTGTCAAAATGGTGAAAGAATTTGAACGCAGTATTAAAAGAGAAATAAATTTTCGACTGGAAGCCTCTCATATGGAACGCTTTGCCGCGAATTTCAAGGATGATAGCCGTATTCATGTGCCTAAAGTGTATCGGGAATACAGCACAACTTGTATTCTTACCATGGAATTTATTGACGGTATCAGGGTGTCGAACCTGAAAAAAATAAAGGAAAAAGGAATAAATACCGAAGAAATCGCCAATAAAGGGGCAGACCTTATTCTTCGCCAGATATTTGACCATGGCTTTTTCCATGCCGACCCGCATCCCGGCAACCTGGTGGTTCTGCCGGACAAGCGTTTGTGCCTTTTGGACTTTGGAATGATGGGAATGGTGCTTCCCCGGCATCAGGATTACCTGGGATCTATTATTCTTGGTATAGTCCAGAATGATGCCCGGAAGATTACCCGGGCGGTGCTGGCTTTGACCAGCCAGGATGCTTACCTGGATACCGAACGCCTGGAATATGAAACCTACAATCTCATCAAAGAATATGCTTACCTGCCATTGCAGGATTTGAATGTGGGCGAGGTATTTCATTCCCTTATGGATTTGATTTTTACATTTCGGTTGCAGCTTCCCCCTGATATGTATTTATTGTTCAAAGCCCTGGTAACAGCTGATGGAGTGGGAAGAAAGCTCTATCCTGATTTTGATATGATCGGACACATAGAACCTTTTGCGAAGAATCTTATAAAAAGACGCTTCAGTGCCTGGAGGCTCCTGAAAGAACTGGGAGACACCTCCGTTGATTTTACCCATCTGGTTCGTGATATGCCCGGGGAAGCCCGTGAAATACTTCAGCTTATAAAAAGGGGAAGGGTGAGGTTTGAATTCATTCATAAGAATCTCGAACCCCTGATGCATAAAAATGATCAGATTTCCAATCGTATTGCTTATTCCATTGTATTAGCAGCTCTTATCATTGGTTCTTCACTTATCGTTCTTTCAGAGGTCCCTCCTAGCTGGCGGGGAATTCCCGTTATAGGACTGGGAGGTTATATTGTAGCTGCAGTGATGGGGTTCGGATTATTGTGGTCAATAATACGTCACGGCAAGATGTGACCTTTTGTCCACAAAGAAGCTCTTTTCCCGGTCAGTTACTTTAAACCTTCTTCTGACGGCTTTATTATCTACTGGTATGAAACATTACTTCCCATCGGTGAATACTCTGACAGTCAATATGAAAGCGTGGCAAGTTTTTTTCTGTTATGTCATTCAGCCGGCGGGGTTTTGAAGGCTAAGTAAAAAAAAGACTGTTTTCCAGCGCTTGTTGCCTCTTTCTTTCAAACCAGTCATCAGGTGTTTGCTTTTATTTCTGTGTTCGAAAAAGAAGAATCTTATTTCCCATTCCGGCGCTAAATCAAGCGTCCTTTAAGGCGGAGCTTTTCTTTATAAAATGAAGTATTTCTTCAGAAGTAGATGCTATATAATCAGATTTTGCCAGGCATGAATCATCCTGGTGAGAATGAAAACCATAATTGACAAGAATTGTTGTGGCAGAGGCGTTATTTCCCGCTTCAATATCCAGCAGGGTATCGCCTACCATGAAAGTCTCAGAAAGAATATATCCCCTGTCTTGAAAGTATTTTTGAATGGTAAAAATAATATGTGGATCAGGCTTATAGGGAAACCCATCTGTTCCCTGCACGTGGTCAAAAGAATTTATAAGGTGAAGAGCTTCAAGGATTTCCCTGGCTTTGTCAGTAGGTTTGGTAGTACCAATAGCGGTCAGAATCTTCATCTTGCCGAGCATATGCAGTAATTGAGGAATTCCCTCATAAATAGCAGTATCCTCAATAAGATTCTGGTCTGAATAATACTTGAAATTTTTTCCTAACTGCTCTAACTTTTTGTCGGTAGGAGTGTATCCCCTTTCCTCAAGCAGCAGTCGGAAAACATAATCCAGGGGATATCCAATAAGGGGTTTGAGTCGTTGCCTGGTGATAGAAGGGAACCCCTCTTTGTTCAAAGCGTAATTGATACATGCCAGGAGATTCCCATCAGATTCGATCACAGTTCCATCCAGGTCGAATATCACCAGGGGATACAGGTAAGTCTGTTTTTCCAACGTTTTACACCGTAGATAAATTATTGATGCATACGAATGAAATTTTCTACGGAACGATCGTAGGTTTTTTCCTGTTCTTCATTAAAGAAACAGGCAGGCAGTTGATTCATTGCCCGATGATAGTGAATGCACTCACAACAATAGCCTTTTCGAGGACAACCGGTGTAAGTGCAATTACATTTTTCCAGGTTTTCTTCATAATTTTTACAATTCTGACTCATTCTTTATTCACCTCCATATATTTTTTTTTCACCCAGGGCATGAGACCGTCACTTTGAATAATTTCCTGAATAAAGGGAGGTAGGGGTTTGATGGTGTATTTTTTATCCCGGGTGATATTGATAATCCACCCCTCATTGGGATCCACTTCAATTTCGTCTCCATCATTTATTTCTTGAGCCGCCTGCGGGCTCTCAAAAATAGGTAGACCTATATTGATGGAATTCCGGTAAAAAATGCGGGCAAAACTTTCCGCAATGACACAGGAGACACCGGCTGCTTTAATAGCAATAGGGGCATGTTCTCTGCTGGAACCACAACCAAAATTTTTTCCGGCTACGATAATGTCGCCCTTCTTCATTTTTTTAATAAACTCTTTATCAATATCTTCCATGCAGTGTAATGCTAATTCATCGGGATCAGAGGTGTTCAGATAACGAGCTGGAATAATCTCGTCAGTATTCACATCGTTCCCATATTTAAAAACTTTTGCGTGGACTTTCATTATCTTACCACCTCCTCCGGATGAGATATTTTACCTGTAATAGCTGAAGCTGCTGCCACTGCCGGGCTGGCAAGATACACCTCACTTTTTGGATGTCCCATTCGTCCTACAAAGTTACGGTTTGTAGTGGCTACAGCCCGCTCTCCTTCAGCAAGGATACCCATATGTCCACCTAAACAGGGGCCACAGGTGGGAGTGCTGAATACTGCACCGGCATTGATGAAAATATCCACCAGTCCTTCCTGTATGGCTTGCAGATATATCTGCTGCGTGGCCGGGAAGACGATGCAGCGCACATAATCGGCAACGGCATGTCCTTTCATTACTTCTGCTGCCAGTCGCAAATCTTCAATTCGACCATTGGTACAGGAACCAATGACCACCTGGTCGATAGTTACATCGCTGGCCTCCTGGACATTTCGCGTGTTTTCAGGTAAATGTGGATATGCTACCTGCGGCTCTATGTCATCAAGCTGGATTTCCAGTTCTTGTTCATAAGCAGCGTCCTGATCAGCCTTAAATACAGTATAGTTTCTCTGCTTTCGCTGTTCAACATATTTGATGGTTTTTTCATCAGGTTCAATTATCCCGGCTTTACCTCCTGCTTCTATTGCCATGTTACAGATAGTCAACCGCCCTTCCACTGAAATATCATGAACAGCAGGTCCACCAAACTGCATTGCTTTGTAAAGAGCGCCGTCGACACCAATTTTTCCAATGAGGTAAAGGATAAGGTCTTTAGCAGTGACCCATTTTTTAAACCTCCCCTTTAAGTTAAAAAGAAGGGTGGGCGGGATCTTAAACCAGGCTTTTCCTGTAATCATGGCGGCAGCAAGGTCGGTGCTGCCTACTCCTGTTGAAAATGCTCCCAGTGCCCCATATGTGCAGGTATGAGAATCTGCGCCTATAATAGCATCACCCGGCAAGACCAGTCCTTTTTCAGGTAAAAGGGCATGTTCAATGCCCATTTCTCCAACTTCAAAATAGTTGTCCAGCTTAAAACGCCGGGCAAAATCCCGGACTATCTTACATTGTTCAGCAGATTTTATATCCTTGTTGGGGGTGAAATGGTCGGGGATAAATGCTATCCGGCTTGCATCAAACACCTTTTCAGCGCCGGCCTTTTCAAATTCTTTAATAGCGAGTGGCGCCGTCACATCATTGGCTAATATCAGGTCAAGATCTGCAATCACGAGATCTCCCGGCTCTACTTTCTCCCTCTGGCAGTGAGCCGCCAGTATCTTTTCAACAATTGTCATTCCCATTATTATACTTCTCCCGTTGCTGATTTGCTGTTTTTTCTATAAGTCGTATTCAAATATTTGTTGATGGCATTTAGATATGCTTTCGCACTTGCTTCGACGATGTCTGTACTTGTTCCTCTGCCGTGGACAACCTTTTCTTCGATTTTCACCATAATACTTGCTTCTCCAAGGGCATCTTTTCCCCTCGAAACAGAGCTTATTTTATAATCCTTCAATTCACCGCTGATACCAACAATTTTTTCAATGGCTTTATAGATAGCATCGACAGGTCCATCTCCTGAAGAAGCCTCCTCAATAGTCTCGTCTTTTTTGCGCAGTTTGATAGTAGCTGTGGGAATCAAATTGGTGCCGCTGCCACTGATGGTATGCAAATATTCCAGCGCATATATCGGTTCAGGGGTAAGTACTTCATCTTCAATAACAACCATGATATCATCATCGAAGACCTCTTTCTTTTTATCAGCCAATACCTTAAAACGCCTAAAGGCATCTTCTACTTCTTTCTCATTCAGATGGGTATACCCCAGTGCTTTCAGTCGGTTTTTAAAGGCATGACGCCCACTGTGTTTTCCCAGCACCATATCAGTTCCGATCCAGCCCACATCACCAGGAGACATGATTTCATAAGTGGTACGTTCCTTTAACATACCATCCTGATGAATACCTGATTCATGTGCAAAAGAGTTGTCCCCGACAATGGCCTTGTTTCGTGGAACGTCGAAACCTGTCAGTCTGGCCAGCAAACGACTGCTCTTGAAGAGTTCGGTTGTCTCAATATCAGTATAGACATTATTATACACATCGGGTCGTACGAACAAGTTCATGACGATTTCTTCCAGAGCAGCATTTCCTGAACGTTCGCCGAGACCATTAATAGTACATTCCACCTGTCTGGCACCGGCGCGAATTGCAGCCAGAGAGTTGGCAACTGCCAGTCCGAGGTCATTGTGACAATGAACACTGAGAAGAATGGACTCAATATTGCTGACATTTTTGCGAATATATGCTATCAGATTTCCAAATTCCCAGGGATTGGAGTAGCCCACGGTATCTGGTATGTTTATAGAGGTGGCTCCGGCGTCAATGACCGCTTCGATAACATCACACAGGTAATCTTTACCGGTACGTGATGCATCTTCAGGTGAAAATTCCACGTCATCTGTATACTTACGTGCAGTACGAACAGCATTGACTGCGATGTCTATCACTTCTTCTTTTGATTTCCGCAATTTTTTCTCTACATGAATATCACTGGTAGCTACGAAGGTATGAATCCTTTTTTTAGCGGCTGGTTTAAGTGCTTCAGCACATCGTACAATGTCTGCTTCACGCGCCCGGGCCAGTCCTGCTATTATGGGTCCTTTTACCTTCTCAGCAACCTCTCTGACAGAATCGAAATCACCCTGAGAAGAAATGGGGAATCCGGCTTCAATAACATCTACTTTCAATTTTTCCAGCTGTAGTGCAAATTCGACCTTTTCAGCAATCGTCATACTTGCACCCGGCGATTGCTCTCCATCACGCAGAGTGGTGTCGAAAATATATACCTTGTCTGCCATCTTACACCTCCGGTGTGTATCAGAGTCGTTGTACCAGGGTATCAAAAAAAAACCCTGGCTTTTCTCAAGCCAGGGACGATATGTTATACCGTGGTACCACCCTGTTTTAGCCTTTCGGCCCTTCATTCAGGTTCAATTACGGTTACCAACCGACCGGAACTACTTTTCTTCACTCCGGCAGCTCCAAGGCGAGTTCGGAAGTTCTTTTCACCGGTTTGCAACAGCCACCGGCTCTCTTAAAGAAAAGAGGACTTCCTACTACTCCTCTTCATCGCTTTTATTAAAATATATTATAACATAATTTAATGGCTTCGTCAAAGGAGAAAAACCATGGGCCTCTAAGCAAGCGTGTTTATGAATAGCGATATGTACTTTGAAGATGACTTTTGTTATTAAAAAAGCGAAGCTAAAATGGCGGGAGCGACGAGACTCGAACTCGCGACCTCCGGCGTGACAGGCCGGCGTTCTAACCAACTGAACTACGCCCCCGAATGACTGGTGTATATTATGATATATATTCGCTGTTTGTCAAGTTTTCCTCAGAGATAATCGGGGCTTATAATGAAAAAAATGTATGCGGTAAGGAATCATCAATTCTCCGTATTCTTGCAAATATATTTGCTCCAATTTCTGAAGCTTTTGCCTGGTCAGATGCAGATGAGGCGAAGAAGTGGGACTGACACCGGTCCTTTTAATGCTTTTCAGCAATTCCCGCATGTTTTTATAACGGACAGAATAAGACCATTCTTCCTGCTTTATCAGGATAAAATACCTGCGAAGTCTTCTGGTCAGCAGCTCTACAGGCAGGAAGGTGTCTGATACAAAAGGGATTTTTTCGTTTTCCATAAGATGCAAAGCGTTCTTTAAGCGCTGGTAAGATGAAGGAGGAAAATAGGTGAAAATAAAATCCCCCTGACAGGAAAGGATTCGTCTTACATTTTGCAGGAAATCAGGAGTTATGGGAAGCCACTGCATTGTAGCGTTGGAAACTATCAGGTCAAAAGGAGGAAGATTGAACTGTACAAAGCGGGTAATATCATGGCATAAGTAATGAAAATGAGGAGTTCCCTCAGTTTTTTTACTGGCCAGAAGAAGCATTTTCTCCGAAAGGTCCAGTCCCAGGTAAAAAGAAGGCTGCATCACTTTGAGATAGGGTATAAGACTTCCCGTTCCGCAACCCAGGTCCAGGATTCTGCCTTCCTGAAGAGAAGGGAGTTCCTGTGCTGTTTTACGGGCGCTCCAATTTTGTACTCCGGCCGTTTTGTCGTATGTAGAAGCGGCCTGATTAAAAGAATGACGTATTAATGACGTAGATATTTCCATAATTCCTGACTGTGAAAGGGAAAATGCCCCATACTCTTTTTTAATACATGATAGCGAAGTTGTTTTTGTTGACAATAATGATGGAGAGGGGAAAGAGGTGCAACGGCGTCATACCTGGTATGAATAAAAGTTATTTTTTCTTCAAAAGGCAGGTATTTGTCGAGCTGGTAATCGAGCAGTGTATCAAGTTGTTCCAGCAGAAGGGAGCGATTGAGCTGACGGCGATGATGAAAAAACTCCTTTTTCATAAAGACTTCCCGGGCTTCAGGAGATCCTTGAAAGCAGCGATTATAATAGGCGGAAAGATAGCGGCTGAGAGAGTGCCGTTGCAAATACTTTTTTTCCTGTAAAATAGCTTTTGGTTGCCATCGTGGTGATTGGTTGAGAAGATAAAGATGTTTGAATTTTGAAGGATATTTTCGAAAGAGATGTAATGATTTTTTGCCCCCTAAGGACCAGCCTAAACAGATGATATTCCCTGGTGACCGGCGAATATATTTTTCCGATACGAATAAAGGGGTATGATAGGGTACAACCTCGTATGTTGCCCCTTCCGGTAGATAGTAATAAACAGCTTCGGGTAAAAATCCCAGACCAAGAATAATCAAAAAAGAAGTATTATTTAAATTATTCCTTAACATTCAGGCTTAGGGGTATCTTTATAATGTAAGGGTTCAACCTGCAGGGTACAATGTTGAATGCCGTACCTCTTCTCCACCAGCTCTTCAGCTTCACAAAGACATTGTTCCCAGTGGTCGATGGTTTGATATTCCTGGTTTAAACAGAGATGAC